>Ga0308420_1000168_pt1 | contig 28716 bp, 37 predicted proteins | sample HotsprSampleMS55_FD_203802 | JGI IMG/M metagenome (GOLD analysis project Ga0308420, IMG submission 203802) | Hot spring phototrophic mat microbial communities from Mushroom Spring, Yellowstone National Park, Wyoming, United States - 20090730_MS55 ... | reverse complement strand
CCCGTACCGGATACCGCCGAAGAGGCCGTCTACTTCGCCGAGCACGGGGCGCTGGCGGCGACGAAGTCCATCACCGTGCGGAGCGTCGCGGGCGAGGAGTTCGACCGCATCGTCGGCTACGAACTCGACGAGAAGCCCGCGTACCGCGAACCCGGCTGGGACGACGACGCCGGCGCGGGCGAAACCGTGGCCAGCACCGTTGATGACGCGGATGACATCCCGTTCTGAGGAACTGCATGGAAGAGTTCCTGAACATGCTGTTCGCCGAAGCGGTCGCCGAGAACCGGCGGCTGTGCGTCTTCACGCTGCCCGACCGGCGGACGAGGCATTTCTCGTCGCTCACCGCCGCGGCGCTCCACGCCGTTGAGGAGGCGAAGACCAAGGAGGTCTACTTTGGCGTCGGCCTTGCGGGGCGGAACTTCGGCAGGCGCAACTCCGCGTCCGATATCGCAGCCATCGTCGGCCTGTGGGCGGACGTTGACCTGGCCGCGCCGTGGCGGGCGGACAAGCCGCTGCCGCGCACCATCGACGAAGCCCGAGCCATCCTGGACAAACTGCCGCTCGCCCCCAGCGTCCTGGTGGACTCCGGCCATGGCCTGCACGCCTACTGGCTCTTCAAGGAGCCGTGGACCTTCGAGACGGACGACGAGCGCATCGAGGCGGCCAAGCGCGCCAAGGGCTGGGTGGAGACGGTCCGCAATGCGGCGCGGTCCTTCGGCTGGGACATGGACTCCGTCGGCGACCTGGCGCGTGTCCTGCGTCTGCCAGGGACGGTGAATCGCAAGGGCGAGACGCCCGTCGAGGTCCGCATCCTCGAGTCGAACGACCGCCGGTACAACCCCGACGACTTCGAGCCGTTCGCGGCTGACGAGGTCCCGGCCGAGATGGACGAGGCGCAGGTGGGCGCACTTGCGCTGCGGCCCGACGCCGAGCCGCCGGCCGACAAGTTCGCTCAGCTCTATCAAGTCTGTCCGGCGTTCGCCCAGGCGTGGAACCGCCAGCGGCCTGACCTCGCGGATCAGTCGCAGAGCTCCTACGACCTGTCGCTCGCAGACATCGCCGCGCTGAACGGCTGGACCGACCAGGAGATAGCCAATCTCCTCATCGCCGCCCGGCGAAAGCACGGCCAGAAACCGGAGAAGGCCCTCCGCGCCGACTACGTCGCCAAGACCATCGCATCGGCCAGGCGGGCGGCGGAAGAGCGCTCCGCCCAAGGCGTGGACCTCTCCAGCCTGAAGACAACAGGCGGCCTGTCTGGCGTGCCGGGCACGGCACAGGCAGGCACGACGCCCGCGCCGCCCCGGAGCCTGCGACAACTGGTGGCCGCCTGCCCCGCCATGCGCCAACCAGTCATCGAGGGCCTGCTTCGCCAGGGCGAGACGATGAACGTCATCGCGCAGCCAAAGGTTGGCAAGTCTTGGCTTGTCATCGACTTGGCTCTCGCCGTCGCCACCGGCCGGCCGTGGCTGGGCATGGACTGCGCGCCGGGCGAAGTGCTCATCCTCGACAACGAACTCCACGGCGAGACCAGCGCCAACCGCGTCCCGAAGGTCGCCGCCGCCAGGGGCATCGCCTTCGATGACGTGGCCGACCGGGTGTACGTGGAGAACCTTCGCGGACGGCTGGTGGACCTGTTTGCGCTCGGTCCTTACTTCCGGCAGTTCACGCCCGGGCGCTTCAAGGTCGTCATCCTCGACGCCTTCTACCGCTTTCTGCCCATGCGGACCGACGAGAACGACAACGGGACAATGGCCAACCTCTACAACTACGTCGACGCCTACGCCGACCACCTGAAGTGCTCGTTCGTCATCATTCACCACACCAGCAAGGGCAACCAGTCTCTCAAGGAGGTCACCGACGTCGGGGCGGGTGCCGGCGCACAGTCCCGCGCCACAGACACGCACCTGGTCCTACGCCGCCACGAGGAGGAGGACGCCGTGGTCATGGAGGCGGCGGTGCGTTCCTGGCCGCCCGTCCCCCCGCGCTGCCTGCGCTGGGCCTGGCCGGTGTGGATGCCCGCCGACGACCTCGATCCGGCGGCGCTGCGGAAGGAAGGCGGCAAGCGGAGCGCCGCGGACGGCGGCCAGCAGCCGGTGTCCTACGACGCCGCGGGCTTCGTGGAACGCTTCCTGGCCGAACAGCCCAAGAGCCAGGCCCGCATCCTGGAGGAGGCCGAAGCCGAGGGCCTCTCGTCCCGACGTGTGAAACGACTGCTCGATCTGGCCGAGGAAGAAGGTCTCGCCTTCCGCTGGACCGTCGGCCACCGCAAGACCCTCGTCTATGCCACGGTCGAGCCGTCTGAGACGACGCCGCAGAACAGTCGTTACTTGGTAGAGGCCGCACTCCGGGAACACCCTGAACTGCCTACGAAGGACCTCGCCGAGCGTTGCGGCGTGTCAATGCGATACGTGCAGCAGATTCGACGCGAATTGGGGGAGCGAACTGACGGCGAACTGGAGGCGAACAGTGGCACGAACTGAGGGTGGAGTTCGCCGCGCACTTCGTGCGAACTGTTCGCCAGGTGTTCGCCGAGGGCACAACGCGCAAGTCGTGCTTTGGCAACCCATTGTGAACGGTGGCGAACAAACGAACTCATTTGCGCGCACACCCCCCCATACCCCCCAGCGCGCGAACGGCCTGAAGGCCGTCGCGCGGGCTGGGGTGCGTGCGCGCGTGCGCGTTCCATGTTTCACGGTTCCTCCGCCGCACGAGCGCGCCGAGATGGCGGCGGGAACGGTCGCGCGTTTGGGCACAGTTTGTTTTGCGTGTCCGGTTTTCCTGCCTGCCGGCAGGCAGGTCGGCGCGGGGGGACGCGCCAGGTTGCGCCCTGGCGCGACCCGTTCGTGGAGTCGAGGAATCCGCCGCCCCGGCGGGAAGGTTGCAACCTGGCGGAACCTGGCGCGAACGGGGCGGAACCCTTGGACGATTTCGGAGACCCGCCGGGCCGGTGGGCAAGGAGGATTGAGCCATGAAGGTCGAACTTCGCAAGGTTTCGGACATCAAGCCCTACGAGCACAACCCACGCGACAACGACGGTGCGGTGGAGGCGGTCGCCCGGTCCATCCGGGAGTTCGGCTTCCGCCAGCCCATCGTCGTGGACGCCGAGGGCGTCATCGTCGTCGGTCACACGCGCTGGAAGGCGGCACAGAAGCTGGGCCTGGAGACGGTCCCAGTCCACGTGGCGACCGACCTCACCCCGGCGCAGGTCAAGGCCTACCGCATCGCCGACAACAAGGTCGCGGACCTGGCCACATGGGACATGGAACTCCTGCCCATCGAGCTGTCGGAACTCCGCGGCATGGACGTGGACCTGGAACTCCTGGGCTTCTCGTCGGCGGAGTTGGAGAAGATGCTCGGCGCGATGGGCACGGAGGGCCTGACTGACCCCGACGCCATTCCCGAGCCGCCGGACGAGGCTATCACGCGGCCGGGCGACCTCTGGCTGCTCGGTAACCACCGGCTCTTGTGCGGCGACAGCGGCAAGGCCGAGGACGTGGACCGGCTGCTGGACGGCGCGACCGTGCAACTGGTCAACACCGACCCGCCTTACAATGTCGGCGTCGCCAGCCGGAGCAACAACGCCATCGCCGTCTCCGGCGACCGTCCCATCGGCCAGCAGGGCATGGACATCGCCATCCGGGGTAAACGGCCAATCTATGGTGCTCGATACAAACAGACCGAGAAGCTTCGCCCCAAGGACAGGCCGCTCGTCAACGACTTCATCTCCGACGAGGAGTTCGCGCGGCTCCTGCGGCTGTGGTTCGGCAATATTCAGCGAGTGCTCGAACCGGGCCGGGCCTTCTACATCTGGGGCGGGTACTCGAACATCTGGAACTACCCGAACGCGCTGCGCGAGTCGCAGCTCTACTTCTCGCAGATGATCATCTGGGTCAAGGAGCATCCCGTCCTGACGCGGAAGGATTTTCTCGGCAATCATGAGTGGTGCTTCTATGGTTGGCGGGAAGGCGCGGCGCACTACTTCAACCCGGAGATCACCAACGCCACCGACGTCTGGAGCGTGAAGAAGGTCAACCCGCAGGCGATGGTTCACCTCACGGAGAAGCCGGTCGAACTCGCCGAACGAGCGATGATCTACTCGTCCAGGCCGGGGGAAAACGTCCTGGACCTCTTCGGCGGCTCGGGCAGCACGCTCATCGCGGCGGAGAAGACCGGGCGGCGGGCGCTGGTGATGGAGATAGACCCGCTCTACTGCGACGTCATCGTCCGGCGCTGGGAGGAGTTCACGGGCAAGAAGGCCGAGCGCGTTTCCACAACGGGCAGTGCCGCCAGGGAGGCCGTCTAATGCGCCCGTTTACGGAAGAACCTTGCGATCTCCGTCTTGCCGGTCTCACCCCGCGCCACGGCCAGAGTCAAGGCGACCAGGCCCTCCTCATCGGCCTCGATACTCACGTCGTTCATCGCCAGGAAAACCAGCGCCGCCGCGGCCCCCGTCCGCTTGTTGCCATCAACGAAGGGGTGGTTCTGCACGATGTGGTAGAGATACGCCGCGGCCATCTCGAACAGGTCGTTGTGGAGGGGCTCGCCGCCGAACGACGCCTGCGGCATCGCCAGCGCCGAGTGCAGCAGTCCGATGTCCCGCACTCCCTCCTCGCCCCCGTAGCGTTCGATCATGCTCAGGTGGATGCGAAGGACTTGGCCGATATCCAGGAAGAGCGCTGGCATGGGCGGATTCTACTCCGCCAGCTTTTTCATGGCGCGGCCAAAACGCCGGTGCACTGTCTCCAGAGCCTTTTCGAACTTCTTTTCCTCGGCCGGCCGACGCACCGGGGTCAGAACCAGGCACCGGCCGTCGGTGACAATCTCGAAGGGCGTGTCCGGGCCGGCACCGAGCAGCTCCAGGACGGGCCTGTCTATCACCAGCGCCCAACTGTTGCCGTGCTTGGTCAACATCTTGGTCATAGCGGGTCTCCTCCGTACATCCCAAGTATATCCAAAGTACTAACGGACGTCAACAGGCAGCCTGGTGCTAGCGTGGCGGTCAACGGCTCCAGTACGGCGACTCGGGCCGTCGGGAGAGAAGACCTGGCGGACCACGAGCGAGAGTGCCTGGCCCTGAACGACCGAACCCCGGCTTGCGCCGGGGTGGTCGGAGCGCCTGCCTGCCGAAGCCTCGGCGCAGACAGGGAGGGATTGACCGACCTGCCTGCCGGCAGGCAGGTGTTAGGATTTGAGGGTGAACATGCCGCGGTCGGCCTTGGCGAACCGTGCCGCGTCGCCCTTCTTCTGGATTTCCCGGAGGATGGCGGCGTAGACCGTGGCTGCGGGCGTCTGGCCGCCGGTCTTCCAGTACCCCTTCTCGATGGCCCGCTCGACGATGGTCTTGCAGCCCAGCGGCTCGCCCGCCTCCGCCAGGACCTTCGCCGCCGCGTCCAGGCCGCTCATCGTGCCGTCGGCGCGCTCGGTTTTCTTGCGGGGCTTCGGCCCTGCCTGACCAGCAGGCAGGTCGCCCGTGGCCTCGGCCTTCGGCGGCACGACGCCGACCGCAGCGCCCAGGACCTTCGAGGCGACCTCGGCGACGGTCTGAAGCGCCTGGGTCTGGCGCTCCTGCTTGCCGGCCTCCTGTGCTTCGCGCCACTGGTCCTCCGGCTGGCCGTCGCCCCGGACGCGGTCGGTGGAGAACTTGATGGTCTGGTCCTTGCCGTCGGGCCGCAGGACCGTGCCCTCGTAGCGCCCGTGGCCCAGCTCCTTGTCGGCCCGTACCGGGAGGTACGAGCCGCCCACGGCCACGGAATAGACGTGGCCCAACGCGACCGTTCTTGCCTTGCTCATGTCCGTCTCCTTGCCAGCGATTGCTTCCCGCGTGGCGGCGTCGGCCGGCCTGCGAAGCCGCTGCGGACTCTTGATGCGGACGGCGCGGCGCGTCTCTTCGCTCACCGCATCCCATCCGCCATACCTCGACTCGCCGGTGATCCGCACCGGCACGACCCGGCCGCTGACCTTCGCCAGGTAGCGGCCACCGATGACGACCTCGTTCTTCTTCATGGCTTGGACCTCTTACCTGCGGTTGATGGTGATGTAGCCCAACTCGGCCAGGACTTCGTTGACGTGGTCCCAGCCGCCGAGGAGCTGGGCCAACTGCTCGGCGAACCAGCGGACGCCGCGGTCCACGGCGTCGTCGCCGGTCGGGCGCGCCCCCAGGGGCGCCGTGGCCATCACCGCCGCGGCCTCGGGCGAGACGCAGTCCTGGACCAGGTCCCGCAGTTCCTTGCCAGTGTCGGCGGTCTCATTCGGCGGCACGGTCACGCGGACTTTCTTGCCGCCGGAGTCCGCCTGGTAGGTCTTGGGTCTCTTGCGTTTCATGGTTCTTCCTTTCCATTACCGACTGCGAACGATGGTCAGTTGGAACTCTGCCCCCTCCGCCATGGTGACCACCAACCCGGCGTCGCGGGTAAGCACGCCCTCCTCCTCGTAGGTGCTGACGCGCTTGACGCCAGCCAGCTCGTCGGGCAGCTCGGCGTCCGTTCGCTCCTCGTCGTCCATGAAGGCGACTTTCTCCAAGAGGGCCTTCAACGCGTCCTGCAACTCTCGCTCGTCCATCGCTGTCTGCTCCTTTCGCCGGATAGCGCCGGTCTCGCTTGTGTTTCAGTCCTCGAAGATTCCGATGGCCCGCTGGTACTCGGCAACGTCGCCGGCCGTGCCGCGGTGGCCGTCGAGGTAGGCCTGGAGCGTCCGGGCGACCTGCCCATTCAGCCCTGGTTTCCTCGCGTCGGCCTCGAGCTGGAAGGTCTCGCCGACCGGCACGCCTTCGCCGCTCTTGCGCTCGATGACCTTCGTGACCCGCGTGCCGGTGATGACGATCCGCCATCCGTCGCGGCGGATGGTGGCCGTTCCGAGCGGCCCTTCGATGTCGATTCGTGTCGTCTTCATGGTTCTCGCTCCTTTCGGTCTTGGGCTGGTCATAGCCATGCCAGCGATCCTATCAGGCCATGGTTTTGCCGCACAGCCAAGGCAAATCTGCGGGGAAAATGCAGATTTTTTGATGACGCATGTTGCGATGGGGTAAAGAGTTATGTCGGGTAACAGAGATTTCGGCATGATTCCGCCGCACCCGCCGCAAGGCCCCGGTGTACCCGGCGGCGCAGGGGCGCTGAGTCCGTCGGCTATGACGCTCCAGCAGGCCGCCCGCGTCCTGGCGGCCGTGGGCGCTCGGTACGCGACGGTCGAGAACCTCCGCCGGGACATCGAGGCCGGTGCGCCGGTGAACGCGGACGGGACGGTCAACCTGGTGCATTACGCCGCCTGGCTGGTGCGGGAGTCCGCCCGTGGCGATTGACGTGCGCAACCTCAAGCCGGCCGACTTGGCGCGGCTCCTGAACTCGACGCCGCTGGGAACGGTCCTGGACGAGCGGCAGCTCTATCGCCACCGGATGCGCGCCAGGTTCCGCATTGGCGACGGGCGGCGCGTGGACCTCTTCCGCTATGTGGCGTGGCTGGTGGACCAGCGGCATGCGCCGAGGAAGACGAGCGACCCGACGGCGGAATATGAGGCCATCAAGGAACGCGCCGCCGCGCGGAACCGGGCTCTCTCGGAGGCCGGGCGCGACATCGGCGAGTTGCCCGCCGTCGTGGACCCGCAGCGGAAGGCAGCGGCCGAGAGAAACTTCCGATTCTTCTGCGAGGCGTACTTTCCGATGACGTTCTACCTGGGCTGGTCGCCGGACCACCTGAAGGTCATCGCCCGCATCGAGCAGGCGGTTTTGCACGGGGGACTCTTCGCGCTGGCGATGCCGCGCGGCAGCGGCAAGACCAGCATCGCCGAGTGCGCGTGTCTCTGGGCCGTGCTCTACGGGCACCGGGAGTTCGTCTGTCTCATCGGGGCGTCCGAGGTGCACGCCGTTGAGATGCTCGACTCGATCAAGATGGAACTCGACGGCAACGACCTTCTGGAGGCCGACTTCCCGGAGGTGGTGCACCCCATCCGGTGCCTCGATGGCATCGCCAACCGCTGCTCGGGTCAGCTTTACAAGGGCGAGCGGACGCACATCGGTTGGACGGCTAACGAGGTCGTCCTGCCGACCATTCCCGGCTCGCCGGCCAGCGGTGCCATCATCAAGGTCGCGGGCATCACGGGCCGCATTCGGGGCATGAAGTACAAGCGGGCCGACGGCCAGACCGTCCGGCCGTCGCTGGTGGTCCTGGATGACCCACAGACGGACGAGTCGGCGCGGAGCCTTTCGCAGTGCGCCATGCGGGAGCGGATTCTGGCGGGCGCAGTGCTGGGCCTCGCGGGGCCGGGCAAGAAGATCAGCGGCATTATGCCCTGCACGGTCATCCGCCCCGGGGACATGGCCGACAACATTCTCGACCGCGACAAGCACCCGGAGTGGAATGGCGAGCGGACGCGGATGGTCTATTCTTTCCCCATCAACGAGAAGCTGTGGGCCAGGTACGCCGAGATCCGGGCCGAGAGCCTTCGCGTCCACGGCGACCTGCGGGAGGCGACGGCGTTCTACGAGGCCAACCGGGAGGCGCTCGATGCGGGCGCGGTTGTCGCCTGGCCACAGCGCTACAACCACGATGAGGCCTCGGCCATCCAGCACGCGATGAACCTCAAGATCCAGGACGAGGCCGCCTTTTTCGCCGAGTACCAGAATGAGCCATTGCCGGAGAAGGACGTCGAGGATGATGAACTGCTCACTGCCGACCAGGTCGCCCAGAAACTGAACGGCATGAAGCGCGGCGAAGTGCCCCTTGGTGCAGACCATCTAACGATGTTCATCGATGTGCATGGCAGGCTCCTGTACTGGCTGATAGTTGCCTGGTCGGATGACTTCACCGGCTATATTGTGGACTATGGGGAATACCCGAACCAGAAGTGCCGCCACTTCACGCTGCGTGGTGCAACACGGACACTCCAAATAGTGGCCAAGGGCGCTGGGCTAGAGGGGGCTATCTACGCTGGATTGGAGGTGGTAACCAACAATCTCCTGGGCCGGGAGTGGCGGCGGGATGATGGTGCAATGATACGCATGGACCGGTGTCTGATCGATGCGAACTGGGGAACCTTGACAGATGTGATCTACCAGTTCTGCCGCCAGTCACAGCATGCTGCCGTGCTCATGCCTAGCCATGGCCGGTTCGTGGGTGCATCCAGTATTCCGTTCTCCGAGTATCGCCGCAAGCCTGGTGACCGTGTGGGCTTGAACTGGCGCATCCCGAACGTCCAGGGTAAGCGGGCTGTCCGGCACGTGATCTTTGATGCAAACTTCTGGAAAAGTTTTATCCATGCACGGCTTGCTGTGGCCATGGGCGACCGTGGGTGTTTATCGCTCTTTGGCCGAGACCCAGAAGTGCATCACCTCCTGGCCATGCATCTTACGAGTGAGTATCGTGTCAAGACCGAGAGCCAGGGCCGCGTTGTGGATGAGTGGAAGCAGCGGCCAGAGGTGCAGGACAATCACTGGTTCGACTGTCTGGTCGGGTGTGCTGTGGCTGCATCGATCCAAGGTGCGGTATTGCCGGGAATGGACACCCAGACTAGGTCCGCCCATGCACCAATCCGTTTGTCAGAACTGCGGAGGAGCAAGCGATAAATGGACAAGCATGAAGAGATGAGGAAATCCACCTGTTCTCTGACAGACATGGTGAATCGGTGTGGCCTGGAGTGCCCACGTTGTGGGTGTAGGCACTTCCACGTCCTCTACACCCGCGCTGCCATCGGTGGGCGAATCCTCCGCCGCCGGGAGTGCCGCCACTGTGGCCGGCGGCTGACCACCTACGAGAAGGGGAATGAGTAGTCCGGGCACGCTTTTCTTGTTTGACAGAAACTAGTGCAAAGGCTATGGCTCTTACCACTTGTGCTCGCCAACGTCAAGTCGCTGGGTACGGTGTCGGGGCTGCTTCAGGCAGCATGGTTGTCCACTGGGCGGTTGGTTCCAGCAGTGGCCCCTTTACCGCTTTGTAGCGAGAATCTTGCACCATGACCTTCTACCCATAGAACCTGCCCAAAAAAATTTTTGCCCCTGTTCGTCATTTTGCTCGTGTTTCGGGTATATATATAAGTAGGAGCATGAAGGGCCTTTATCTTTCAGAGGAAAGTGCATGACCAAGAACCTGGACAACGCCATCCGTGAGAACGCCACCGGCCCCAAGCGGGCCGCAGGCGATTCCGGCTCGGTTGAGCAGCACAGTCTCACCGAGCAGATCGAGGTGGACCGGTATCTGGCCTCCAAGGAGGCTGCGAAGTCCAAGGGCCTTGGTATCCGTATGAGCAAGCTTGTGCCGCCGGGGGCATCCTGATGATCGTGACCACGATGCAGAAGAAACCGATTGCCCTGAGCCACCTGCGGGCAATGCCCCTGCAGCGGGTGCGGGGACGGTTCGACTCGGCCGACACGACCGAGGACAACCGCCGCCACTGGGCCCACGCCGACGCGCTTTCGGCCGACGCGGCGGCCAGCCCCGAGGTGCGCCGCACGCTCCGCAATCGCGCCCGCTACGAGGTGGCCAACAACTCCTACGCCCGGGGCATCGTGCTGACCCTGGCCAACGACACCATCGGCACGGGCCCGCGTCTCCAGATGCTCACCGGAAGCGACGAGGCCAACGACGAGATCGAGCATGAGTTTGACCGCTGGGCCCACGAGATCGCCCTGGCCGAGAAGCTCCGCACCATGCGGATGGCCCGGGCGCAGGATGGCGAAGCCTTCGCCATCCTTGCCAACAACCCCCTCCTCGACCATCCGGTGAAACTCGACCTGCGGCTCATCGAGGCCGATCAGGTGGCCAGTCCGGATGCTCATCTTCTCGACTCGCACGAGGTGGATGGCATTGTCATGGACGCCTATGGCAACCCGGTGGCCTACCATGTCCTGAAACACCATCCTGGCAACAGTGCATGGGGCTTGAGCGATGAGTACCGGACGGTTCCCGCTTCGCACATGATCCACGTCTTCCGGCAGGACCGGCCGGGCCAGCACCGTGGCATCCCGGAGATCACGCCGGCGTTGCCACTCTTTGCGCAGCTTCGGCGGTTCACGTTGGCGGTTCTGGGCGCTGCCGAGGCGGCGGCCGACTTCGCAGGCATCCTCTACACTGACGCCCCGGCCAATGGCGAGGCTGAGCAGGTCGAGCCGATGGACCTGGTGCAGCTCGAGCGGAACATGCTCTTGACGATGCCGGGCGGCTGGAAGATGTCACAGGTCGAGCCGATGCAGCCGGCGACGACCTACGCCGAGTTCAAGAAGGAAATCCTCAACGAGATCGCCCGCTGCCTGAACATGCCCTACAACGTCGCGGCGGGCAATTCGTCGGGCTACAACTACGCCTCCGGCCGGCTCGACCATCAGACCTACTACAAGTCCATCCGCGTGGACCAGGCCTTCATGGCCGAGAAGGTCCTCGATCGCGTGTTGGCCGCGTGGCTGTGGGAATACGCCCTGGAAGCCGGTGGGCAGTTCGTCTTCGACTCGGCGGGGCCGCTCGGCGGGCGCGTCCTGCCTGACCATCAATGGTTCTGGGACGGTATGGAGCACGTGGACCCGGCCAAGGAGGCGTCGGCCCAGGAGACGCGGCTCCGGAACTACACCACCACGTTGGCCCACGAATACTCGAAACAGGGCCGGGACTGGGAAAACGCGCTACGGCAGCGGGGCAAGGAATTAGCGCTCATGCGTGAACTGGGATTGACCGACGCAAGCGCAAAGCCTGCAGCCATGGTCCCCACAAGAGATGCCGAAGACCTATCCCCTGAGGAAATGGAGGACGCCTATGCCTTTCATTCATGAGCATGCTGCACGCCTGAAAGACCCGTCGCGCTATGAGCAGTTCCATCGGGAGAATGACAAGTTCGGCCCCGGCATCCACGCGGTCTGGGGCATCACCGCCGATGGCAAGGTGGAACTCCAGGCCATCCGCTTCGACGCGGCCAAGTTCAGCGTCGCCGAGGCCAAGGCGTGGCTCGAGGAACATGGCCACAAGCCCATCCTCTTCGAGCCTGCCAGCGAGAAGGCCGAGGGGGTGGCGGAGTTGCAGGCCGGTCAGGGTGATGAGTTCATCGTCATCGAGGCCACCTCTGGCAAGGGGCCGCCCGACCGCATCCGCGTGATGGGCGTGGCCTACTCGGGTGGCAAGATGCGCCTGCCTGGCTGGCGGCACCCGGTGGTTGTGGATCTTGTGGGTCTGGAGGTTCCCGACACGGTGCCACTGCTGACGAATCACGAGAACCGCACGGGATCGCGGGTCGGCATGGTCAAGGCCCGCGTCGATGGCCAGGTGCTGGTGGTCGAGGGGGAGATTCTCTCCTCCAGCGGCCAGGCCATGGGAATTGTCGAGCAGGCCCGGGCCGGGGCGGAGTGGCAACTTTCCATTGGGGCGGAGGTGCTTGAGTGGGACCTGGTGCGCTCGCGTCGCGTCGTCAACGGCCGAGAGCACGAGGGGCCGTTCTACCACGTGAAAAAGTCGGTCTTGCGGGAGGTGTCGGTCGTAGCCGTGGGCGCGGACGCCTCTACGAGGATGCAGCTCGCGGCAACGTTTAACCTGTACGGAGGCAAAGTCATGAACTTCGAGAAATGGATGGATGAGCACGGCATCGATGCTGCCGCGCTGGACGAGGAGAAGACCGCTGCGCTCAAGGCGGCGTTCGAGGCCGGCAAGGAACCGCCGGAGTTCGAGTACGACACGCCCCCGCAGCCCGCGGGGAAAGCGGTGGCCAATGTGCGTGAGGAGGCGGAGGCCGCGGTCCGAGCTGAGCGCAAGCGCGTGGCGGCTATCCAAGAGGTCTGCGCGGGCGAGTTCCCGCGCATCGAGCGGGACGCCATTCGCCTGGGCTGGACGGTCGAGGAGACCAGCCAGAAGGTCCTCAAGGCCATGCGCGAGAGCCGACCGCAGGCGGATGTGCACATTGCTGTCCGCGGCGGCAATCGGACGTGCGATGCTCTCATACTCGAGGCTGCGTGCGTGCTTACAGCCAAGCTTGCTGCACCGGAGAAACACTACCCGGAGGAGGTGCTCGAGCAGGCTGATCGGCGCTTTCGAGGCGGCATCGGCCTCCAAGAACTTATTCTCGAGGCCGCCTGGGCGAATGGCTACCCCGAGCGATCGTTCCGCGGCAGCCGGGAGGCCCTGCGGTACGCCTTTGGGCGGCAGGTTCAGGCCGCGGGATTTTCCACGGTGGACATTGGCGGTATCCTTTCCAATGTTGCCAACAAGTTTTTGTTGGAGGGATTCTTCAGCGTCGAGCGGACCTGGCGGAACATTTGTGCGGTCCGTAATGTGCCGGACTTCAAGACCGTCACGTCGTACCGGCTCATCGGCAAGGACCAATATGAGATCGTCGCCCCTGGTGGAGAACTGAAGCATGGGATGCTGGGGAACGAGTCCTACACGAACAAGGCCGACACCTACGGCCTGATGCTCACCATCGACCGGCGGGACATCATCAACGACGACCTGGGTGCGATCACGCTGGTGCCGAGGAAACTGGGCCGCGGCTCGGGGTTGAAGATCAATGACGTGTTCTGGAGCGTGTTCCTGAACAACGCCGACTTCTTCACCATCGGCAACAAGAACTACCTGACTGGCGCGGACACGGTCCTGTCCATCGACGGCCTCACCAAGGCCGAGGTGGCCTTTATGGATCAGGTGGACAGCGATGGCAAGCCCATCGGGGTGATGCCCGCGATTCTTTTGGTGCCGACCACCTTGTCTGCGATGGGGACACAGCTCTATAAGAGCGTGGAGATCAGGGACACGACCGCGAGCACGAAGTACCCCATTGCAAACCCGCACGTCGGCAAGTTCCGCGTGGAGGTCAGCCGTTATTTGTCCAACTCCGCCTACGCTGGATCGAGTGCGAAGGCGTGGTACTTGCTGGCCGACCCTGCGGACCTGCCGGTCATCGAGGTAGCGTTCCTCAACGGCCAGGAGTCGCCGGTTATCGAGACAGCGGAGGCGGACTTCAACGTGCTCGGCGTGCGGATGCGCGGCTACCACGACTTCGGCGTGGCCCTGCAAGACCCGCGCGGCGGGCTCAAGAGCAAGGGCGAAGCATAAGCGGAGGACAAGACAATGGCGACCTTTGTGTGTGACGGCGAGGCAATTGACTATACCCCGATGGCGGACGTGGCGGCTGGGGCGGTCGTGGTCCAGGGCGAATTGGTCGGCGTAGCAAAACAACCCATCGCGGCCAACACGCTGGGTGCGCTGGTGGTCGTGGGGGTCTTCGACTTCCCGAAGGCCACCGGCTCGGCCATCGCGGCCGGGGCGCTGTGCTACTGGGACGCGACCAACCAGCTGGCGACGACCAGTTCAAGCGGCAACAAGCTCATTGGCAAGTGCATCAAGGCTGCGGCTGAAGTCGATACGACCGTCCGGGTTCGGATGAGCCAGTAACGGAGGCAAGTGAGCGTGGGTGACCTGTTGAGGCAAGGAAGCCAATGGCTGGAGCAGCAGCGTTCGGCGCACTGTTCCAGCCAGGTCACCTATCGACGGGGCGGCCAGGAACAGGCGCTGAGCGCCACGTTCGGGCGGACGCAGTACGAGGTCCAGGACGACTTCGGCCTCGTGGTCACGGCGCATGTGACGGACTTCCTGGTGGCAGCGGCGGACTTTGCGCCGGTCTTCGGCGAGCCGCAAGCCGGCGACCAGATCGTCGCAGGCGGCGTGGTCCACGAGGTGATGAGCCTGGCAAGCGGGGGACACTGGCGGTGGAGCGACCCGTATCGCACGACGATGCGGATTCACACGAAGGAAGTGGGCGCAGCATGAGCGAGTGCGTAGGACAGTACGAGCGGTTCTGCAAGGGCGAGTTCGCGGAGATTCGCGTCAAGCTTGACCGGTTGGACGAGGCGATTCGTGGGAACTCCAAGCCCGGCATTCAGTTTCGCCTGGGCCGGCTGGAGGCCGCTGAGGCCGTGCGGTCGCGGCTGTTGTGGATCATTGCCGGGTCGGTCGTGTCGCTGTGCGTCGCGACGGCCTGGAAGCTGGTGATCGGAGGCTGACATGGTGAAGCGTTGGATCAACTCGGTGGATGTTTTCGTGGACGACCAGGGGCGGATCGGGATCACCTTCCCCTCCGAACTGGTCCAGGACAACCGACTCAAGGTGGACGCCCAGCAGGACGCTGAGGCCATCACCGGTCCGCCCCCGTATGCCCGAACGCTGGCCGACCTGTACGACCGACTGGAGTATGGGCTGTTCAACAACGGCTATTCATGGATGGCCACCATCAACCAGTCCATCAACGACGGCTTCTACTACAACCTCTACGACCAGAACTCCTACCAGCCGTGGCTTCAAACCATTCACAACGACCTGGAAATGATCCACGATGAAGTGTGGATGCTTCGGCTCATATTCGAAAACGTGTACGACGCCACACAGTATGCCTTGAGGACCGTGTAACGAAAGGACTGACATGAAACCGATTCTGAAAGTTGCCAACGTGGACGGCAAGAAGGCGCTGTTGGTCAATGACCGGACGTTGTTGACCAAGAAGCAGGTAGCCGAGCAAATCACGTCCTTGAACGAGCGGATCACCAAGCAGCTGCCGGCTGCTCGTGCTTCGCTCAATGCCCAGGACCTTCTGGCCGCTGCCCAAGCAAGCATTGACCGGCAGATTGCCGAGGCGACGGAAACAAAGGCTGCACTGGAATCGCTACTCCCGCAACTGGACTGAGCCATGGCACTGATCCCCGATATCGCGCAAGCTGTCGTCGTGGCTTTGAACAGTCACATGTTCAGCCAACCGTTTACGGCGGCGCGGGCGTATTGGCCCGTCTTCGACCTGAAGGACATGACGGACCTTCACGTGACGGTCGTGCCCAAGGGCGTGGAACTGACCACCGCGGGGCGCGGCCTGTTGCAGATCGACGCGCAGATCGACATCGGCATTCAGAAGAAATTGGCTGGCGGCGACAACACGGAGATCGACGCGCTTGTGGGCCTAGTGCAGGAGATCGCCGAGTTCGTCCGCGCCACGGGGCGGTTCGGCGGCGCGGCGTGGGTGAAGACCGAGAACACACCCATCTACTCCCAGGAGCACTTGGGCGAGCTTCGGCAGTTTACCAGCGTCCTGACACTGACGTTGCGGGTGATGACAGCATGATCAGGATGAAGACCAAGCAGATGTTTTTCGATCGCCAGGCGGTCATAAGCCGGGTGGACAAGGCCACGCGCAAGGTGCTGGGGCACTTTGGAGCCCTGGTGCGAAAGAGCGCCATCGCCAGTATCAAAGAAGCGCCGGCAAAGCGCCATGCCCCGCCGGGCTCGCCGCCGTTTTCGCACATGTTGGCCAGGAGGCGCAAGATCAACCAGCGTCGAAAGGCCGAGGGAAAGCAGCCCGTTCGCGGGTTCAAGGGCCTCAAGCACATTCTGTACGCCTTCGAGCCAGTCAATCGGTCGGTGATTATCGGCCCGGCATCCAACCGCAGCCGGTCGATCACGATCCCGGAGATTCTGGAATACGGAAAACTCGATGTGTCGCGGCGCCCGTTCATGGGACCGGCGTTCGAGCGAGAGAAACCCAAACTCCCAGCTATGTGGGCAAACAGTGTGAAGCAATAGGAGACCAAGGCCATGGCAACGTTCATTTTGGGCAAAGACGCGAAACTCTATTACGGCACGGCTGGCAGTACTCCCTCGACGGAGATGTCCAACGTGCGGGACGTAACGCTGACGCTGGAGGCGGGCGAAGCGGATGTGACCACACGGGCCAACTCCGGCTGGCGGGCAACCGCTCCGACGCTGCGGGAGTGTACCTGCGAGTTCGAGATGGTCTGGGACCCGTCCGATGCCGGATTCACAGCCATCAAGAATGCATTCCTCTCGTCGGGGCTGATCGCGCTCAAGATTCTGGACAAGGTCGGCGGCCAGGGGCCTGACGGCGACTTCGCCATCCTGTCGTTTTCCCGCAACGAGGCGCTGGAGGAGGCCATCACCGTCAGCGTGACGGCGAAGCTGGCCGTGTTCCGAAGCTGGCGCGAAGAGACCTGAGAGATGAAGACCTTCACGGATAGCGCCGGGCGGACCTGGACTATCGCGCTCACCATCGACGCGGTCAAGCGGGTGAAGTCCCTCTTGGACGTGAACCTGCTGGAACTAGACCTGCCTGCTGGCAAGGCAGGGGCCGGCGACCCGCCGCTTCTGACACGCCTCGGCACGGACGTGATTCTCCTGTGCGACGTGATCTTCGCCCTCATCAAGCCTCAGGCCGACGCCGCCGGCATCAGCGACCAGGAGTTCGCTGCGGCCCTTGGCGGCGACGTGGTCCTCGCGATGCAGACGGCGTTCTATGAGGAACTCGTGGATTTTTTCCGCAAGCTGGGCCGGGGCGACCTGGCCAAGGCCGTGGACGCCCAGCGACGGATGATCGACCTGGCGGTTGCGCGGATCGAGACGCGAATCAACCGGCTGGACCTGGAGGCGGCGGTCGAGTCGACCCTTGGCGAACCGTCTATGAGCTCGCCGCAGTCGTCGGAATCGACCCCGGCCCGCTGACGCTGCGCGAGCTGCTATGGATGGCTGAGGCCCGTGGCCGGGACAACTGGGCGCACACGTCGGCGATCCTCGCGCTGGTCGCCAACGTGAACCGCGACCCGAAGAAGACGCGGCCCTACAAGCCCAGCGACTTCGACCCGTACTCAGCCAAAGACAAGCGTGACGAGGTGATTGAGGTAACGGACATGAGCGTCCTGAAGGACGCCTTCACAAGAAAAGGAAGCTGACATGAATTGGGAAACTATTCTGACGGGCCTGTGGCAGGCGATTAACTCCGTGCCGGGCATCATGCTCATGGCGGGGCTTCTGGGCTGGCTCTTGACGCGGCTCTATTCCATCCGCCCCGCGTGGGAGGCCTACGAAGGGACGATCATCTCGGCCATCAAGCACGCCGAGAAGGCCATCCCCGACGACGTGCCGAACAAGGGGTTGGCGCGCCTCGACGAGGCCCTGCGCTACGTGCTGAAGGTTTACGCCGAGACGCATCGCGGCCAACAGCCTTCCGCCGCCCTGGTGAACGAACTGCGCGAGGGCATCCAGATCACCCACGACCGGCTGGAAGCCAGGGGTACGCTGTGAACCAGTGGCTCGCAGCCATCATCGCCGGGATCGTCCAGGCCATCGTGGCGATTCTCGCCAAGCGCTCTGAGCGGTCGGCCGAGAACGGCGCGAGGCGGCCCGAGCTGCGCGACCGCCTGCGCGAGCGCGTGCGCCGCAAGTGGTCGGGTAAGACGCTGCCTGTGATCATTGTCCTCGTCGTGCTGCTCGCGCTGCCGGGCTGCGGCACGCGCACGATCTACGTGCAAAGTGGCGAACCCGTGCGCCTGCGCGAAACGATCCGAAGCGCCAAGGTCTGGGTGCTGGACCAGGACGGCAAGCCCGTGGCTGGCATCATGGATTTGCCGGATGGCTGGTACGTGCTCCCGGACGATGGCGAGGAGTAATGCAAATGGCGACGGTACTCGCCATCGTGGTGCTTGTCCTTGTGGCGGCACCCGTTGCCTTGGCAATCCTGATCGACCGCAATGGGCTCATGTGAGGAGAAACGATGGCAACTGCGCAGGGTATCCGAGCCGGCCGCGCGTTTGTCGAGATCTTCGCCGACGACTCGAAGCTTGTGCACGGTCTGAAGAGCGCGTCGGCCAAGCTCAAGGCCTTCGGCGAATCGGTCCGCAACATGGGCCTCAAGCTCGTAGGCCTGGGCTCGGCCGTCGTCGCGCCGCTGGCGGCTTCCAGCAAGGTCTTCGCGAGCACCGGCGCCGCGCTGGCCAAGATGAGCGCCCGGACGGGCTTCTCTGTCGAGACGCTCTCGGAACTGGGCTTCGTGGCGGAGCTCTCCGGGACGAACATGGAGACCCTGGAACTGGGCATCCACAAGATGCAGCGGACGCTGGTGGACGCAGCGCAGGGCTCGAAGTCGGCCCAGGACACGTTGGCCCTCTTCGGTCTGACCGTGGCAGATTTAGCAAGACTTTCGCCTGAGCAGCAATTCAAGCTCATCGCCGACAGGCTGGCGAAAATCGAGGACCCGACGACAAGAGCCGCCGCGGCGATGGAACTCTTCGGTCGAAGCGGCACGCAACTTCTGCCCATGCTCTCAGGCGGTGCGGCCGGCATCGAGGAGTTGCAGGAGGTCTTCCGCAAGCTGGGCTTGACCATCTCTACCGAGGACGCCAAGGCCGCCGAGCGGTTTACCAACACGCTCTTCATCATGTGGAAGGTGCTCGAGAAAGGCGTCTTCGTCGTCGGCTCCGCCCTGGTGCCGGTGCTCTTGCAGGCGGTGCAGTGGGTAACGCGCGTGACCGTCGTCGCCGCCGATTGGATCAAGCGGAACAAGGAAGTGATCGTCACTGTTTTCAAAACGGCCGTCGGCGTCATCGCGGCCGGCGCGGCGCTCGTGGTCCTGGGCTATGCGATCATGGGGCTGGCCAAGGTGATGGGCATCCTGGCCGTGGCCGTCACCACCGTAGGCACGGCCCTCAAACTCCTGGGCGCGGTGCTGTCGTTCCTCGTCTTGCCCACGGGGGCGGCCATCAAGGTCATCGTGGCGCTGGGGGCCTACATCCTCTACGCCACCGGCGCGGGGGCGAAGGCCCTGGGCTGGCTGGCCAAGCGGTTCGAGACACTGCGCGACGACGCAGTGGCGTCCTACCAGGGCATCGCCGACGCCCTGGCGGCCAGGGACATCACGTTGGCGGTGAAGATTCTCTGGCTGACGATCAAGATGGAGTGGACACGCGGTGTCAACTTCCTTGAGAAGGTCTGGCTCAACTTCCGCAACTTTTTCATCAAGATCGGCTACGACACCTGGTACGACCTGCTGGCCTCCGTCGAGACGGTCTGGCACGCCCTGGAGGTCGGCTGGATCGAGACGACGGCCTTCCTCTCCAAGATCTGGATGCAGTTCACCGGCTGGGTGATCAAAGCCTGGCACTGGTGTGGCAAGCAGCTCTCGAAGGCATGGAACTGGATCAGGAAGCAGTTCGATTCCAGCTTCGACGCCGAGGCGGCCAACCGCGCGGCGGATGAGTACTACGAGGCGTGGAAGGCCGAGAACGCGAGGAACGCCACCATCGAGTGGGAGACCGGCCAGAAACTTGCCCAGCGGAAGCGCGAGCGGGCCATGCAGGTCCACGAGGCGACGATGGCCGAGATCGGCCGCCAGAACCTCCAGAAGCACCAAGAACTGGACAATGAGTACCAGCAGCGCATGGCCGAGAACGAGGCCGACCTAGCGAAGGCCCGCAAGGAGTGGCAGGACGCGCTGGCCGAGGCCCGCCGGAAGCGCGAGGCGAAGGAGGCCGAGGGACCCGGCCCGATGGAGGGCCTCGAAGGCCTGTTGGCCAAGGTCCGCGGGAGCCTGTTGGACCTTGGCGACCTGCTCCAGATGGCCAGAGACCGGACCATCGGCGTGGCTGGCACATTCAACGCGGCAGCGCTGCTTGGACTTCAGGCCGGCGGGGCCGACGACCGCATCGCCAATGCCACCGAGCGGATCGCCAAGGGCGTCGAGGGCCTGCGTCAGGACGTGCGGAACAACCGCGCGGCGTTCATGTAATGGAGGAGTGAAAGATGCCACCGCTTACGCTCACCGAAAAACTCGACAGCCGCAAGTGGACCACCGGCGACAACGCCTCGGTCGAGATGGTCTACATCCTCACCGGCACGAGCAATGACATCACCGCCAGAGACCTCATCGCCAGTTCCACGCCCAGCTCCTACAACGGCCTGGTCCGTCAGTCCATCCAGATAGAACCCGAATGGGTGGACACGACCCGCGGCGACGGCCAGTGGATCGCCACCGTCCGCTACGGCGTCCGCCCGCCGACCGAGGTCGGTGAGTCGTCTTTCTCTTTTGACACATCCGGCGGCACCCAGCACATCACCCAGTCGCTGGCCACCGTGCGTCGCTACAGCGCGCCTGGGACGACCGCGCCTGACTTTGACGGGGCTATCGGCGTCACGCACGACAACGTCGAAGGCGTGGACATTACTGTTCCGGTCTATTCCTTCGCCGAGACTCATTATCTGCCGTCGTCGGTTGTGACACCCGCCTACAAGAGCACGCTCTTCAACCTCACCGGTAAGGTCAACCAAGCCCCCTTCAAGGGCCTGGCTGCGGGCGAGTGTCTATTTTTGGGCGCATCCGGCTCCAAGCGCGGCACGGACGACTGGGAGATCACCTTCCGCTTCGCCGGCTCGCCCAACCGCACCAACTTGGTCGTCGGCCCCATCACGGGCATCTCGAAGAAGGGCTGGGAGTACATGTGGGTCCGCTACGACAATGACGAGGACGCCGCCGCCAAGGCCATCGTCAAGAAGCCCGTTGCCGTCTATATCGAGCGCGTCTACGAGGAGGGCAACTTTGCCCTGCTGGGCATCGGGACATAGTCCATGAGCGATACATTGAGAAAGGTCAAGCCCGGCGACCCGCTGGTTATCCCTGCGGCCACGTTCAATACCTTCGTGGACGCCGCGCGTGATTTCCTCGCCCGCCAGCACCAGCAGGTGCAGCACGGCACGCCATCCGGTCGGCACAACTGCATCGTCCTCGTGCGTAACGATTCAGGCTCCGACCGTGAGCGGTTCGACGTGCTGGGCATCAGCGGCCCGGTTTTCGACCCCGCATCCGATGCCAAGGCCTTCAAGAACTACCCGGCCATGATGGGCGTCACGCCTGCCGACAACTACAAGGGCAAGTTCGTCATCCTGCTCGAACCGGTCCTCGCCGGGAAACTCGCCCCGGCCGTGGCCGCCGGTGTCGTGCCTGTCCGCGTGGCCGTGCCAGATGAGTACTATCCATACCATCTGGCCGACGTGGCCGCCGGCTCGGCGGCGAACCTCACCGCCGCCAAGGTCGGCTCGGCCGCCATCCTCTGGCGCGAAGGTGGCACGGGTGTTCAGTGGGCGCTGGTCCGTCTGGGAAACCTCCCGCAACCGGCCGTGTTCCCCGTGAACTTGGCGCAATATGGCGGCGAGCAGGGCAACAACAATAGTCCGGCCACGTGGACCTACAACGTGACCGATGCGTTGACTGGCGCGACGCTGGCCAGCGGTGTGGACCCCACTGTCGCGCCGCACAAGTGGAAACGGCCGTCGGTCGGCTACATCATCCCTGCCACGTTCGGTTACGCCCACTGGAACACCGACGACCAGCTCGTGCTCGGCTGGATCAACGAGGTCGCCGACCAGGAGGCATGTGAGACCTCGGGCTACGGAACGTGAGGACGGCATGGGTGATCCCGGCAAATCGGTGGTGATTGCGAGCGGCAAGCGCGGCATCCTTGCGTCCGGCAAGACGGCCGTCTTCGACGCCGAGGGCAAGTGCGCCGCCTGCTGCCAGGAGTCTGGTGGGATCGTGTTTACCAAGCGCTGGTCGTTCACCGATGACGGTTTCATCGACGGCGGGCAGAATGGGGCGTTCCGCGCCTACGACCACCCCGACGACGTGCCCGCCAGCCCGTGGACCATTCTCAACGATGGCCTGGGCCTGCGGCTCGACTGGGAATATGACTGGAACTGCATGAGCCACAACCCCTACACGCAGTACGCCACGGCCACATGTGAGATCACCGTCTCGCAAGCGATGATCATGACCGTCTCATGGTCCGGCATGGGCGAGACGCAGGACTCCGACTACGAAATGATGAGTTTGTACGTGGACGGCGACCTGGTCGGCTCGGCCCATGCGCCTGGCGGCGATCTGGGCTGCGAAGGTGGCATGGCCCCGGTCGTCTCCAATCCGCCGCCGCCCCAGCAGGTGATCCTGGAGCCTGGGCCGCATGTGCTATTCATTGATGCCACGACCAACGACGAGCTCTACCACTTCGGCGCGTGGTATCGGTTCGACCTGACCTTTGCTCTCGTGCCGTGAACCACTGGCTGGAAGGTGAGCACGGAAATCTCGTGTTTGCAAAACCTTTTCATTTTCTAAAATCTAATTTTTTAGAACAGTTTTTCAAGATTTCTAAAACTGAAATCGGATATAAACTTTTGTATGCCGGCAGACAAAAACTTTTTTCGCTCAAAAGCTGTGGGATAGTTTGGGATATAAATCCTTTTGTGTTCCCCTACATCATGAGCAGTGCGACCAAAAGGTCAGAGGGTGGGCTGGTCCCACTTGATGCTGCCCGGCAAGGCTGGCACGGTGCCTGCTGTATATTTTGGTGGGCCTGGCATGGAGCCGGGCGCAAACCATAAAGGAGACGCCATGAGAGACGAGGCCCGAAGTCAAGATGTGATCAAACTACTGGAGTGGGACGACCTGGACTGGTCGGATGTAGAGGTGGTGGCGGCATATGTGGAGACATGTGGCGGCGACGACGAGCCGGTGCCGTGCGTCGTCTGGCTACAGGAGGCGGTGGACGAGGACGGCCGCACCTGGTACCGGTGGTACGCGAACGATGACGAGGACCACGGCGACCCGATGTGCGGCGAGCCCACCACAGACGCCGAGCAGGCGCGAGCTGAGGGGGAGCAGTACGCGCGTGAGCACGACGAGACCCCAGACCTGCGCGAGTTGTGCGGGCAGATTTTGCGGACGCGGTTCTTTGCGCCCCAGACAACGCTGAACGATTTGCTCACGTTCTGCCGCGATGCGGCAGGGTATGATGAGGGGTATTTTCTCGCGCCCCGGGGCTGGCGGCCGTGGGCTGCGTCCGCGGCATGGCAGGCCGGAGGGTCAGGGGCATATCTTGATCGCCCGCACGTGCGGGTTGAGGCCAGCGACACCAGCGGCCGGCCCGAGTTATTCGCGAGGGTGCTCCTGCGTGAGATTTGCGAGTTGAAATCGGAACAAAATTAAGGTGGGCAATGTGCAGGAAAACACAACAATACAGGCAGATACTGACGACCTGTATAAGCTGTGCCAGCAGATTCTGCAGACGCAGTTCTTTGCACAGACCACAACGCTGAACGATTTGCTCGCGTTCTGCCGCGATGCGGCAGGGTATGATGAGGGGTATTTTCTCGTGCCCCGGGGCTGGCGGCCATGGGAGCCGTGGGCTGTGTCTCAGGTATGGGTAGCAGTTGGTGGGTGCTCGTGGGTACGAGAGCCATGCGTGCGGCTCGAGGCTAGCGACACCAGCGGGCAGCCTGAGTTATTTGCAAGGGCACTGTTACGCGAGATCAGGGGGAGACCATGGTAGATGCCGACATGCTACAGTGGCATAATCGTGGAGTCATAGCCGGCTATACGGCCCTCAACACCCAGTGCACATGTGATGACGAATGTGCATGTGTAGTCTGGCTGCAGTCTGCTGAGGACACCGATGGCCGTGTCTGGTACCGATGGCGTGCCAACGACTACGAGGATCGTGGTGATGCGGTGTGTGGGGAGCCAACCCTCGATATAGCTCGGGTGCGTGCCGATGGAGAGCGGTATTCTCGTGAGCACGATGAACCACTCGATCTGCGCGAGACATGCCTGGCGATCTTGACAACCGGATACTTCGCGAACACAACAACGCTGAACAATTTGTGCAGTTTTTGTCGCGGTGCCGCAAAATATCCAGACGGTTATTTTATAATACCAAAAGGATGGCGACCATGTGTAGCATCATTGGTGTGGCAACTGCAACCGCAAGTGCGCCGGAAGCAGCATGTGCTGATTTGTGCCGCATACAACTATCCCCGCCCGGAGCTTGTGGCGCGCTCGCTGTTTCAAGCGATAAAGGAGGCCTGCAGTGAATAAGAAGGAGTGTGGTGATTGCCTGCCACAACAGGTTGACCGCCTGCGACCCGGCGACAAGGTCATTATTCGCCAAAACCCGCACGACCCTCGGGCCGAAGGCATCGTCGGAACGGTCATTGTGTACCGCGCTGGTGCCGGCTTCGGTGGCTGCGACCTAGTAGATGTTTATTTCAAACGTCCGTCTGACGGTCAGGGATCCACGATGCCTTTCTGCGTGTGTTGCCTTGGTGCCGCGACACCATCGGAGCTCGTCCGTTTGGCCGAGCACCATGAGCGCCTGGCTGCTAGCCTGCGATCATTGGCCAATACCATGTTATGTCCGGGTGCCAAATGATAGCCCCGCAAACTGAGGTGGAGAAATGAGAGCTGTAGAGACCGTCTGCTATTGTCTGGCCGCGTCAGCCATGATAGTATCTGGTGTCCTGTTCGCAGAGATTGGGGCGAGGTGGGGTGATGGTGGGGCTGACACAATAGCCAGCGTGCTGGCTGTGTCGTGTGGAGCGCTAGGTGGCGTGTTGGGGGTGCTCGGGTATTTCTCCTACTGCGAGCCGCAACACATGTGGCGCAAGCATGAAGGTGCCAACAATGGATGACACGCTCGTTCCGAGGCAGAAGAAGTGCGGCGACTGCCCGCCTGCGTCGCGGACGCGACAGGCAGGCCCGCTGCTGGTTGTCCCGCGCCGTTCGTACACCCCGACCCGTCCGAGCTGCATCGAGTGCGTGGAGAAGCATTTGGGCGCGGCCTATGTGCTCCTGTCCGAGGTCCGCGAAGGCTACGCCTGCCGCCTTCGCGCCATTGGCCACCTCTTCGAGGCCGAGGACGAGGCCCAGGAATGGCCCGACCTCCACGCTGCCATCCGTGAGGCCCGCAAGGCCTACCAGGCCGACGGCACAATGCCCGACTGGGCAGCCCTCGCGGGACTCGTCACAGAGGCTCACGTCCTTATGCCTGAGGCTCCCGTAGCCAAGCCCAGAACGGGCAGAAAGCTTCTCCAGGCACTTCGTGCGTCCTGGTTAGTTGGCATGTGGCGAGACCGTCAGGACATCGGCGATAGTAGCGAGTTTGCCCGCAAGCTGCGGGAGTGGGCCCAGAAGTGGAACCGGGAGGGGCAATGATCATGTGGCTCCTCAACACCGAATAATAGCAACCCATCGCAAGGAGTGGCAGATGACATCTGGTCCAGCTAATGTGATAAGCATCGACGACTATGCACTCCGACACATTCGGCACAGGGCACGCCAACTGGCAAGGACTGAGGGCTTCACAGCCCAGGACATCGAGGACATCCAGCAGGACCTTATCATGGACCTGCTGGAGCGCCTGTCGAAGTTCGACGCCACCAAGGCGACCTGCAACATGTTCGTCACCAGCATCATCGACCGCAAGGTTGCTGCGTTCATCCGCGACCGCAACTGCAAGAAGCGCAACCCTCGACGAGAGGAATGCTCCCTCAACGAGTGCATCGACGATGGTGAAGGCGGCTCCATTGAGCGCATCCAGACCATCGCTGCCAACTCCAACCAGGAGACCACAGACCTCGCTCTTGATGTGGAGGCAGTCATCAATCGCCTGTCGGATGACCTTCGCAGGCTATGTGAACTCCTGAAGACGAACAGCATCGCCGACACGGCACGGGCGATGGGTGTTCCTCGGACGACACTCTATACCTACATCAGGCAGCTTCGCAAGGTTTTCAAGGCGGCCGGTCTGCAAAATTATTTGGCGGGCCGTTCGTCATTTTGCCTGCGTGCCAGGTAAGTATATTAATAGGGAGATGCGCAATGGCCCAAGTGAGCCTGAACTTCCTTATCCACGAAACCGAGGCGGAATACCGCAAAAAGGCCAAGACATATCTGACCAGCCATGCCTTGGCGGACTTCCATCGCTGCCCGCTCCTGTACTGGCAGAAGGTGCAAGGTCTGATCACTGATGAAGAACGGCCTGCCTATGTCCTCGGCCGGGCGGCGCACATGCTCATCCTCGAAGGCCGCAACCGATTCGACATGGAATACATCGTCGGCGATGGCCCGGTGAATGCCCGCACGGGAAAGCCCTATGGGACAAGTACCCAAGCCTATGCCGAGTGGGTGTCATCTCAGGGCAAGCCCATCATCACGACGGAGCAGTTCGCGCTGATCATGAACCTTGCAACAGGCATCCGTTCCCATGCAATCGCAGCCGAACTGCTCTCCAATGGCGTGCCCGAGGGCATCATCCGCACCGAGTACTGCGGTCGGCTGTGTCAGGCGCGGCTCGACTTCTTCAATCCCGAGCGGGGGATCATCGACCTGAAAAGTGTGGATGATATCGACTGGTTTGAGGCCGATGCACGTCGCTATGGGTATGCATACCAACTAGCGTTCTATCGGAGCCTTCTGGCCCAAGTCCTGGGCCGGAAGGCTCCTTGCTTCTTTGTGGCCATGGAGAAACGTCCACCGTTCAGGGTGGGAGTTTGGCAGGTCACCGAAGCGGTGCTGGACCAATGCCAGCGAGAGAACGAGGCGGCGATGGCCCGACTCAGCGAGTGCGAGGCCAGGAACCTCTGGCCCACAGGATACGAGGAGATTCGTGCATTCGATTATGTGTGAACCGACGGGCGGGCGGGATGGCGTGACCGGGCTTCGGGCCACCCGGTCGGGACTCCCTGTGCCCGCCCGCCCGTCATTTGCGTCCCTCTGGGACAGAAAGGAGATGAAATGATGAGACTCATGGAAACCATCCAACGTGGCAAGACGCCGATGCCACCACGGCTGCTGGTCTATGGAACCGAAGGCATCGGCAAGAGTACGCTGGCAGCCAATGCGCCGAAGCCCGTCTTCATCCAGACCGAGGACGGACTGAACGAAATTGCCTGCGAGAAGTTCCCGCTGGCGACCACGGTCAATGATGTACTAGCGGCGCTGGCAGAACTGGCCGCAGTGGAGCACCCGTACCAGACGGTCGTCCTCGATAGCCTCGACTGGACCGAGCGGCTCATCTGGGACGCCGTCTGCACCGAGTTCCGTGTGTCGAGCATCGAGAAGGCCGATGGTGGCTACCAACGCGGCTACATCCATGCCCTCACCCACTGGCGGAAGGTGGTGGACGCCCTGAACACACTCCGTGTGGGCAAAGGCATGGCGGTCATCCTCATCGCCCATGCGAAGGTCGAGAAGTTCGAGGACCCTGAGACGACCACCTACGACCGCTACTCCCCGCGCCTGCATAAGCATGCCTGCGCCCTGCTGACCGAATGGTGCGATGCCGTCCTTTTCGCCACGCGGAAGTACCGCACGGAGACCGAGGATACCGGCTTTGGTCGCACGCGCACCATCGCTGTCGGCGTGGGGGCCGATGGCGGCGAGCGCATCCTGCGCACCGTCGGTAGTCCGGCCTGTGTGGCGAAGAACCGCTTCGGCCTCCCGGCTGAACTGCCCCTCTCATGGTCCGCACTGATGCAAGCACTGGTCGCAAGTCTGCCCGGTGAAGTTCCAGTGCAGGCCAACCCGATGTCCGCATTCGGGACAGTCCCAACGCTGGGAAACAAGTGAGCAAAAAAACAATAAGGTGATTGATATGAATAAGAAGAATGGCACGGTTTCATTAGTCCGCGTGGATGCCTTGGTGGGCTCTGATGGCCTTCGGTGGCCGGAGACATTTGATGGTCGGACATGGGCCCAGGAGTTCATCCGACATGTACAAGAGTGTCCGGATATCACCAAAGACGAAGGCACAATGATCGGATGGTTTGCCAATGCTATCATGGTTGGATACGATAGGGCATACCAAGAGCTTAGTGTGAGCAATGAAAGGATGGTGGAAAATGAGTCCACAGGAAAGCACAGCGCCAATGGGAGATTGTGTATGCTGGGTCATGCGAGCTCGGCAAAGTGACAACAGGCCTGTATAATGATGTCCACGATTGTACAACCCAACGACAAGTTGAAAGGAGTAATGAGTCATGGCTAACCTGCAAGGATTCGACGCGAACCAAGTGGAACCGACGATGGACTTCGAGCCGTTGCCGGCGGGCAAGTACGTCGCCGTCATCACAGCCTCGGAGATGAGACCGACCCGCAACGGCAAC
>Ga0308420_1000160_pt1 | contig 29068 bp, 29 predicted proteins | sample HotsprSampleMS55_FD_203802 | JGI IMG/M metagenome (GOLD analysis project Ga0308420, IMG submission 203802) | Hot spring phototrophic mat microbial communities from Mushroom Spring, Yellowstone National Park, Wyoming, United States - 20090730_MS55 ... | reverse complement strand
TTGCCCCCGATCTCAGCTTTGCTGAGATTGACCAAGTTTTAGGGGTGTGTACTGCCCAAGGGATCAACGGCATCATTGCCACCAATACTACTACCAGCCGTGAGGGACTAAGCACTACCAAATACCACCATGAGGCGGGAGGAATCAGCGGTCAGCCCCTAGAAAAACGCAGTACAGAGATAGTGCGCTACATCTATCGGGTAACCCAAGGCAACTTGCCAATTATTGGCGTGGGGGGCATTGACAGCCCCGAGTCTGCTTGGCAGAAAATCAGCGCTGGTGCCAGTTTATTGCAGGTCTATACTGGCTTGGTGTACCACGGCTGGGGACTGACCCGCCGCATTTTACAGGGGATCGCTGACAAGGTGCGATCGCTAGGACTGCAAAATATCAGGGAGGCGGTAGGCTGTGGTCTCCCCTTTAGTTAACTCCCGTTTCATCTGCCAGCACTCCCAAAACATCTTCAGGATCACCGAAAGTTTTGCCCCCGACTGCTGTCCAAAACGACGGGGGAAATGGCGCACTGGTACTTCCACAATGGGGAAACCTGCTTGGGTTAGCTTAAACAAAAACTCTGCACTAAATAGCGCACCGTTAGCTTTAATCGGTCTGACTGCACGGTAGTATGCCCTGCGAAACAGCTTAAAGGCGCAGTCCATGTCCTTGAACTTCAGCCCCAGCACCCAGAAAATAAACCAGTGATAGAGCCTAGCATTGATGCTTCTGATTGCGGGATCAGCCCGCTTGTAGCGATAGCCAATGATGATCTGCTGTTCGCTGGAGACCTGTTCCAGTAGGCGATCCATGTCTTGGATGTCAAACTGACCGTCGCTGTCCATCAAGAAAATAAACTCTTTGCTGGCATGGTCAAAACCTGTACGCAGGGCGGCACCATAGCCCAAATTGCGGGGGTGATGCAGTATATGCAGACACGGGGCAGTTTTGGCAATTTCTGTGGCGATCGCTGGTGTAGCATCGGTCGAGCCATCGTTGACCACAATCACCTCGTAGTCAATGCCCCAAGTTTGTTGCAACTGCTCTAGGTAATGGAAACACTGGGTCAGGGTGCGCTCAATGTTTTCCGCCTCATTCCATGCGGGAAGCACTACGGAAATAGAAGAAACAGGAGGGGGAGTCATAGGCGCACAGGAGAAACTTTATGCAGATATTACCCAATTCTAGGGAAAAACTAACTAAATCCAGTTAAAGCCACCAAACTGGTTAGGCATAAACCACATCCGTTGATAGAACTGGCTGGTACTCAGGGGCAAACCATACCACAGGGGGAGAAAGTATATTTGACTGACAACAATGGCGATCGCACTGGAAATGACTGCCCCTCTCTGCCACCTCTTGCCCCTTTGCCATAAGAAGTAAAGCACCATGCCCAGCGCCATCATGCTGAAAGTTAAAGCACTCATGTAGTGGTAGAGAAACAGGCAACGGCTGGGGAGCATCCACGGCAAATAGTTAGCAGAATAGCCGATCAGCACATAGGCGATCGCTCCATTAAATTTAATTAAACCCTTAGCAGAAATAAAGAGAATACTTGCAGTTGCCAGCCACCACAATAGGGGATTACCCATAGCATCGACGGTGTAGTATGTATTGCCATCTGCCTTAAAGTAATAGCCCACAATCCGTGCCATCACAGCCCAAGAGTACCAAGGAGAACAGTAGGGATGAGAAGGTTTAGTGGGGTCGGTAGTAATTACATCGGAGGAAGTGTGCCACCATAAAATGTGTTTTTGGACAGCGATAAAAGCGTCAATGGGAGAACTAAAATTGCCACTGCTCAACATCAGGTGGGGTATCCACTGCACGATATAAAAGCCAGCGGGGATCAGGAAGAAATAAATCAGATACGCCCAAAACGGAATTTTATTTAACTCAGCAATAATCCCCAAATTTTCTACCTGTTTCGGAAACCAGCGGCAGACAATGAATACCAAAACACTAACTAGATAGGTCATCAGCAAAAAGCCTAATCCATTCCACTTGATAGAGGCACTGGCGGACATGAGCGTACCACTGCTAGCCAGCAACAGCCAGCGGTATCTGCCCGATTGATGTAGTCCAACTAATAGTAATAGCTGTCCCGCTAATCCTAAAGCTACTAAGAAACAGTTGATCAAGCCGTAGCGAGATTCTACGAGAAATAGCCCATCGGTGAGATAGAGGCAACCCACTAAAATTGCCAGCCACTTTTTGCCAGTCAACTGATAGCAAATACCGATCATAAGCAGGGGAATAATTGCCCCAAACATGGCGGTGGGTACACGATAGCCAAACTCATTGTGTCCCAGAGTCAAAATGCCGATCATGATCAGAAACTTACTCAAGGGAGGATGCCCTTCCCATGTGGGTTTACCTGCTAGATATTCTTCGGTATATTTGGGAAAATAAACTTCATCAAACACAGGATATGGCACTTGATTGATATGCCATAACCGCATGGCTAGGGCAATCAAAAATACTATGCCACTAGCTATCTTGAAATTGGGTTGTAATCCTAATGGCAATGATATTTTCAGCGGTAGTTTGATTGAGGAATAATTGAACATAACTGAGCGTTGGTTAATTGGTTTTGGCATTAGTTTTGTGGCGATACCAGATGGTGACCATACCCACAATCAGCACTAGGGCGATCGCTAGCCACAGGGGCAACACCTCTTGGGATACTAATAATTCTCTGCCACCATAGCCCAAAATGACAAAGGGAGCTAAGCCTAGGGGTGTGCCGATGAGTGTCCCCAGCAGGAAATCCCTCACCCTGACTGCCGTACATCCCGCTGTAAAGCTGACGATGCCGTAGGGGATCACAGGCAGAATGCGGGCGAGCAGTACATAGCCGAAACCGCCCTGATTTAGGCTAGTGGATACCTGTTCCCACTGGGAAGCAAACCTAGTACGAAACCACTCCTGCCCTAGCTGGCGGGCGATGGCAAAGCCCACCACGGCAGAAATCCAGCAACTTATGGAAGCAATCGCCAGTCCCCAACCAATGCCAAAAATTGCCCCACTGGCGAGATTGAATACGGTGGCGGGTAAGATTAACAGATTGGCGATCGCATAAGCCAAGATAAACACCAAATTCAGCCCCAAGGGATCAGTCAGCCGCTCCTCTAACGACAGCAGAAAGGGCAGATTGACCAGTCGCCACCCCAGAGCAGAGCCGAGAGCGATGATCAGCGTGCAGAGTAGTAAGATACGAGGCATAGTTTACTGGCAAATCATGGGGAACTTTGATCGGTTGTGGTTAATGGTTGCTTTGGCTGTGCGCCTGCTGTGCATGAGCTTTCCCAACGCCTTTGCCATTGACATGAACTCCTTTAAGGGCTGGTCAATGATTCTTTTGGAACAGGGAGCAGACAAATTCTATTCTGCCACTTGGTGCGACTATCCCCCAGGCTATATGTATGTGCTGTGGCTCACGGGCTGGATATATAGGCTATTTGATCCCCATCTGCAATTTACCAATGGCAACCTGCTCACGGCACTGATTAAATTAACTCCTGCCCTTGCTGACATATTGGCATCCTACCTGATCTACTTGATACTCAAACCCCAGACTTCCCCAGAAATTGCTCGTCGTGGTGCTATCACCTATGCCTTTAATCCAGTGTTGATCTTTCTCTCTGGAGTGTGGGGACAGGTGGACGGCGTAGCAGTTGGTTTGATGCTATTTACCACTTGGTTATTAGAACAAAACCGCTTTATCCTATCAGGAATTATGGGTTCATTGACAGTAATTGTGAAACCGCAGGGTTTATTTCTGGCACCGACATTTTTATTTTCCCAGTGGACAAAACGGCGGTGGTGGCAGTGGTTAATAGCGGTGTTATTGAGTGCAGGCAGTGTGTGGTTGGCAATTTTGCCTTTTTACTGGACAAAAATTAGTGATCGCCATTCTTTTATCTCATGGCTACTTGATCCTTGGCGGTTTTTATATCAACAATTCCTGTCAGGGGGCAATACCTATCCCTATGCCAGTGTCAATGCTTTTAATCTGTGGATTGCTGGGAACTGGCAGTCCGATACTCTGTGGAAATTTGTGGCATTGGGGCTGTTAATTATGCTGTTAGTTTGGGTGGCAATTTGGCTATATCGCTATCCCCAAGGAATGTTTTTAGCTACTGCAATTGTCCTGCTAGGTATATTTGTGTTAGCTACAAGAATGCACGAACGATACATTGTTTATGCTTTGCCTTTCTTAGTAATTTCTGCTAGTACCCAACCCCAACTGCGCCCCATTTATCAGGGGATCAGCCTCACCGCTGGGGTAAATCTGCTCTACGCCTATGTGCAATATAATCTTGAGCCAGTCTGGCATAGTTTGCCCCACAGCCTATGGCAAGCAGTGGCAATTTTTACGGCGATCGCCAACTTAGGATTACTACTGGCTCTGATCGGGTCGGCTTTGGATTTTGCCAATTCCTCGAAGAACTGTATCACCCTGCAACACCCGCAGGTGGTTTCTTGAAATAGAATAGTCAGGATATTTATCCCTCAGTCTATGACCGCTACCCTTCCCCCACCCCCAGTAACTTCTCCCCTGCAAGAAGACTTCCAAAAGTATGTAATGAACACCTACGGCAGGTTTCCCCTAGCGATCGCACGAGGGCAGGGTTGCAAGCTGTGGGACACGGCAGGCAAGGAGTACCTAGATTTTGTAGCGGGGATCGCCACCTGTACCTTGGGACACGCCCACCCCGCTATGGTTGAAGTGGTAACCCAACAAATCCAGACCCTGCACCATGTTTCCAATCTGTACTATTTGGAGCCACAGGCTAGGTTGGCTAAGTGGCTGGTGGAAAACTCCTGTGCCGATAAGGTGTTTTTCTGCAATTCAGGGGCAGAGGCAAATGAAGCCGCCATTAAACTAGCGCGCAAGTATGCCCATGTTAAGCTGGGGATCGCTGAACCCGTGATCCTGACCGCCCATGCCAGTTTTCACGGCAGAACCCTAGCTACCATCACCGCTACGGGGCAACCCAAGTACCAAAAGCACTTTACGCCCCTAGTGGCTGGGTTTGACTATGTGCCCTACAACGATTTACCCGCCCTGCAAGTCGCCCTGCAACAGTATCAGGGCAGGGTATGTGCCGTCATGCTAGAGCCATTGCAAGGGGAAGGGGGGGTGCGCCCAGGCGATCGCCACTATTTCCAGCAGGTAGAAAGTATTTGTCGGGAGCGCAACATTTTGTTAATTCTCGACGAAGTGCAGGTGGGCATGGGGCGCAGTGGCAAACTGTGGGGCTATGAAAATTTAGGGATTCAGCCCGATGTGTTCACCTCTGCCAAGGGGTTAGGGGGAGGCATTCCCATCGGGGCAATGCTATGCCGTAGCCACTGTGATGTGTTTGAACCGGGGGATCACGCCAGCACCTACGGCGGCAATCCCTTTGCCTGTGCGGTAGCTCTGCGGGTCTGTGAAACGCTGGTCAAAGACAATTTGATCGCCAATGCACGGGAGCGGGGGCAAGAATTAAAGTCGGGTTTGCAACATCTGCAGGCGGAGTTTCCCCAACTGGTGGCAGAGGTCAGGGGGTGGGGTTTGATTGTGGGCTTGGTACTACAGGAAGACCGCCCTGTGCGTTCCCGTGAGGTAGTGCAAAAGTGCATGGAGCAGGGCTTATTACTTGTGCCTGCGGGGGACAAGGTAGTGCGCTTTGTGCCACCGCTGGTGGTCTCTGCTGAGGAGATCGCCAGTGCTTTGCAAATGGTACACCGAGCGATCGCTGAATTGGCTAATGCCTAGCCAGTGGCAGTATTTGCTCCACAATCTAGGGTCATGGCATGGGTATTTCCTCAAGCTGTCCCCTCAAGGTCAAGAACTATCCCGCCAACCGAGCTGTGTCAGCCTAGTGGGCTTGGATGACTGTCAAAAAATCCGCCAGACGGTTCAGGTGGGAGACCGAGTCAAGGTACTGGAATATAGCCATCTCGCCCGCAGTACCCTAGTTCTGCCCAACGGAGCTTTTTCCCAAGGCTCTATGCAATATACCCCCGTAGGGGAGTTTGGGGCTGAGTTAGGCTTAATCCATCCCCCCGCAGGGCAGAGACTGCGGCTGGTGTTGTTGTTTCAGCAGGGGAGATTGCAGGAAATGACCTTGATCCCCGAACATTTGCCTGACAGGGAGCAGATCAACCCCGCTGTCATTGATCCCCACACTATTTCCAAGGCGTGGCAGGGAGAAAGCCAGACATTCTATGCCGACTGGCGATCGCCTACCAGTGATACTGTCCATTGCGTCTATGACTTCCACAATCTGGGTTTGCTACTCCCCTACCAAGCGATCGCCCTATACCCTGACCCCATTCCCCACTGCACCCCCTTCAGCCTATCCTTGCTCTGGTTGGCAGAACCAGACCTGCTCTATCACCTGAGCCGTCGCTACGATCCCATGGGGGGCTGGACAGAGCTAACCCTAGGCACGCTGAAGCCTAGCTAACCTACCACCACCACCGTCGGCTGACGGAAACACTCCTGCGCCACTGCCTGCAGAGACTCTGCCGACACAGCATCAACTTGGGCGACAAATTGCTGATCAAACTCTGCTCCCAACCCCAGACATTCGTACAAACCATAAATCTGCGCTAGTTGGCTATTGGTCTGTTTGCTCAAGGCATACTGCCCCAGCAGTTTGTTTTTGGCAAGTTGCAGTTCTGCTTCAGTCAGGGGCTGTTGTGCCAAGCGATCGCACTCAGCCTGCAACCCCTCAAGGGCAACTGCCACATTACTGGTAGCCGTCCCCATGTACGCCACCAATAGAGAAGCCCACTGCAGGGTTGGGTAAAAAGCAGACACTTCATAGGCTAAACCCCGTTTTTCCCTGAGTTCCACAAACAGCCGACTAGATAAGCCACTGCCTAAATAGGTGGCAATCAGCCGCATAGCAGGGTAGTTTGCACTGTGCACCCCCACCGCAGGATAGCCCAACATGATGATCGCCTGCTGATTGTTTTGACTGATACGCTCTGTGGTTGGGGCTTGGGGTTGGGGAGAAGCCACAGCGGGTACAGCCTCACTAGTACAGCTCCAGTCCCCTAACAGTTCATCCACCAACTGCAACGCTTGGGCATAGCTGATTTTGCCCGCTATGCTGACCACTAGGTTTTGCGGTTGCACATATCGCTGGTGATAGGCTTGCAAATCCCCTTGCTCTAGCTGGGCGACAGTGTGGCTAAATCCCAGCAGGGGTAAGCCGTAGGGGTGTTCACCAAATAGCAGAGCCTGCAAGCGATCATAACCTAGGGCAAAGGGGCGTTCCTGTTGCGACTTGATGGCTTGAATGGTCAAGTGCCGTTCCAGTTCAATTTCCGAAGGGGGAAAACTGGGACAGCGCAAAATTTCGGCACTGAGCTTAAGCAGACTGGGGAAATCACTGGCGATCGCCTTCAAGCTGAGAAGCAGATAATCAGCATTGGCTTCCGCTGTCAGAGAAGCGCCCATCGACTCCACCTGTTCTGCTATTTCTTGGGCAGAGAAGTTAACCGTACCCTTCGTGATCACGCTAGACACCAGATGCACCAGTCCCGCCTGTTCAGGCGTTTCCACCTGCGCCCCATACCTGACAAACAACTTGGCAGAAACTAGGTCAACTGCACTATTTTCCACTACTAGAACTACTATTCCATTATTGAGCACAGTGCGCTGGGGAACAGGCATAAAAGCAACTCCACGCCAAACTAGATAATTCTATCCCTCTCTGACAAGGACAAGGTTTATCTAGTATAAAGTTTTTGATGTAATGGGTGTAAGACTAAGATTAGAACTAACCTACTTGGGGATTCTCTACATAGTGTGCTATTGGTGCGTTATCCCTTCTCAGACTTATCAAGTGCAAAGGTGAGACCTGCTGTTGTAGTTAGCCCATTCCATTGATCCCAAGATATTCTGATTACCCCTTTGGTCAGTCTTTACGAGTATGGTTGAGTTTGTAGGATAAATTATGATAACTAAAGCAGACTACTTTCTACTCTCCTTAGTTCACTTAGGTAGCATTGCTACTACCATCGCTCTCACTTACTTTGTGCAAACTAACACTTTGATAATTGGATGGATAACATGGGGAATATTATCAACTACCATTACTTTATTGCCACAAAAGGAAAGGCTTGGCTTATACAATGCTTTCAAAGACTTTAATTTTTGAGTTTTGTTCTCTTTCCAATAACACTGGTCTGTGCAATTTTTATCCTTATTAAAGGAATTTTTAAGGGCAACTCAGAAGGAATTAACTTTCCAGACCCTTAGTGAGTTATGTTATTCTTTTTGGTAACTATGGTATGGAGTTCTGAAGTTGATGAAATCGAGGAAACTACTTGATCGCAGTCTTTTTTCTGTTCTTTCTAAGCAAGTGATGGGAGAGGATATATGAATACTTCTATCATTGATGAGGTTGTCGAGCGGTTGAAAACTATGCCCCAGCCTTTGCAGAGACAGGTGCTTGAGTTCGTGCGATCACTAGCAAAAGCAGAAGTGCAGGGGACACTAGGACAGCAATTATTGGTTTTTGCTGGCTCCATTTCCTCGGATGAGCTTCAGTTAATCCGTGAGGCGATCGAGCGAGATTGTGAACAAGTAGATGTCAATGAGTGGTAGGTTCTTACTCGATACCAATATCGTTATTGCACTGTTTGCTGATGAGGCGATCATTAAATACCATCTTGCTCAAGCTAGGGAAGTTTTCATTTCCAGCGTTGTCATTGGCGAGTTATACTACGGAGCTAGAAAGTCAAGACAGGTTGAAGCAAATTTAGCAAGAGTTGATGCATTAGTTGCTAATACTACAGTATTGATATGTGACACTGAAACTGCTCGGCGATATGGCGAAGTTAAGCATAAACTAAGGCTAAAAGGTCGTCCTTTACCTGAGAATGATATTTGGATCGCCGCCCTTGTACTACAGCACGATTTGGTTCTGGTAACACGAGATGTCCATTTCCAAGAAGTGCAGGGGTTACAGGTTGTAGCATGGTAAGTAATTTATCTTCCAACGCTGGAGGTCTGCCCCCTCAAGGGCGCTCGGAAGTAAATGTCTAGGGCAAAATAATCAGCCCAATGAATCAATGCACCTGATCGGATGATCAGCTACCATTGCTATCTAAACTCAATAACAAATTGAATTGTTGTTTCCCCAGTACAATAGCTAGGGAGAGTTCAACACATTCGGGAATTGCCATAATACCCACTCTATTAAAAGATAGAGTTAATCATGGGGCAGACAGGTTACTACTATACTGCGATCGCTAGTTAAATACCGCTTAGCCAAACCCTGTACATCCTCCAGAGTCAGTTGTTGGATAATTCGACTATATCTTTCTGTCCAACCAATGCAGAGGTCATCACACCCCAGCATGGCGTGATAGCCCAAAAAACTAGCTAGGGTCTGGGGCGACTCCATGCCAAAGATAAAACTATTGCAGAGCGATCGCTTGGCTTTTGTTAGTTCCATCTCGGTAATTTTGCCCTGAGCCACTGCCTCAATTTCTGTCAATATGTGGTGTTCCACTGGCTCCAGATAGGCACTATCCAAGCAAGCACGGATGGTAAACAGCCCCGCCTGCCTTTGCAGAGCAAAACCGCAGTCAAGGTCATACACCCAGCCCAACTCCTCACGCAACCGCTTGACTAATCGGGAGGAGCGCCCCCCTACCAGTAGCACTGCCAACAAATCCAAGCCTAAACCTTCCCGCCAAGCAGTGGCATCCGCCCCAAACCAAGAGAGAAACAGATGACAATGGGGCAGATGATGGATACGGGCAGTGTGGCGATAGGTAGTCTGCGGAGCGATCGCTGGCAAAGGACAAGGGGTCATGCCTCCCCGACTCACAAAACTTTCCTGCACTAAACTACGCACCTGTGCCACCTGTACCGCCCCCGTAATGGCAATAGTCATGCACTCTGGGTGATAGAACTGCCTATGAAACTGGTACAGCTGGTCGAGAGTGATCTGCTCCACCTGCTCTGCTGTACCCAGTACCGCTCTGCCGTAGCCATGATCCCCATAGGCGGTGTGATGGAGCAGTTGGTATGCCATCCAATCGGGGTCATCATGGTACTGGGCAATCTCTTCCAAAACCACCGCCTTTTCCTTTTCTAAATCTGCCTCTGTCCATTTCGGCTGTAACAGCATATTTGCTAAGTAAGGTAGGGTTGTCCACAGCCCTTGGGCAGGTACGGTGAAAGAAAAATGGGTGTAGTCTAGGCTAGTTGCCGCAGAGGAAATCCCCCCTTGGGACTCGATCAAATAGTCAAACTCTGTACCCCGAAACACCATGTGTTCCAATAGGTGGGCAATTCCGTAACTACCTTGCTGTTCCACCGCCGAGCCATTGGGTATCCAAATATCAACGCAAACTACCCCCGTCGGTATGGGTTGGCAGATCAACTTCAACCCGCCATGAAGCACCTCCAAGCAAGTCTGTTCGGGGAAGGGGGAGGCAACTAACGCAAAAGTGGAAGAATTGCTGGTAATGCTGGACAATAAACTTACTCCTGCTGGCAAGAAGTGAGTAGATATATGTGTATCGTGGATTACTTATCAAAACTAAACAGTAGCTAAATATACTGGTTGGAGCAGAGAACAGAAGAATCAGGGAATGCGGCTTACCAAAAAAAGCCCGATCCCCAAGAAAACTATGTTGGGAAGCCACCCCGCTACTACAGGGTTTAGCACGGCAATTTGCCCCAATGCCCCGCAGATAAATAGCATGAGGTAGTAGCCAAAAATAATCATCACGCTCAACCCAAACCCCAGAGCAGTGTTTGTACGCTGGGGTCTCATGCCAATAGGCACACCCACGAGGGCAAATACCAAACAGACAAAGGGCAAGGCATACTTCTGTTGACGGCGCACCTCTAGTTTACGCACCTCCTGTAGATTGCCTGCCTGCTTCAGTAGTTCTATGCGGCGGCTGATTTCGGCAATGTTCATCTCTTCTGCTCCTCTTTGCTCTGCCGCAATGTCTAGGGGAGCACGGGGCAAACGGATATTCTGTTGGTCAAACCGTAAAATGCTGTTGTAGGAGCGATCGCTATTGATCAGGTAAGTAACACCATCACGGAACTGCCACACCGCCTCATGGGGTAGCCAGATTGCCCTCTTAGCAGTGAGAATTTGCTGTAATTGCCCTTGGGAAAAGTCCATCACTGTTACATCCAGCATTTCCCTGCCGTTAAAACGCCGCGCATAAAAAGTGCGCACCAGTCCATAGGTAGTGCTTCCGTCCTCCTGCAGAATTTCGCCAAACTGCTGATAAAAAATATCCCTCTGCTGAAAGCTGGGGTTTTCTTGTTGGAGAGCAGTTCTCAGCGCATGACGGGCTTGCAAATTTGCCGCAGGCACAATGGCTTCGTTGAAAGCAAAGGTCAAAGCCGATACCCCCAAGCTGAGAACCAGCGCAGGCAGGATCAGGCGATTGACGCTGACCCCACAACTCCTTAGGGCAATTACCTCCCCATGGGAAGAAAGGCGACTGTACGCCAACAGCCCTGCCAGCAATACAGCCATGGGAAAGGAATAGACCACTAACCCCGGCAATTGCAATACAAAAATTTGCACTGCCACCCAAGCACTTAAGCCTGCCTCTGCCACTAAGCGCACTAGCTCAAACAGGGAGCCGATCGCCAAAATCACTGAAGAAAACGCCCCCACCCCAAACAAAAAGGGTCCCGCCATTTGCGAGCACAGGTAGCGATCCATAACCGAGATACGGAGCATACCTTTGGGTATCCCAGAAGCTAACTGGACAGCCTCCTCAGCAGTACTAGACAAAGCCACACGACAAAATCCTGTCAATTGTAAACTAGCACGAGGCATACCTAGCAGGCACTTTATCTCTCGTGGCAGGGCAGTGGGCGATGGTCAAGAATTAGTGGTTAGGCAATCTGGCATGGTGATTTTGCGGAAGCCAGTGCTACAATGCCCCAAAAGGCAACTGAGGGAGAGGCAATGGCTCAACAAGTAGTTACAGGCGCTTTAATGCAGTGTTCCTTTGGAACAGCTCCTTGTGCCTTGATTGTAATCCCCAAAGGTGCTCCAGTAATGGTATCTAATTTGCCCGCAGCAACCATTATGGACTATGCTCCCATTGCCAACATCCCCAGCTTTGCCATGTGTAATTCCCCTGCCAACCCCGCTACCCATAGACCGCCCCCCGTATTTTTTACCCCTGCTCCCTGTGTGCCAGTAATCCCTGCCCAACGGTACTGATCAATAACTTCCCTGCTCTCAACAACACTTCAAAGTGTATGTGTGCTTGGGGCGGTGTGATTAGTATCATTTCCCCTGCCCAGTTCACGGTGGAAATTTCCTAGCTCAACTATCAGGGACAAACAGCGCCCGCCATGCTAGTTCCGCCTCGGCGATGGTCTTGTCGTGGTATTTCTTCTCTAGTTGCGCTAACAAATGCTGACAGCGCCCAGCCATCACCCTGATTTCACTGCGGTATTGCATCACCGCCCGATCCAGATATTCAATTTCCGCAGAGCGCAGGTGAATTTTCACCAGTTGTTTCTCAGCTTCCCCATCTGCGGGGACAGGAATGATCCCCAAGGTTTGCAGTAATTGGTTGGCGCATTGGCTGACCTCTGCTAATAGCTCTTCTAGCAATCGGTCGAGGGGCGCAGATTGCAAAACTTGGGTGGGGGGTAATTGCTCCAGTTGTTGCTTTACCTTTGCTTGGCAGGACTTGGCGAGTTGTTGGGTTTCCCGCTGGAGTTTTTGCTTGTCCTGCGTGGACAATGCCAAAAAGGCGTGGGGATACTCGTGGGTACACAGCCAAAACACGGCATTGAGTAAGTACTTGCCCAACGCTGAGCTAAGGGCATTGATGTAGTGTTGATAGGCGATCGCCACTTTGGCTTCCTGCTCTGCGATCGCCGTTTTCAACTGAGCGATTTCCCGTTCGATCTGTGCCAGCACGCAGGGAGTTCTTGTCTAGCCTGAAAACAAACCCTGAATTTTAGCTTACACTACTAGAGGATTAACCCATTGGGGCAGAGATTTATGTGGTCAGTGCGGAGAAACTATCTAGCCTTGGTTTTAGGTCTGTTGATGTTTGGGTTGTGCTGTTTCAGCTACAGTCCAGCTAAGGCTAAGACAGTAACCACCATCCCCCAACTTCAGCGCGCGGGGGTCACTGTCCAAGAAGTCGCTCCCAAAGTCTATGCTCTCATTGCCAATACGGATTTCCCTGCGCAACAGGGAGTGGCAATCTGCAATGGAGGATTCATTGTGGGCAGTGCAGGGGTGATGGTGATTGACCCTTTTCAGACCCCAGAGCTGGCGGAGGCAGTTTTTGCCCAAGTGAAAGCAGTTACCGACCAGCCCATTAAGTATGTGCTAAATACCCACTACCACTTTGACCACACAGGGGGCAATCCAGCGGCGGCAAAGCGGGGCATTCCCATCATTGGCAGGGGCAAAATTAGAGAATTCATTCTCAATCAGCGAGGCATTAACAGCCAGTTTCCCCCCACTGTCCCCCCTGATGTGATTGTCAACAGTGAGACAGATTTTTGGCTGGGCGATCGCCAAGTGCGCATTGAGCGGGTGGATGGGCATGGCGCAGGTACTGACCTAGTCGCCTATGTGCCCGATGCTCGGGTGCTGTTTGCAGGGGATATGGTGTTTAACCAGCGCATTCCCTTTGCTGGAGATGCGGACTTGCGCCAGTGGCAGGGCAGTCTCTACCGCCTGATTGTCACCTACCCTGAGGCAATAGTTGTACCAGGGCATGGCAATGTGGGAACCGTTGCTGAACTGCAAGCCCAACAGCAGTATTTCAACGACCTAGAAAGGCTGGCGCTGTCATGGAAAGCTCAAGCCTTGACTAAGGAGCAGGTGCTCAAAGATTTTGCCAGAGTACCTGAAAAATACAAAGACTATAGGTTCCAAGCACTGTACAGGACTAATCTAGAGGCCGCCTATGATCAGTTTGCCCGCAGTGCCACCATTCCCCTGATCCCCTAGGAGAGCTACGCCTTAATTTTCAAACCCACCACATGAATGTAGGTAGTCCCTTGGTGGCGGTAGGCTTTGCCATCGGTTTGCCAAGGGGTAGGCAAGGTCTCGGTGACAACCAGCCAGTCTTTGTCTGTAATGGGGGACATAACTGGTAAATTGGAGCAAGCGATACCAATCAAGCCTGTTTTCAGGACTGGGGTCTGGAACAGGACAATGATTGCCTGCTGCAGGGGCGGGCAGGGGCGATGACCCAGCAACACTGGCACTTGCAGGTCTTGAAAATTTACCAAACTAGGGGCGTTTTCCTGTTGTCTGGTGACGGGGACATTGAGCAAAACCTGTTTCACCTGAGTCATGGACAGGGCAAGGTGCAGGGTGTCAGAGTCCACTAACAGCAGTTTTTCGGTGATAACTGGGGGTGGGGCAAACAGACGGAATGGTTCAGGCATGGGGGTTATTTGGCGTCTATCTCTAAGCCTATCCTAACAGGGGATTGAGTGTATGGCATGATGGAGAAAATAGCTGAGGGCAGACCATGGACAAAGTGGCAATCGGGCGCACGGATTTGCGAACTATACCCCTAGGTATCGGCACATGGGCATGGGGAGACAAGCTATTTTGGACCTATGGCAAGGACTATGGGGCAGAGGAGGTCAAATCCGCATTCCAGAAAGCCATCGATTTAGGCATTACCCTATTTGACACGGCGGAGATTTATGGTCTGGGGGAATCAGAACGGATAATAGGTGAGATGGTGCGCCAAAACGGGCGGGATTCCGCTCTGATAGCCACTAAGTATATGCCCCTGCCATGGCGGGTGTCAGCCAAACAGGTGGAGTCAGCCATTGAGCACAGTTTGGAGCGCCTGCAAGTCAAATATATCGACTTGTACCAGATTCACCAGCCTGTGAGTTTTTTGATGGCCCAAAGCAAGCTGTTGGATGTGTTAGCAGAGGCAGTGAAGACTGGCAAAATCAGGGCGCTGGGGGTGAGTAATTATTCTGCCCAACAGATGCGCTCTGCCTATGAATACTTAAAGCAGAAGGGGATTCCCTTGGCGGTCAATCAAGTGCAGTATTCTCTGCTGGCACGGCAGATAGAAAGTAATGGAGTGTTACAAACTGCTAGAGAGTTGGGAATTACCATTCTTGCCTACAGTCCACTGGCGCAAGGGCTACTTACAGGGAAATATACTGCCCTGAAGCCCCCTAGCGGTGCCAGACAACTCGATCCCAAGTTCGGCGCCGATGGCATTGCCCGCATTGAACCTTTGCTCAAGACTCTAAAAGAACTGTCAGAGGTTTACAGCAAGTCCCCCGCCCAGATTGCTTTGAATTGGCTGATAGAGCGCAAGGTGATCCCTATCCCAGGAGCAAAAAATCCCCAGCAGGTGGAAGAAAATTACGGGGCGCTAGGTTGGGAACTGCGGCGCGAAGATGCTGCCCAGTTGTCTCGTGTCAGTGCTTCCCTGTAAGTGCTAAATGGTAAGAGGGACAGCGATTACCACTTTGCTACTTCAGTTATTACTGGGGATTTGCCTTCTGCCTTCCCCTGGCTGGGCAATGGTTACCATTCAATTTTATGACAGCGAAAATCTGGCAATTGTAGAAGGGGGAGTCAAAGTAAAAGTGCATCTAGCCTGTATCCGAGTGCCGTCTGCTGATCATCCCCTGGGCAAACTAGCTCTACAGGAACTTAAAGAACTGATTGGCGATCGCTTTGTAGGGGTCAAGCCCTTGCGTAGAGATCGGGTGGGCAGGGTAATTGGCGAAGTCTATGCCGATGGCAACAATGTGAACTTGCAAATGGTGGAGCGGGGGCTAGCGGTATTTGACCGCCAGTTCCCCTATGCTAGAGAGTGCACAGGCTACGCTGAAGCAGAGGCACGGGCACAAAAGCTAGGGCTGGGCCTTTGGCACCAAGAACAAGAAGTGACAGCTCCCAACACTCATCTTTGCTGCCACCGTGTATCCCACGGCGGAGACAAAACTTGTCCATGGATTACTATAGCATAAGCGGCTTTCATCCCGATTCGCAAGCCATTTTGCTCTTGAGTAAACACAATATGGCTTCCGCTACTTACGGAACGCAAATACAGTGCGAGACTTCCCGCCGATTTAGCTAAAGTTCAGGGCGCACAGCGTAACTGCTGAGAATTTCTTTGCCTTTGCGGGTCAGAGAGGCAGAACCTTCCACAAGTAGCAAGTACTGCCCCTGTTTCAGGCAGTTGTAGCAGGTAATCGCCGTGGCAATTTTGAACAGGACAGCATACAGCATGCCAACTCCCAAGCCCACCACCGCCCCCACCGCCAATCCCGCTAGGGCAACTGCCCATAGCCACTGGTAATCCACGCTCAAAAATAGGGCAGTCCCCAGAGCGATCGCCAAACCAAGGGCACTCAAAACTACCATCCCATAGCGTCCGTAGCGCCGCACTATGTGACTTGGCTCAATCAGTCCTACCCTTTCAGGAGCAGTGTAACCCTTGCCCACCAAGGCGAGATTTTCCGGGGAAATGCCGTGCAGTTGCAAAAGGCGGTATGCCTCGAAGGCAGACAGCTCATCGGGAAGCACAGCAATCAGCAGATGTTTGCCGCGAAGCACACAGGGTCAGTTCTACGAGGTTTCTAATATTCTAGAGCTAGCCTAAGACAACCTGCCCTACTCCTCCCTCCACAGAAGTTGGCACTGCAATATTTCTTTATTTCCAATCACAATTCCTGCAAAATGCGAAAGCGCACATGGTTGAGGGCTAGTTCTCCTAGGGAAAACGGCTGGGGTTTGATGGTCTCAAAAGTAATTCCCTTGCCAATTTCCACATGATACCAAGGCAGACCCATAAACCAGCGGGTGGGATAGGGGGGCGATCCCGTGTCGTCGGGGTTGGATTCCATCGGTAGCCAGCCAATGCTTGGGATATAAAACTCTACCCAGACATGGTTGTAGTACTGGTGCAAAACAATGTTGTGCTGGTCAGCGTAAGGGGGACATTTGTAGCGCCCCACCGTGCGGCAAGCAATACCGTTAAGCCTGAGTAATGCCAACAGCACCCCCACATACTCTCCACAGGAAGCGGTGCCCCGCCGCAGTACTTCATGGGGTGGCGAAATATAGGGAGTGAGGCGGTGTTCTAGCTTGTCATAGACAAATTGACGGATTTTGAGCGATTTTCTTAGGATGTTGGTCTCTTCACCCACTGCCAACCTAGCGGCTTCTCGCACCAGTGGATGATCCATGCCCAAATCATCATCGTCAATGAGATACTTTGCCCTGAGTTCTGCAGGCAAGGGGGGAATTTGCTCCACATCTTCGGGGGTGATTTCATACTTGATGCCCCACAACTCCAGCACTGCCTTCCAGCCAAAATAATGGGCTTCATCCGCTTGTAAATTGCCCAACTGAAATACGGCAACCCTCTGTCCATCATTGATCTCCTCCTGAAAAGGCAGACCTACAGGGGCAATAGACACCAGCTTTTGCCGATCGCTATTGCTGGGCAGAGCAATCCGCCAAGTTAAGTTCTGCACCTCCACAGGCTCAGTGGCGTAGGTCTCTTCCAGATAGACCATCTCCACTAGATAGCCATTGGATAGGGTAAAGGGAGCAGTGCTCCTCCCAGACTGGATTTTCAACTGGTGCAAAAAACAGCGATCCCGTTTGGCAATGGAATAGGGGTTGTCTTGGTTGGGATTCTCTGCGATGTAGCGTTCCTCATTGGCATAGACCACATACAGGCGATCACCCCAAAAAGCAATACCCACTGGACTGCGGAAGGGGGTCAAAGCTCTCTGCCATATCTGCCCCGTACGGGGATCAAGGGAATAGACCGTCTCTTCCTGCTGGTCGCACACCCAGAGCTGTTGTTCCCGCAGAGTGAGGCTAGCAAACCCAATACCAGGGGCTGGGATCACTCTCTGCAGAGTGCGCGTAGCTCGCCCCAGCATAAAAATCTTGCCCGCCTGCCTAGAACTGAGATATACCCCTCCCTCAGATACCGCAATACCCTGCACCACCTCTGGCAATTCCGCAAATAGCTGAAACTCAAAGTTATCCACATCAGCACAGTAAACGCAGTTGCCGTGGGTCAACCAAAAAGTCTTCCCCGTCAAGGCAATGCCATGCAAAGTGTCTTGCCAACTATCCCCTAACTGCTGGCGCAGGCGACTGGCAGTAGTGCTATTGAGAATAGTGACAGCTTCGGTGTAGGGATCGATCTGCACGATATAACCCCGATAGACATCGAGACTAATCGCCTGATCCCCACACCACACCAGTCCCCTGAGCACATAGGCGGCTACGGGATGGATAATGCTCGGTGGTTCCATGCCCAGCAGGAAAGTGCCAAGGGGCAGAAACTAAACTAGATCGCGGCGGTATTGCTTATAGGCAGCGAAAAACAACCCCGCCAAGGTGATGGGGATCAACCCCAAAACAATCCCCAACAAAATCGGTTCAATCATAGTTTTTACTCCCAAGAACTACAAGAGGACTACGAGATAAGGATAAACTGATCTACGGGTAGCACTGCTGGCATTGGCACCATCATACCCTACACAAAGATGTCTATTCCCTATGTCTATTACATTCCCATCTACCCCGATGATGACCATTCGGAAACTTTAATGCACCTGTTTATCGGCGAACCAGGGCTAGATAAGCAAATTCTGGACTTACTACAAGAATTGGACAAACGGGAGAGCAAAGGGGAAGGGGTAGACTATGTAGCCGAACTGGAGCGCAGGCTAAATCTGCGCCACCTGCCTGTGCATGAGCTACAGAGACACCGCTCTACTCAAGTTTAAGTGCCAATGGTCCAGGAGTTGGCATACTCTATTTGCTCTGGGGTGGGAGAATCAATGGCAATGCCCATTGCCTGCAATTTGAGGCGGGCAATTTCTTGGTCGATTTCAGGGGGTATGTTGATCAACTGAGGGGGCAATTTGCCTCTGTTTTTCACTAGATACTCAGTGGCTAGAGCTTGGTTGGCAAAGCTCATATCCATCACACTGGCGGGGTGTCCTTCGGCGGCGGCAAGGTTGACCAAGCGTCCTTCCCCGATTACTACGAGTCTTTTGCCAGATTTGAGCTGGTATTCTTGCACGAAGTTGCGCAGGGTAGTGATGGACTGGCTCTGAGACTCTAGGGACACTAGGTCAATTTCAATGTCAAAGTGCCCTGCATTGCAAATTATTGCTCCCTCCTTCATCAGGGGAAAGTGTTCCGCTCTAATCACATGTTTGTTGCCTGTGACGGTGATAAAAATGTCCCCTTGAGGGGCGGCTTGAGCCATGGGCATCACCCGAAAACCATCCATTACTGCTTCCAAGGCAGAAACGGGGTTGATTTCAGTAACGATAACATTGGCTCCCATGCCTCTGGCTCTCTGGGCTACCCCTTTGCCACACCAGCCATAGCCTGCCACCACAATTACTTTCCCTGCCAGCAGGATATTGGTTGCCCGCACAATGCCATCGAGGGTGGATTGACCTGTGCCATAGCGGTTGTCGAAGAAATGTTTGGTCTGGGCATCGTTGACGGCGATCGCTGGGAAGGAGAGTTTGCCCTGACGGAACATGGCTTTGAGGCGCATTAGTCCTGTGGTAGTTTCTTCCGTAGTGCCAATGAGATCAGCTAGCTGGTGTGGTCGCTCCAGTACCAAGGTAGAGGTCACATCTCCTCCATCGTCAATGATGATATTGGGGCGGTGATCAAGGGCAATCTGCACATGGCGGTGATAGGTGGCTTTGTCTTCTCCCTTGATGGCAAATACAGGAATGCCATAGTCCACCACTAGGCAAGCCGCCACATCATCTTGGGTAGAGAGAGGATTACTGGCAATGAGCAGGGTATCAGCCCCCCCTGCCTGCAATGCTAAAGCGAGGTTAGCGGTTTCGGTAGTCACATGACAGCAGGCAGAGATGCGAATGCCTTGTAGGGGTTTTTCACGGGCGAAGCGATCGCCAATTTGCTTTAGTACAGGCATTTCCCGCGCCGCCCAAGCGATGCGCTGTCTGCCCAAAGGGGCAAGGCTGAGGTCTTTGACTTCGTACTTGAGATTAGGGTAGGTAAGAGTCATGAATGGATTAGCTAAGGTAAACTCTTCGGCTATTTTAATGGTTTAGCTGACCATGGAGAAAACAGCCTAATTCCTCCTGCCTATGGGCTGGTAGGTGCGGAAAAACTGATCTATACCTTGGGCTACCCCCCGAGCCATGCGTTCTTGATAGCTAGGATTGCTCAAGTTTGCCGCTTCAGTGGGATTAGTGACAAAACCTGTCTCCAGCAAAATCGCTGGCATGGTGGTATGGCGCACTACATAGAAGCGCGCCGCTCGCACTCCCCGATCCCTTGCCCCTGTGGCTAGGAGTACCTGTTGATGCACCAAGGTAGCCAAGGTAAAACCCCAAGTTGACCCAAGGGCGTAGTAGGTCTCCACACCGCTGATGCTGGAGTTGCGGCTTGCCAAAGAGTTGGCATGGATACTGATAAACACATCTGCTTGCAGGCGATTGGCAAATAGCACTCGGGGTTCCAATTCAAGCTCGACATCAGTGGTGCGCGTATATTGCACCGTGTAGCCCATGCTCTGCAATAGCCTGCCCAAACGCAGGCTGATGGGTAGCACTAGGTCTTTTTCCTGCACTCCATTGTCTACTGCCCCAGGATCGCGCCCTCCATGCCCAGGGTCGATTACCACTAAGCCCTTGCCGCGGTGGGGAATGACAGGGATAGGGGGAACGGTGGCGGTATCTGGGGGGAACAACTGCAAGTTGATCTGATGGCTGACCCTAGCCCCTTCCCGCAGTTGCCAGTGGTCATCTAACTGGATGGTAATGCGTACTACATCGCCAAATTCATCGAGACGAATGCGCTGGATGGGGCTGTCGTAGGTGAGAGTGGGGCGCACAAACTCCTCGGCGATCGCCGCACTGCCGATGTCTAAAATATAGGTGTTTCCCTGTAGCAACAGGCGATAGCTGGCAGGGCGATCCAGCTGAATAGCTAACTGTCCCGTAGCACTAATAGTAATACCCTGCACCATGGCTTTGCTGACGGGAACAGTAGGTGCAGAGGTGGGGGGAGGGTTTGCCACTGGCTTGAGTAAGACCGTACTACTCCCTGCACTATAGACTTGCCAACTAGCGTTACTCAGGGGATCATTGGCATTCAAGTCCAACACCACCCGCCCCACCGTTGGCTCATGCTGACCGATGCGAATCTGGATTACTCCCAAGCGATTGTAGGGAATCACCGTATTCCGCAGTTCGGGGGGGACTTCCAGACCTATGAGGTCGATGATGATGCGGGGGGGATTGTCAAGGCGGTCAAATTTGATGTCGGGATTGCCGCTGAGCTGTAAAAAAATGCCCTCTGCCTGCGGATTTACCCGAAATAGTCTAGCGGGGGTTTGGGCAGGGCTTGCCGCCACTGACAATAACAGTGTGAGGCAGGCTAAAATCAGCGCCAGTAGGGCTTTTCGCCTGAACTTGGTCAAAACGCTCTAGCTCCTGTCTCCGAAACGGCAATTCAGGACAGCAATTTTACAGTAGAGAAGGAAACTTTGCCCACGCGATATTCTGTCCCTAACCAACGGCGAGAGACTTGGGCAAACTGTCTGGGGTTCCCACTCACCCAAAAACTTAACTGCGGCGGGCAGAGAGAATTGTTGCGCAGTCCCAGCATATCTAGTTCCTGAGCCACTGCCCGCACTAGGTACTTGGCGGGGTCGACATACTGCACATGGGGGGGCAAAATCTGCTGAAAAATGTGCTTGAGATGAGGATAGTGGGTACAGCCCATGACTAGGGTGTCAATTTTGGCAGTGATCAGGGGTTGGAGGTAGGCTTCGGCGATTTTGAAAGTGTAGGGATCATCAATGCGATTGGCTTCGATTAGAGGGACAAGTTCGGGGCATGCCACTTGCCACACTTGGACATGGGGATCGATCTCGGCGATCGCCCGAGGGTAGGTCTCACTCTGCACCGTAGCTGTGGTAGCAATTACACCAATGCGCCTCCCTTTGCGCGCGGCGGCACGGGCACCTGGCAGGATGATCCCCAGCAGGGGGAAGGAAAACTCTTGGCGCACCTTTTCCAGAGCTAGGGCAGAACTGGTGTTGCAGGCGGCGATCGCCATTTTAATCGACTTGGTCTCTAGCCAGCGCAAAATCTGCCGTACAAAGGCAGTGATCTCCGATTCAGGGCGATCGCCATAGGGGGTGCGCGCTGTGTCGCCGAGGTAAATGATTGATTCTTGGGGGAGTTGGTGGCGCACTTCCTGCCACACCGTCAAACCACCTACCCCACTGTCAAAAATCCCAATTGGGTATTCAGGGTGCATCTATTGCCTCACACAACACAGCAAATAGCTTACCTCAAGCCTAACTAACATAGCGTTAATATTAGCCACATTCAAGGCGATTTCCCGAAATTTCCCCCAATTTACACCAGTGGAGCCACACAATCACCATTGCTAGGGTATCCATGCGGCAGTATTGGCGCAGAAGTTGACGGCGCACTTGACGGCTCTTGGGGTGACTGCTAGTAGAGCCGTACATTATTTCCAGATAGTTGAGCATGGCTCCTGTGCCATCAGTGATGGCGATCGCTGGCTGGTGGGGATCAAGTTGCAGTTTGGGCAGGGTGGCGTAGGGGCTGAGAATTTGCCCCTGCTCTTCGCAATACAGTTCCCTGAGGTAAGGGATGTGGTGGAGATAGGGGTTAGTGCTCCAGATGGCAGACACCACCCACTTCAGGGAAGTGCGATGTTTCATCAGAGGGTGAAAATAGTGTTGACGAGTCAGGGCATCCATATCCACTAGCACAGACTTACGGCTGATCTGCTCCAGCCAATGCTTTAGGGATGGTCGGTGATAGCCATACACTGTCATCTGCCGCTGAATGTCCCGCAGTACGCTGGCTTCGTGGGTGCCCCAAGTAAATATGGTGCCGCCTTGGTGCTGGGGGGAGTTGAGGTGGGTCATCAGGGACTGGGCAAACTCTAGGTTGGGGAAGGGGTTGGTGGTGTCCAACCAGTCGCTGTGGCTGGGGGGCGTATCTGGGGCATAGAGAGTGTGGCAACTCCACTGAAAGGCGATCTGTTCGTTGGGGCGCAATTGGGCAGTGGGCGGGATCAGGAGACGGGCAGTTTCAAAATCAATGAAATGGAGAGGATAGGAAAACTTCTCCAACACTTGCGCTAGTTGGGGAGAGCGCCATTCCTGATTTTTTTGGGTGTAGGTAATCTGCACCAGTTGGCGATCGCTGTAGTTGCTATCTGTCAGCTCCTCTAGGGGAACATCGTAGAGGCTCACTTTGCCTTGGTGGATCAGTTGGTTTACCAATGGTTCGCCATTGCTGGTCAGTCTGCCCATCTGGTACAGGTCAAAGATGTGCGGTTGCACCTCTGCCAATGCTCCCCAACACTCCTTAAAGCCCTCCTTAAATTCACAATCCCGACAGTGCTTGCCCAAGGGAGAGCGGGGACGGCGCAGTTCCTGCGAGACCCACTCCAAGTAGGGCTGGGCTTTGGCTTGGAGAGCGGGTAGCACCTCCTCCACCTCAGGGGAAATATCTACCAAAGTAAGAAAATGGTTTTGCTGTAGCTGGAGTCTATCCCCTACAAAATCTACAGTGGGTTGTTCCCCCTCATGGGCAGGGGAGCGAAGGGTGAACTGCTGGAGTAGGTTATCGATACCGCAGGGTTTGTGGCGATCGGGTAGCAGGAGAGCGCAAGCGATTTTAAGCTGGGAGCAGCTGGCTAGTAGTTCGCTGAGAATCCACTTTTGCCATGCCACTTCCTCAATAGTGTGCCGCCAGTCGCCGTTTACTTCTCCCGTGCGCTTGTTGCGAAACACGCGGTGGTGTTTGCTGTCAAAAGTGCGGGCTTTGGGGGCAATAATATGCAGGGTGTCCTGCTGTCTTTGGAGGATGTCTATCACCGCCTGCTTGTGCTGGGAACGCAAGCAACAGTCAAAAACCACCGCTGATTGGTCTGCCAGTAAGTGTTGCAGTGCTCTATCACCATCGGCGATCGCCACCCCTTGGGGATAGAGCAGTTGGGCAATTTTGCGCAGAACTAAACTGCCATCGCCAAAACAATAGCTATAGGAATCCATCTCCCTTGTGGCTTTGTAGCCAGCTTTTTGGTAGAAGAGCTTGGTGGGGCAAGACAGAGCTAGACGCAGGTCAGAGACAGTCAAGTACATGGAAACTACCTTGCCACTTGGGACACCTCCCGACTTGCCCTCTCCTCAGGAAGTATTTCCCTGTCTATAGCCGTCTCAGAGGGATGGGAGCGCAATGCCAGCAAAATCTCCTTCACCACTACTGCACTGGGTACAGCTACAATTACGCCCAATAGTCCCCCCACCCGCGCCCCCGTAAGCAGGGCAATAAACACCCAAAAGGGATTCAACCCAGTGACGCTCCCCAGTACCCGTGGGGCGATCAGATTTTCCACAATCTGTTGCACAATCACCGAACCTGCCAGCACTTGCAGAGCCAAACCGATATTTTGCAGGGCGACCAGCAGGGTAATGGTAACAATGCCCACTGTGCCCCCAAAGGGTACTAGTGCCATAAAGCCGACGGTCAGTCCAAATAGTAAGCCAAAGGGAACTCTGAGCAGTAAGTAAGTAGAAGTCAACCCGACCGCCATGCAGATTGCTAGAATGATTTGCCCAATAAAATAGTTCTGAAAACTGAGGCGCAAAGTATCAGTGAAAGGCTGGCGCCACTCAGGAGGAAGCCAGTCCACAATGCCCTGCCACACCTCGTCGCTGTGCTGGAGCAGATAGAAGGTTAAAATCACCACCAACAGCACATCCAACAGGCGCACTACCGTTACCACCGTAAAGCTGACTGCCAAGTTGACTACCTGCCCCGCGATCGCCTGTAGCTCTGCCTTCAGGCGATCATTTACCTGCACAATCAACCCATCCAAGCTGATGGGCAAACCAAAGTTATCCACATACTCATTCAACGCCATCAACTGGCGCTGTCCCGAGTCAATCCATTCAGGTAGGCGCGCCACCAATTGTTGCGCTTGGGCGATCGCCAGAGGCACCAGAGTAACCCCCAAAGCAAAGATTACCGTCAAAGAAAACAAAAACACCAACAATGCGGCTTGTGTTCGCACTGCCCCTTGGCGCTCCAGCCAGCGCACAGGATAGTTGAGCAAAAAGGACAACAGGGAGGCGACCAAAACTATGACAAACAGGGATTCAAAATAGCCAAGAATGGTGGATAGGGCCCACGCATTCAACACCAGCGCAGGAGCGGCAAAAACCAGAAACACCAAACGCACCGCTGGGGGGAGGGTTTGCCACCACTGCCCCAGTCGCCAAGAGGACTGTACTTTATGGCTTTCGGGCATAGGCAACTGCCTCCGCTAGTTTCTTGAGAAGCTCCGCCGTAGTAGCAAAATCCAGACAGCTATCCGTAATACTCTGCCCATAGACCAGTTGGCGCTTGTCCTTGGGAAAGGGTTGCTTCCCCGCCACTAGATGGCTTTCCAGCATCACCCCAGCGATCCCCGCCCTGCCCCACTGCTCTTGGCAAAGAATTTGCTGGGTAATGTCTGCCATGACCTTGGGTTGGTTGCGGTAGTCCTGCCCGCTATTGTCATGGCTACAGTCCACCATCACCCGATCCAGCAAGCCCCTGTCCCTGAGCTTTGCCCTAATGCGCTGGATACTCCCTGCATCGTAGTTGGGTTGACCTTTGCCCCCCCGCAGGACTAGGTGCCCGTCTGGGTTGCCCGTGGTTTTAACAATGCTGGCAATGCCTGCGTGGTTGATCCCCAAAAAATGATGGGGCTGTTGGGCGGAGATCATAGCATTCATGGCAATATCTATGTTGCCATCGGTACCGTTTTTGAAACCCACAGGCATAGACAACCCCGATGCCATCTCGCGGTGGGTCTGGCTTTCCGTAGTTCTTGCACCGATCGCCGTCCAAGCGATTAGATCAGCCAAATACTGGGGAGTGATGGGATCAAGCAGTTCCGTAGCTGACGGCAAGCCCAAAGTGGCAATATCACACAGCAAATGGCGTGCTAGCCTTAGCCCCCTATTGATGTCAAAACTGCCGTCGAGGTGCGGGTCATTGATCAAACCCTTCCAGCCAATAGTGGTGCGGGGTTTCTCAAAATAGACACGCATCACAATCTCCAACACCTCCGACAGCTCCGTGCGCAGAGCCATCAGTTTGTGGGCGTACTCCCGCGCCGCAACCACATCGTGGATAGAGCAGGGGCCCACGATCACCAACAGCGCCTGCTCTTGCCCTGCCAAAATGCGCCTGATGCGATCGCGGGCTTGGGAAACTACTGTCGCCACTCCCAAAGTTACGGGAAATTCCGCCTTGACCTCCGCAGGGGGAGACAGGGGGCGGGTCTCCACCACATGTAAATCGCTAGTCTGTGGTAGGGAAACTAACCCCTGCCCCAGATAACTTTCCGTTTGCCCCACTGCTGGCATGATTGAGTCCTATCGTCCCTCTATCTAGTGTACTAATCATACACCCTGTAGCCCTAGAGGGGAGAATCCTCCACTTCTTTGAGTGGCTCAATGCCATTGACAGGGGTCCAAGAAATCGCTCCATCTCTGCCCGTAACCAACACTCGCACTTCATCCCCCAACTGCCGCAGTTGATTGCGCACTTCTTCCGTTAGATTATTGGTGGAAGCGATGAGGAACTGAGGCTTTACCGCTTGCACCAGCTTAGGATCGAGGGCTTCCCCACTCCACCACAACACATTCGCCTTGGGGAGCTTGCCCCCGAGAACTAGCTTTCCCTGTTCTCCTGCTCTAGTTCTGCCCATGAGTAACCAAGTGGTATCGGCGGTTTGGATGGTCATCAGCAGGGGTTCAGTTTCTATCACTTCCACTGCCACCGCTGGCATCAGGTCGACCTTTTGCCCTGGGCTGAGGCTGGTAATCTTTGTTCCACCAGCGGTCAGGGTTTGTTCTACCAACTGATAGGCGGGGGTTTTGCTGTCGCCAAAGGCGGACTGCAATTCCTTAATGCCGATCCCCTCACGGCGCAAGATTTGCCACCCTTCCACAAACTTGGGCTGACTGCTCGTGGCGATCGCCTTATCTAGGGCATTCACCCCCGACTTTTGCAGAAAGGGAAACACCGTAAACTGCACATCCTGATTACTGCCGCTGTTGATTAACGCCGTCTGCCCTTGGTTTTGGATGACCATCGCAGGCACTTGGGAAGTAGCCAGCAAGGTTACCTGAAACAGATTTGCCCGAGCGATCGCCCCAGGAGCAAACACCAGCAGAGTCACCACCACCCCCGCAGGAAGCCACCACTTCGCCAGCTTGGGATAGAGCCAGATCACCAAGAAAATGGCATAGGCTGAGAGCAACTGCCACAGCTCGATCGCCCCCGTATTAGTCACTGCCCCAGGCAGAGAATTAGTCCACTCAGCAATCGTAATAGTCAGCCACAGGGGAAAGCGCAACAGCCAAGTCAGCCCCGCCCCCAAGGGCAAGAAAATTACACCCGCCAGCCCCGACAGCACCCCGCCAATAATGCAAAACGAGATAATCGGCGTGGTCAGCACATTTGCCAAAATGCAGTAGATGCTGATTCTGCCAAACACATAGAGCTGGAGGGGCAAAGTCCACATCACGGCGGCAATGGGCACAGACAGAGCCGCAGCCAAGTTAGGAGGCAACCATTGCAATCTCTGCTGTACTGCGTTTGCCGACACCATCAACCCCAGAGTAGCCAAAAAACTGAACTGAAACCCCAAATCATAAATCCACAGGGGTTGCCACAACAGCAACAGCGCCGCCGCCGCCGCCAACCCCGCCAAGGGACGGATTTTCTTCTCGTAAGCCAAGCCCACCAAGCCCCCCGCCCCCATGATCGTTGCTCGGATGATCGAGGGACTGCCCCCCGTCAAGATGGCATAGCCCAACAGCGCTAAAATGCCAACCACCATGCGTTTTTTGGGATTGGCTTCCCCCACTACTCCTAGGACACTTCCCAAAATAATGGACACATGGAACCCAGAAGCCGCCAGCATTGCCGCCAGCCCCGCCTTGACAAAGGTATCCCGCACCTCAGGGGGCAAATCCACTGCCCTGCCCCCCAGCACTAGGGAACTGAGCAAAGCGCCCTCAGGCATACCCGCTCCTGTCACATGGGCTTTGATGATCCGTCCCGTAATCCACCACTCCCCAAAGCGCGGCGGACTCACCTCAGGGCTGATCCTCTGCCCCGTCATGCCTGCAAAAATGCCCTGCCGTGCCAAAAACTGCCGAAAGTCAAACCCCCTTGGATTACTCGCGCCACTGGGTTTGTACATATTGCCCGTGATTTCCAGCTCATCCCCCCTGCGCCTGCCCGTGCCCTCCAACAACGGCACAGTCACATAGAGAGTGCCACTGGCGGGGATAAAGTTCTCATCCCGCTGTGACTTTTTGAACTCCCGCACTTCCAGATGAAACCGCACCCGATCACTCCTACCCCGAGAAGGAGAATTCTGAATTACCCCCCGCACCACTGCCCCCCGTAGCGGCGCAAACTGGGAAATGTCTGTACTAGAGGGCGCTGGAGTGCGCACCATCACATAGAGACAGGCAAAAGCGGCGATCGCCCCTGCCGCTAGGTATATGTAAAACTTGGGACTCTCCTTCCAATACTTGGGCAAAACATAAGCACTGACCGCCCCCAAACCTAGCGCCAGCCCTACCCCCACAAAATTGGGAATGGTGCTGGCATAGGCACCAGCCACAAAGGCAGTGCAAAAAATCATAAAGATAGTGGCATTCATAGAGAGCTGAGGGCAACCGCTAAAACCTTAATCCTATGGTTTTTGCGCCCCTAGCGCTGTTTTCCAGCACACATTCGGATAGCTTGGTAGCCCCGTACTTAAGTACGGGGTGGAAAACCCTATTCCTCTAATTAGTATCAGCAGTGCTAATTCAAGAACGGGTTTTCCAGTGGAAAAGCCCGCAAGTGACTTCAGTCGCTCACCAATGATGCGGATCGTTAATATAGTTCTGGATTACTTCAGCACTGACATTCTCCGCAGTACAGAAGAAGTAACTATGGCTCACGCCACGCTAC
>Ga0308420_1000155_pt1 | contig 29886 bp, 25 predicted proteins | sample HotsprSampleMS55_FD_203802 | JGI IMG/M metagenome (GOLD analysis project Ga0308420, IMG submission 203802) | Hot spring phototrophic mat microbial communities from Mushroom Spring, Yellowstone National Park, Wyoming, United States - 20090730_MS55 ... | reverse complement strand
CGCCTCGCTCGGCTGTGCGGTCACGATCCTCGAAAAAACAGTCTCTACTGTGCAGGAGCTGATCGAAGAATTAAAAGCCGGCCGTTATCGTGCGGGCCAAGGACTCAATATCGGACAGTTGCGTTTCTTCCCCTGAAGGGAAGCAGGGAGAAAGTTGAGGACGGGGATCCTCTTGTCGCCACAAGTGGCGCGTTCCGCGGCCGTCAAGGCCGCTTCCGGCAGTTGACGATGGCCTGCCCTACCTGGACAATGGAAATACAGGGGTGGTGATCATGGCCATTGCAAAAGCGCTCACCATTGCTGGCTCCGACAGCGGGGGTGGGGCTGGCATTCAGGCGGATCTGAAGACTTTTATGGCCCTTGGGGTCTATGGTACTAGCGTGCTGACGGCTGTTACCGCCCAAAATACCCTTGGTGTGCAGGCGGTTGTTGAATTACCCTGTGAGTTCGTGGCGCAGCAGTTTGATAGTGTGCTGGCGGATATCGGTGCCGATGCGGCAAAAACAGGAATGCTGGCATCTGCCCCGCTCGTGCAGGTGGTGAGCCAGAAGGTGCAAGAGTATAGGTTACGCCACCTCGTGGTGGACCCGGTGATGGTTGCCAAAGGGGGACATCCCTTGCTGCACGAAGAAGCCCGGCGAGCGCTCATCGACACCCTCCTCCCGCTCGCTTTGGTGGTAACGCCGAATCTTCACGAAGCAGGCCTGCTGGCGGGACTAGAGGTCAGAGACCGGACCACTATGGAAGAGGCCGCGCGTCGCATCAAAGCCCTTGGCCCTGCCTATGTGATCATCAAAGGGGGACACCTTGAAGCAGAGGCATGTGATTTGCTGTTCGATGGTCGCGCCTTTCGTCCCTACACCGTCCCAAAACTTAACACGGTTTGTACGCATGGGGCGGGATGTACCTTTTCTGCGGCGATCGCTGCCAGCCTTGCTCGGGGGCAGAGTGTAGAGGAAGCCGTGGCAACTGCCAAGGCTTTTGTGACGCGCGCGATAGCAGAGGGCTTCCCGATTGGTCAGGGGCATGCGCCCCTTAACCACCTCGCAGGTTGTGTGTCGCGATGATTTTTGCTGCTTTCTGGGTGAAAATAGGCCTTGTATGGCGTGCTTCACCTTGTTCCGCCGTCGCCCCTCATGTATGATGCTTGGCAATTCTGCCTTCTTTCTATGGATGGGGCCCACAAACATGCCACTCTCAAACGCGGCGCGCGTAAGGTGCGTGCCGGCATGACGACTCAGCCACAGATCCGGCTGCGGAGTGGTCACAGCTTACGTCTGCTTGAAGATATTGGCGCCCTGATTTCTCACTCTCACGACCTCCAAGGAACGCTAGAGGAGATTACCAAGATCATTGCCGAACGCATCGGCACGGACGTCTGTTCGCTCTACTTGTTTGATCCCAAGGACCGGCGTCTTACCCTGTGGGCGACGACCGGGCTCGAACGGAGCGCCGTAGGAAAGGTGAGTATGGGAGTCGAAGAAGGCCTGTCCGGCCTTGTGATCGAAAAGATGGAGCCGGTGGCGGTGACCGATGCCATGACCCATCCGCGCAACAAATACTTTCCCGAGACCGGGGAAGAGCGATTCCACTCCTTTCTAGGCCTGCCTATTGTCGATAAACAGGACCCGATTGGTGTGCTCGTAGTACAGAGCCGCAGCCGACGACGGTTCTCGCGCACGGAGGTGCGATTACTCAAGACCATTGCTTCCCACGTTGGCAGCGTCATCGTGCAGGCGCAGTTACTGGAGTCCCTCAAAAATAAAGAGCGCGAGGGGGAAGAGTACCGAGTGCGTATGCTGGAGGCGATAAAACGCCTCAACGTCTACGAACCGCAACGCGGCACGAAAGCGAAGACAGCTGGTCGGGCGAGCCGGCTGCGGCTGACCGGTATCGCGGCTTCACCAGGATTTGGCATCGGCCAAGCCCACCTTGTCCATCCGCAAGTCCGTTTTGGTGTGCTCACCGAGCGCTATACAGGGGATCCGGATGCAGAGATCGATCGCTTGCGTACCGCGATCCAGCGGTCGATCGGAGAGATCGAAGCGCTCAAAGAGCGTGTACGTGGGCATTTACCGGAGATTGACCGTGCGATCTTCGACGTCCACCGTATGATACTCGAGGATCCGGGGTTTGTCGATAAAATTGCCGCGCTGATCCGACAGGGATGGTCGGCAGAAACCTCGCTGAAGAAGGTACTCGACGAGCACGTTGACGCCTTGGGGCGTGCGCGGAATGAGCATTTGCGTGACCGTGTCGCTGATATTCGTGACGTCGGTCAACGTGTACTGCGGAATCTGCTAGGGCTGGAAGAGAGAGAAACTCCTCGGGGGGAGAGCGTTATTTTAGTTGCGGAGGAGTTAACGCTATCTGATCTCTGCCGGATCGATCATGCGCGACTCAAGGGCATCGTGCTAGCAAGTGGCGGTGTAACCTCTCACGCCTCTATTCTCGCCAAGTCTTTCGAGATTCCTACGGTAGTCGGAGTCGAGCACGCGGAGCTGGTGCGCGAGGGGGATGTAGTCATCGTTGATGGCAACTCGGGCGTGGTTTACGTCAACCCCGGAGTGGAGGTGATCCGCGAGTACAACCGGCTCGATCGAGAGTACCGCACGTTTAACCGTACCCTCGAAGAGATTCATGACCTACCGGCAGAAACGCTCGACGGCGTGCGTGTCTCGCTGTGTGCGAACGTGGGATTATTGGGGGACCTTGCTTTTGCCCAACGGCACGGGGCGGAAGGCGTCGGGCTGTATCGCACGGAAGTGCCTTTTCTCACGTATCGGGATTTTCCTGGAGAGGAGGAACAAGTCAATCTGTACCGTCGGGTGATTGCCGAGATGGGGGGAAAGCCGGTGACCATCCGCACGCTTGATTTAGGCCCGGACAAATACCCGCCGTATCTGCAACTGCCTCAGGAAGATAATCCCTTTTTGGGTTGGCGTTCGATCCGTATCTCGCTGGAGATGGCGGACCTCTTCAAGGTGCAGCTGCGGGCAATCCTTCGTGCCGGCAGCCACGGGCCGGTGCGCTTGCTTTTTCCTATGATCTCGAGTGTAGAAGAAGTCCTGCGGGTCAAGGAGATCTTGGCGCAGGTCAAGGAGGAGCTGCGGCGCGAAGGGGAGGCGTTCGATCCTTGGATGCCGGTCGGGATCATGATCGAGGTCCCGGCAGCTGTATGGGTCGCCGACCGGTTGGCTCAGGAAGTCGATTTCTTTAGCATTGGGACGAATGACTTGATTCAGTATATCTTGGCGGTTGATCGCAACAACCGCAAAGTGGCGCCGCTCTACGAACCGTTACATCCTGCGGTGCTGGCTGCGATTGCCTGGACGGTCCAGGCTGCCAAACGTGCCGGCAAGCGCGTGAGTATGTGCGGCGAGATGGCGGCAGACCCGCTGTGTACAATGGTCTTGTTAGGGATGGGGCTGGATGAATTCAGTATGGAGCCGTTCTTCGTGCCTGTCATTAAGCGCGTTATCCGTTCCCTGTCTTACGCGGCGGCGCACCAGCTGACGCAGGAAGTGCTGCAGATGGAGACCGTACAGGAGGTCAAAGGCCGGTTGTTTCAAGAGCTGAAACGGCTCGGTATGATCGAGTTAGTGGAGATGTACCACTGAATTTTATTGACATTTGTTGGGCTGGCAGCTACAAGTCGGGCCGTAGCACGAAGGAGAACTATGAAAAATCAGGTTGTGGAAAGCAAGACAAGGGCAGCCTCACACCAGAACCCAAAGTGGTGGCGTGTATGGCGTGAGGCCCGGGCACTGGCGACAGCCAGCTCCGTCCTCTCTGCTGAGACGCACCCCCCGCAGGTCCCCTCGACCTTGCCTGTGATGCGCAGGCCCAGCCGCGAAGCCACCCCGTGTCGCACCCTGCGGGTCTATTTTATTAAGCCGTCGAAGTACGACGAGCAGGGTTATGTGCTGTACTTTTGGAAGGGCGTGTTGCCAAACAACACGCTGACCGCCTTGGCCGCGCTCAATGAAGAGTACAATCGGTTACGGGCCAACCACAATGTGTTTGTGGAGACGGTGCTGTGGGATGAGATGGTCGATGGACCAATCAGTCGCGACACCATTAAGGCGATCAAGGAAAAAGCCGAGGAAGACAGGGTGGAGGTGATTATCGGCTTGGCCGGGGTACAGACCAACCAGTACCCGCGCGGCCGTGACCTCGCCTTGCAATTTGTGGCCGCAGGCTTTCCCGTCATTATGGGAGGCTTTCATGTCAGTGGCTACCCGGATTCATGCAGATTCTTGAACAGCTGTGGGGTAACCACGGTAGTCGGTGAGGCGGAAAACACCTGGGTCGAGGTGCTCGACGATTACCTGCGGGGGGAGCTCAAGCTCCATTACAGTGTCACCGCTGGCATTCGTGCCAAGACCGGAACGGGCGAGATCATGGTGCCGATCATCGACTCGGTACAGTTGCCTGCGATTGATGACCGGTATTTAAGGCGTTTCGCCAATGCTACCATGACTACCCTCGATACCTCGCGCGGGTGTCCGTTCACATGCTCGTATTGTAGCGTGAAGAACGTGATGGGCAGGACCATGCGCGCGCGCGATCCACAGTTCGCGATCAACTGGATCCGCGACGCCGCCGATTACCACGGGATTGACACCCTCTTTTTAGTGGATGACGATTTTTTCCGCAGCCCGCAATGGGAGCCCTTGCTCTTAGGAATGGCCGAGCTCCGGCGTCAGGGCCGCAACATCAATTTCATGATGCAGGTGGACATCGATGCTGCCGGATACGCTGACCTCCGCCCAGGGGAGGTCGAAAGCAGTAAACATCAGCGCAGCCGGCGGTTCGTGGAGTTGGTAAAGGAAGCAGGCGGGTATTGTGCCTTCGTCGGCTTTGAATCCTTCAATCCACAAAATTTGATCGCTGCCACCAAGTTCCAGAATACCGACCGCCGTGAACGCAATATTGATCTGGCTGAAGCCAAGCGTCGTGTGTTGGAAAAATACCGACGGGTGGTGGAGAATTGGCATCGGGCTGGTATCGCCGTGCACTGCGGGTACATGATCGGGTTCCCCTTCGATACTCCCGACTGCGGTCGCCAGGCGGCGCTCGATCTCATCGAGGTCGGAGTCGATCTAGCATCCTTCTTCATTGTGACCCCGCTGCCGGGCACAGAGGATCACCTCAAAGCGGTTGAAGAAGGCACGATTAGTGAGTGGGACTTTAACTGGTACGACTCTGACCATGTGGTTGCCCGCCATCCTACTATGACCGCCGAGGAGATCTATCGCGCATATCGCGATGCGTACATGACTTTCTATTCCCCCTGGCGGGTGATCAAGAATACTCTGACCTTTTCCGGGGGGCGAGGGCTAAACTGGGAGGCGCGTGATAGTATGACGCGGGAGTTTATTTACTGGGCGTATAGCTATCGCCGCGGTCGCCATCCTATGCTTGGGGGTCTGTGGAAATTGTACGACCCGCAAACGAGGCGCCAAGTCATTACCGATGAAGAGGCAAGGAACTTCTACTTGTCCGCTCGATACGGGACAGGCACCCGGCACACAATGCCTCAGGTGCCTATCATTACGGTTGCATAACTGACGGGAAACCAGTGATCAGCTTCCTCTTTCTGTTCTCGTGCCTCTATACTTGTTCACCGTCAGTGTGCTCTAACTCTGCGTGAGGGAAAAATGATGACAACACTGTACACAACCGCCCTCTGGTTCGACCTGCAGGAAGAGGACGACGAGTGGGAGGAAGATGAGGAACTGGACGACGAAGATGAGTGGGAGGAAGATGAGGAACTGGACGATGAAAATGAATGGGACGAGGAGTAGGCTAAGGGGAGTGCCACAACGCAATCTATGAGGGGCCTCCTCTTCCTCGGTCGGCTAACTGAGAAATTCCATTACAGAGAAGGAGGTTGGTACTATGACGAAGTCCGAAATGGTTAAGAAATTGGCTGAGAGCTGGGGGGGGATCTCTAGCCGGCAGGCTGACCAGAATCTCAATGCTCTTATTGAGTTCATCGGTAAGACGGTCAAAAAAGAGAAGGTCTTGAAGATCCCCAATTTGGGAACTTTTCGATTACGTCAGACAAAGGCGAGAACCGGGCGGAACCCCCAAACAGGTGAACCTATTAAGATCCCTGCACGGAAAAAGGTCGGATTTACCGCATCGAAAGCTCTGAAAGAGGCGATTCTCGGCCCGACGAAAAAGTAAATCACCCGCTGCAGCAGACTGCCGGGGAGCCACAACGCAGCAGGGCCCTCCGGCAAGAAAGTGGGCTCTCGCAAGCCGCGTCAGGGCAAACCTTTCCTCTTCTATGTGCCTACGGCGAGCTGCTGCTCAAAGGCAGCCAGTTCGTCCTCGAGAATGCTAAAATACCGTGCTTGTGGATGGTGAAAGACGAGGGCGGAAACAGAGGCTTCCGGTTCCATCATCAAGCCCTCCGTCAGCTGTACCCCGATTGTTTCCGTCACCCGTAGCAGCCGAAACAGCTTCGTTTGGTCCTCCAGACGAGGGCATGCTGGGTACCCAAAGCTGACCCGTATCCCACGGTAGTGGGCCTTGAAACGCTCGCGCATAGTCATATGCGGTGGATCGGGGAATCCCCACATTTCCCGCAGACGCTGGTGCAGCAGTTCAGCAAAAGCCTCTGCGCTTTCTATTGCCAGGGCTTGGAGGATATGGGACTGTAAGTAGTGGCCGGCTTGCTTGTAGCGGTCCGAGAGTTCACGGACGCCATGCCCACAGGTTACGGCGAAGAGAGCGATGTAATCGAGTTTCCCGGAGTGGTGTGGCGCGACAAAGTCGCTCAGACACAAGCCTTCTCCATGGGTCTGCCGCGGAAAATGAAAAGTTTCGATCACCTCGGTAGCAGTCGGGTTGTAGACGAGTATCGTATCACCGGAGGCCTGGGCAGGAAAGAATTTGTACACAGCCTGGGCGCGCAACCACTGTTTGGCGAGGATCTCATCTTCCATCGCTCGGACCTGGTGATACAAATGCCTCGCCTTTTCGTCCCCTTGTGCTAACAGGGTCTCCAGGTTGCCTCTGAGACCCAGGTGTTTGCCGTAGAGCATGGTCGGGTTCACGTAGGCAAAGATCGTTTCTAGGTCATAGCCGTCAATGACGTGGGAGCGCAGGTCTGGCGGCAGCGGAATGTCATGCGTATGGGTAATCACGGAAACCCGTGGCGTGGGGGGATCCGCGGGTTGCACCGCGACCGGTCTCCGCTCTTGTTGGGCCAAGCGTGCCTGCTGGGCCGCAATTTTCTCGGCCAAGGCAGCGCGTTTTTCAGGAGAGATGAGTTGGTTGGCTAAGTCAAGTCCCTGCATGGCGTCGCTGGCGTAGCACACCAGCCCTGCATATTCCGGGGCGATCTTCGTTGCCGTAAAGCGTGCGGTAAGCGCGGCGCCGCCGACGAGGAGAGGACAGGTAATGCCGGCAGCAGCCAAGTCCTGCGCAGTGACGACCATTTGCTGGGCGGATTTTACCAAGAGACCGGAGAGGCCGATAATATCTGGGGTGTACGTGCGGTACGCTTCGATCAGTGTTTCCGGAGAAACCTTAATCCCGAGGTTCACCACCCGGTAGCCGTTGTTGCTCAAAATGATCTCTACGAGGTTTTTACCGATGTCGTGCACGTCACCTTTGACTGTGGCAAGGAGAACCGTTCCTTTCAACACATCCGCGGTTTTCTCCATGAAGGGCTCGAGGTGTGCCACCGCCGCTTTCATTGCTTCTGCACTCTGGAGCACTTCGGCAACGATCAACTCGTTGTTATTGAACAACCGCCCTACTTCATCCATCCCGGCCATGAGGGGACCATTGATGATATCGAGCGGCGTGCGGGACTGCAACGCTTCGTTGAGGTCGTCGATCAAGCCGTCTTTAGAGCCCTCGATAATGTAGCGGGCGAGGCGCTCATCCAAAGGCAGATCCTTTTTCGTGCTCGCTTTCGCCTTGGTGCTTTTCTGGCGAAAGTAGGCGGCAAAGGCGGCCACCGGGTCATCTCCGCGCCAGTAGATCAGATCTTCTGATAGGCGGCGTTCTTCTTCTGGGATCGACGCGTAACGCTCGAGCTTCTCCGTGTTCACGATCGCCATATCAAGGCCGGCTTTAACACAGTGGTAGAGGAACACGGAGTTCAACACTTCGCGTCCGGCCGGGGGTAAACCAAAAGAGACGTTGCTGATGCCAAGAATGGTTTTACATTCAGGGAAGGTTTGTTTGATCAACCGCACCCCTTCGATGGTTTCTTCGCCAGCACCTCTATAGTTTTGGTCCCCCGTGCCGAGCGGGAATACGAGCGGGTCAAAGATTAAATCTTCCGGTGCCAACCCGTATTTCTTGGTCAGGAGTTCATAACTGCGCCGTGCGATCTCGAGCTTGCGTTGGCGCGTGACCGCCATCCCCTGCACGGGATCTTCGTCGATACAGCCAACGACTACGGCTGCGCCGTAGCATTTGACGAGAGGAACCACCTGCGCGAACCGTTCCTCCCCGTCTTCGAGATTGATAGAGTTGATGATCGCCTTTCCCTGCATGCGCTGGAGGGCCGCCTCGAGCACACGTGCGTCGGTGGAGTCGATCATCAAAGGCACTTTGACCTTGCGTACGAGGATCTCCAAGAACCGGGTCATGTCTGCCAGCTCGTCACGGTCTGGGTCGGCCAGGCAGACGTCGAGTATCTGTGCACCGCCGCGCACCTGGCGGCGGCCGATCTCCGCGCCCTCTTCGAGTGCCCCGGCGGCGATGAGGTCCTTAAACTTGCGGGAGCCGATGACATTGGTCCGTTCACCGACCAGGATCGGCCGTTTATCCTCGTCGATCGTCAGCGGTTCAAGCCCTGCCACCACGCTGCGACGTGGGGCTCGGCTCACTCTGGGCTTCTTGCCGATAAGCATTTGCGCCAGGAGGCGGAGGTGGGCGGGGGTCGTGCCGCAACACCCGCCGACCATATTGAGCCACCCCTGGTCCACAAAGCGCTCCAACTTGGCGGCGATCATGGCGGGCGTTTCGTTGTAACGTCCCTCTTCATCCGGCAAACCAGCGTTGGGCATGCACAGCACCGGGAAGCGAGAGAGCTGTGCAAGCGTGCGAATGTGATCGGTCATGAAGTCCGGACCGGTGGCGCAGTTCAGGCCGATGGCCAGGAGGTCGTGATGGGCGAGGGAAACGTACAGAGCTTCCACCCCTTGTCCGGCTAACATGGTGCCCATCGTTTCGATGGTGCCCGAGACGATGATTGGCACCCTCACGCCGACCCTCCGGCTGGCGTCCTCTATGCCGAGCAGTCCAGCTTTGACATTGAGGGTATCCTGGGCGGTTTCGAGGATCAGGAGATCAACCCCCCCGAGCAATAGCCCCTCAGCCTGTTGGGCATACGCCTCTCGCAGCTGTTGGAAATTAACCCCACCGGTCACCGAGATCGTTTTTGTCGTTGGCCCCATCGAGCCGGCGACAAAACGGGGCTTTGCTGGAGTGCTATGGCGATCCGCCGCCTCTCTGGCTAGGCGTGCGGCTACGCGGTTGATTTCGACCGTGCGGTCTTGCAAGCCGTACTCAGCGAGCACAATCGGCGTGCCCCCAAAGGTGTCCGTTTCGATGATGTCACATCCCGCCTGGAGAAATCCTTCGTGAATATCGGTGATGATCTGCGGAGCGGTCAGCACTAGATATTCATTACACCCCTCGTATTCCGGTCCGCCAAAGGCGGCCGCATCTAAATGCTTGGCCTGGATTGAGGTACCCATGGCGCCGTCAAACAATAGGATGCGCTCGCACAAGAGTGCGCTTAACTCTCTGGCCGAAGAAGACAGGGGAGGCGGAGGCGTTCCGTATGTCATACATTTTCTATAATATCGGCAGAGGACGAGGGAATAAAGTCCTCGGGTATTGCAATTCCTCATCAAAGGCAAACCATCCCTAGGGATGCCTGCAACGACACAGGGTGCATACAGGACATTAGCAGAGAACACAAAGGTGCTGGAAGGCAGGGCGCGTAGGTCTGACGCCCAAGTGCGGGTCACCATGCGGTTGGTCGATGCCATGGCGGATTACCATCTGGGGGCTGAGGGCCAGCACGAAAGATGCGAGGAGCAGTCAGGAGAGGTTTGACAGACTTGCAAGGGGCTAGGACGTGGAAGTGCTCATACGACCCTTGAGGACGTTCTTGCACTGTGTCATAGACGAAACCCACGGGCTGCCAAGAGGGTGTTCATGTAGACATACCGCAGCGGCTCGGGTGGGAGTCGCCGTACCCTATGCCGCGAGGACATGAGCTGCAGGTCTTCGTGTGGCTCCTCACTGTAGAGATCGCACAACAGCTTGCCGCTGTAAAATCCGTTGACCAGACCAAAGCCGTTGTACCCGACGCTATACAGAATGTTCGCCTCTCTGCCCATTCGTCCGAATAGCGGGGTGAAGGCTCGGGTGAGCGCCATCATGCCACTCCAGGCATAAGCCTCCCTTACCTCCTTGAGCCACGGATAGCGGAGTTGCAGACGCTGGCACAATCGTTGGTACGCGTGCGGCGCCTCCTTATACCTGATGCCGTTATTGTAGTAATACCGGGCTCCTCCTCTGATGAGGAGCCGCCCCTCCGGCGTCAGCCGCACTGTGTGGGTGCGGTCCAGCTCGAAGCGGCCCGGGACTGTCCTCCACCCTCCCTGTTCTACCTCTGTCGTCTCTAGGGGCTGCGTTACGACCACGAAGAGGTGAAGTGGCATGAGGGTGCTTTGCAGGAACCCCAACTTGGGGGTGTAGGCGTTGGTGGCCAGAATCACTGTTGCTGCCTTCACCTGACCGGACCCGCACTCCAGAGTGATGGTTTTCTGCTGGTGGAGGCGTTGGACAGGGGTTTGCTCATACACCACCACTCCCAAGCGTTCCACGACTGTCTTGAGCCCTCGGATCAACCGGCCGGGGTGCAGGAGGGACCAATGTGGTAAGAACAGGCCGGCCGGGTAGAAGGCGGTTTTTATCCGGACTGCGAGCTCTGCCCCTTCCCACAGCTGGACAGCCCTACCGACTTGGTGATACGCCCGCGCCTGTTCCTCCAGCACGTGGGTCTCGGTCGCGTTCTTTGCCAGCAGCAGGGCGCCACTCTCTTGCAGGTCGCAGGCAATGGCCTGCTCTCTAATAGTTTGGACAAGAAGCTGGTATCCTCTCTCGGCGTACCGCGTGTAGGGTTCAACTGCCGCAGCGCCCTTCCGCGCAAAGAGTTCGTACCAGCCGTGGTACTCCCGTGAGATAAAACCACTGTTGCGTCCACTGGCACCGAACCCTACCGCCTGCCCTTCGAGGAGGACGACATGTTTTTCTGGATAACGCCGCTTGAGATGATAGGCGCTACTGAGTCCGGTAATTCCTCCCCCAACAATGGCAACATCGGCCTGGACCTGGCCAGTCAGAGGAGGATTGGGGAGGGACGCTTCCGCTAACCAGTAACTACCTGAGGTGTCCCAGAGCGCGCAATTCATGCTCTTTGCTTCCCTTTTCTTCCACCACCCACCAGTAGCGCCCGATCCTCACTCCCTGCCTCTGCCAGCTCGGATACCTTGGCAGTAGGAAACTGTCAACGCAACAATGTGGTCTTGCCGACCTTAGGACCGGCTTTTCTTGACAACCTGCTAGTGCGTGCCGCTGTGACGCTGCCGCACATATTTGGTGATGCTCCTCCCTAGCACATCCGCCAGATAAATATCCCCGACGGAATCGACCCACAGGCCGTGCCCCATGGGAGAATCCCAGCGGGCGATCACGGCGCCGCGCTTGTTCATGATGGTGACCGTCGGTTTTAAGTCGCTGACGTACACGACGTCCTGCGCATCGATGTAAATATCGGTCGGGCGGTGGATATCTATCCACTGGGCAACGAATTGTCCCGCGGCGGTAAAGACTTGGATGCGGTTGTTCTCCCGGTCACATACGTAGACCATACCCTGCCTGTCCACCCACACACTGTGGGGCAGATGGAACTCGCCTGGCGCACTCTTGCCCGGTGTCCCCCACGAGTCGATCAGCCTACCGTCGGCAGAAAAGCGGTGCACTCGGCTGTTCCGGTAGCCGTCGGACACGTAGAGATCCCCAGAAGGGGCGACGACCATTTCGGTCGGCTTGTTAAACGGACCGGCGGCGCGCGGGACCAATCCCCCGTCTTCTGTGCACCCAGTGTCAGAAGGTTTGCCTCTGCTTCCCAAGACTAACAGGGGTTTGCCGTCAAGCGTGAACTTTAACGCGACGTGATCATCTCGGTCTGTGAGGTAAATGACGTCGTCAGGGCCGATATACAGACCATGCGGATCAGTGATGGCGCTATTCCCCCAAGAATTGAGATAGTTTCCCTCGCGATCAAACACGAGGATAGGCGGGTCTTTGCGCTGGAAAGCGTACACGCGATCTTGGGAGTCTACCGCTACTGCGCTGACAGGCCCGAAAGACCAGCCCGTAGGCAACGAACCCCAGTTTTCTATGACTTCGTAGATATATAGGCCGCTGCCGACTGTGCTCATAACATGCTCCCCCTTTTCTGTTGCTCGACCCCGTCCCCATAGAACAAGGTTCTTGCCGCTGTCAAGGAAAGACGGACGCGAACCTTTACAGCATGAGGTCACTTGTCCTACTGTGCGAGGGAAAGGAGGGGTTTGTTGTAGCAACACCGAGCGGAAACGGGTTATTAGTCGTGTGGATCGATATCGCCCCGGGAGCGGAGGGCGAGTTCAACGAGTGGTACAACGTCGACCACGTGCCCGCCCTGGTGGGCGTCCCCGGCGTGTACAGCGCCCGACGCTACGTGGCCTTGGAAGGGAATCCGAAGTACCTGGCCGTCTACGCAATGAACGATGCCCGCATCCCGAAGAGCGCGGACTGGGACAAAGCGCGGAATTCCGCGTGGACACTAAGGAGATCCGGCCGCACCTCAGAGATGCCCAAGTCGTCCTCAGTCGCCGGATCTTTCCGTGAGATCTTCCTTCTTGACTTTTCCTACCTGACAGGACTATGGCGAGAAACGGAGGGTAGCTGCTCTGGGCAGGGGTGGTCTCTCCTCTGCAACAACTGCAACAACTTCAGTCGACCCAGAGAAAGGAGGGTAGTATGGCGACACGTGAATTTGAGATCCAACAAGTGCTGAGGGCGTACCGCAAAGGGTTGATTTCCGATGAGCTCTTCGAAGAGCAGATGAAGGAACTCGGCGGCCCCCAACTGCGCACGGTCAAGGACGGCCTAGACGTGGTGAATGTGTTCGAGCACAAGGGGAAAACGTTCGAGATGTTGCAAAAGACCCCACACAGCCAGACTGGGGTGTTTACCTTGCCGGCGGGGTATAGTAGCGATCGCGAGAACACTCACAAGGGCGATCAGCTCATCTATGTGCTCGAGGGGAAGGCCACAGCCCGGGTCTCGGGGAAGGAACAAGAGATCAAAGCTGGAGACCTGTTAATGATCCCCGCCGGGGCGCCGCATACCCTGCGCACGGGCACCGAGCCGTTTTTCGGCTTCACGGTCTTTGCCCCGCCGGAGATGTAGGCATAGTTAAGGAGGGGTGATTATGCGCTATGATTTACTGGTCAAAAACGGGCGTATCTACGACGGGTCCGGGACAGAAAGTTACGTGGGCAACGTTGCGGTCAAGGGGGGGCGCATCGTTGCCGTCGGGGACATCAGCGGCGACGCGCCAGAGGTCATCGACGCCGATGGCCTTGCGGTTGCCCCCGGGTTTGTTGACGTTCATACTCATTATGACGCCCAGGTCTTTTGGGACCCGCTGCTCACGTCCTCGTGCTGGCACGGGGTGACGACGCTGGTGATGGGGAACTGTGGCTTGGCCTTTGCCCCCTGCAAGCCCGAGCACCGCGAGCCGCTCATGCACATCTTCTCGCGGGTGGAAGGACTGAACGTGGAAACCCTGGAAAAAGGGGTACCGTGGACGTGGACCACCTTCCCGGAATATTTGGACGCCGTCGAGCGCATGCAGCCGGCGCTCAACTTGGTCGCCCTCATGGGGCACTCGCCGATCCGCCTCTACGTGATGGGGCTGGATGCCGTCGAGCGTCCGGCCACGCGTGCGGAAGTCGAGCAGATGAAAGAGCTGGTCCGCCAGGGCATGCGCGCGGGGGCTGCCGGGTTATCGGTGTCTCGTTCCCCGGTCCAGGTCGGAGACCACGGCGAGCCCATGCCTGGGAAGGTCGCGGAGGACGAGGAACTCTTTGAGGTGTGTAAAGCGGTCGGCGAGTTTGGCCGCGGGTTCTTTGAATTCAACCCGCGGGTGTTGATTTACGAGAAAGACAAGACGGAGCGGGAGCGGGACTTCGAGCTGCTCAAGGCGATCGCCAGGGAAACCCGGCTGCCGACGACCTGGATCGGGTTGATCCATCAGTGGGATCAGCCCACGCTGTGGGCGGAGTTGATGGAAAAGCTCGACGGCGCGTTCCGCGAAGGGCTGCCGATCTATCCCCAGGCGAGCTGCCGGCCCATCATGTTCCGTTTCTCCCTCAAGAACATCGCCACCATCTTCGACGACATGCCAAACTGGAAGCAGGTGCATTTCCTGTCGGTGGAGGAGCGGAAGCGCTGTTTTCGCGACCCGGCGATCCGCAAGGGGCTGCGCTATGATCTGGTCGAAGATCCGGTCCCCCGCGCCTTCTCCAAGCGCTGGGATCTCATGTACGTGAACGAGGTCAAATTGGAGAAAAACAGACCCCTAGTGGGCAAGAGCATCGCGGAAATTGCCAGGGCCCAGGGGAGGGATGTCTTTGATGTTTTTATGGATCTCTCGCTGGAGGAGGATCTCGATACACAATTCCTCACGCCGCTCGCCAACGGGGATGAGGGGGCGGTAAGCAAAATCATCAACTACCCGTATTCCCTCGTCTCGCTCTCCGACGGGGGTGCGCATGTTCAGTACATCTGCGACACCGGATACCCCTCGTATCTGTTAGGGCACTGGGTACGGGACAACAAGGCGATGAGCCTGGAGAAAGCCATCAAGGTATTGGCCGCCTATCCGGCGGCGACGCTCGGGCTGAAAGACCGGGGTATGATCCGGCCGGGGATGGCCGCTGATCTGGCGGTCTTCGACCCAGACACCATCCGGCCGTTAGCGCCGTACACGGTGTATGACCTCCCCGGCAATGGGCCGCGCCTGTTCCAGAAGTGCGAGGGGATGCACTACACCGTCGTCAACGGTCAGGTGCTGACTCGCCACGGGGAGCACACGGGCAGTTATCCTGGACAGTTGCTGCGGGGGAGTGGGGGAGTGTAAATAGGGGTACAGGGAGAGCAGCTTCGACTCTGCTCAGGGCTCGGCACGAGCGGGTTTTCGTTATTTTTTCCCGTCCCTCCTGAGCGTGTCGCAGGGGAGAGACGAGATTTGCCGCGGCAGAAAGGAAGAGGTGTATGAAGCAACTGCGGATTATCCCCGACAAATGTACGGGCTGCATGCAGTGCGAACTCGCTTGCTCCTTCGTGCAGACCGGCACGTTTCAACCCTCCCGCTCGGTGATCCGGGTGTACGTGTTCGACGAGCAGGCGATGTATTCGCCCTATACTTGTTTCCAGTGTGACGAGGCGTGGTGTATGACGGCCTGCCCGGTTAATGCCATCGCCCTCGACCCCGCGACCGGCGCCAAGGTGGTGATCGATGATGTCTGTGTGGGTTGCGCGGTCTGCACCATTGCCTGCCCTTATGGCACGGTTTTCTATAACCCCGATACGCATAAAGCCTTCAAGTGCGACCTCTGCGGAGGAGACCCGGCCTGTGCCAAGGCGTGCCCCACGGAGGCGATCGAATACGTGGAAGTGAGGCAGCCGGACTGGCTGGCGTCCTGGGCACAGCGGGTCAACGCCGGCTTTCAGGCCATGCAGGAAGGAGGCACCGTATGACGTACGGTTGGACCGGCACGGTACTGCGGGTCAATCTCACCACGCGGCAGGTCACCAAAGAGGCGCTGCGGGAAGAGTGGGCGCGGGATTTTATCGGGGGCCGGGGGCTAGGAGCCAGGTACCTCTTTGCCGAGGTGAACCCTCAGGTCGATCCCTTGAGCCCGGATAATAAGCTGATTTTCGCGACCGGCCCGCTGACGGGCACCAATGCCTCCTGCGGGGCGCGCTACATGGTGGTTACCAAAGGGCCGCTGACGAACACGATCACCACCTCCAATTCCGGCGGGCATTGGGGGCCGGAACTCAAGGCGGCCGGCTATGATATGATCATCGTAGAGGGCCGCGCGGCGGCCCCCTCTTACCTGTGGATCTACGATGATCAGGTCGAAATTCGTGACGCTGGCGACCTCTGGGGCAAAACGGTCTGGGAGACCGAGGAGCACCTGCGTCAGGAGCTAGGCGTACCGGATGCGATCATTGCCAGTATCGGGCCAGCCGGGGAAAGACTGGTACGGTTCGCGTGTATCATGAACGACCTGCACCGGGCGGCCGGTCGCTCCGGTGTGGGGGCCGTTATGGGATCGAAACAGTTAAAAGCCATCGCCGTGCGGGGCACAGGTGGCGTGCGGCTCGCCGATCCCAAGGCGTTCTTAGAGGCCCACTGGGCGATGAAGGTCAAATTGCGCGAGTCACCGGTGACCTCCCAGGGGCTGCCGATTTACGGCACCGAGGTGTTGGTGAACGTCATTAACGAACACGGCGCGCTGCCCACGCGCAATCACCAGCAGAGTGTGTTCGAACAGGCCGAGGAGATCAGCGGGGAGAGGTTGACCGAGACCCGCCTGGTCGCCAACAAGGCGTGTTTCGCCTGCACCATCGCGTGTGGACGGGTGACGACCCTGCCCGGCGCGGCGGCCGGGAAGTATATGGTGACAACCCACCCGCATAACTGGAAGATCGCGGGCGAGGGACCGGAATATGAGGCGGCCTGGGCAATGGGGGCCGAGTGTGGGGTTGGGGACCTCGATGCGCTGATCAAGGCGAACTGGCTGTGCAATGCGCTCGGGATGGACGCGATCAGTTTTGGCGCGACGGTGGCGGCGGCAATGGAGCTATACGAGAAAGGGGCACTCTCACTGGCACAGACCGGGATACCGCTCACCTTCGGCAGCGCCGAGGCGCTCATCGCCATGGCGGAGAAGACGGCGTACCGCGAAGGTTTCGGCCATGAACTGGCCGAGGGCTCCAAGCGTATGACCGAGAAGTTCGGCAGGCTGGAGCTCTTCATGGGGGTCAAAGGGCAAGAATTTGCCGCGTACGAGGCCCGTGCCATTCAAGGAATGGGGTTGGGCTACGCGACCTCGAACCGGGGGGCGTGTCATCTCAAAGCGTATACCGTCGCTGCCGAGATTCTTGGGTTGCCGCGCCAGATGGACCCACGGGCAACCGAGGGCAAGGCTGAAATCACCAAGCTGTTTCAAGACGCCACTGCCACGGTTGACGCAACCGGCCTCTGCCAGTTCCTCACCTTCGGCATCGGCCTGGAAGAGATTCTGCCGCAGCTGTCCGCGGCGACCGGGGTGCAATACACGCTGGCGGATCTCCTGAAGATCGGCGAGCGCATCTGGAACCTGGAGCGGTTGTGGAACGAGCGGGCGGGCTTGACCGGCAAGGACGATACCCTGCCCAAGCGCATTCTGGAAGAGCCGCTGCCGTCCGGACCGGCCAAAGGGCAGGTGAACAGGCTCGGGGAGATGCTGCCGGAGTACTACCGCCTGCGCGGCTGGGATGCCGAGGGCCGGATCACGCGGGAGAAACTGCAAGAGCTGGGGCTTGTCTAATATTTTGCGGGGAGAATTGCTGACACCAACAGAGCGAGGCACTTATGGCACGACACGTCATTATCGGTGGCGGACCGGCTGGGATGGCAGCCATGGAAGCTATCCGTGCGATAGACGGACAGGCGTCGTCGATCACGATAATCTCGGACGAGCCGGCGTACTCGCGCATGGTGCTCCCCTACTATTTGGCCGGGCAAATTCCCGAAGCGCACGTCCTGATCGGCGACCAAGCCTATTTTGCGCGACAGCGCGTCGATGCACGGCTGGGGGTACGGGTGCAGAAGGTGGACACACAGATGCGTGTGCTCACTCTCAGTGATGGTGGCACCGTGCCTTTCGATACCCTCCTCATCGCCACGGGCTCCTCGGCGCAACGCCCCCCGATCCCGGGAGCCGAGCAGGAGGGGGTGTATACGTTCTGGACACTGGACGATGCCCGCAAAGTCATCGCCAAAGGGCAAGGCACCCCGGAGGCTGTGCTCATCGGCGCCGGCTTCATTGGCTTCATCGTCCTGAACGCCATGGCCAAGCTGGGATGGAAGTTATCGGTGGTAGAGCTTGAAGAGCACGTCTTGCCGCGCATGCTCGATCAGCAGGGAGCGCAAGCGGTCGAGGGGTGGCTGCGCTCCCGCGGCGTGGCGCTCCATACCGGCGCCCAAGTCCGCGAGATCTCTCGGTCCACCAGCGGCAAGCTGGGCCTGTCGCTGAGCACGGGAACGACGCTTACTGCCGACCTGGTGATTCTGGCCACTGGGATCCGGCCGAACGTGGAGTTTCTGCACGGCTCCGGAATCACCATCGACGAAGGGATCGTCGTCGACGATCGCATGCAGACCAATATTCCCGGTATTTACGCCGCCGGGGACGTGGCAGCCGGACCTGACTTGTTGACCACGACACCTGATGTGCGGGCCCTACGCACTACTGTCCACGCCATTCAGCCGACAGCGGTTGACCATGGGCGGGTCGCCGGCGCGAACATGGCCGGGAAAGAGGTACGCTACCCGGGGAGCCTGCTGATGAACATCCTCGACGTCCTCAAGCTGCACTGCGTCAGTTTTGGCCTGTGGCGGGAAGACGGGCATGAGGTGACCACGGTCTTCAACCCGACTCGCCCACTCTATCGCAAATACGTCTGGGAGGACGACCGTTTGGTGGGTGCCATGTTTGTCGGGCCGAGCGAGGACGTCACGCTGCTGAACGATGTCGGGATGGCGAAGGGGTTGATCCAGGCGAAACAGCCGCTCGGCACGTGGGCGAAGTACGTGCGCTCGCACCCGACCGACCTGCGGCGCGCCTATGTGGGCAGCGGTGTGGCAAACACACTGATTCAGCAAACGCTTCTTGGCGTTCCCACCCGCGATCGCGACTATCGCGTCAACGGGCTGCAGCCACCACCATGGCACAAAACCCCGCACGCCTTGTTCGTCGGCACGCGGCCAGAGAAGTACACCGAGTTGAAACCCACCCCGACACCGGGCATCGGGAAGGCCAAACAATAGGTGAGACCAAGGCGATCCTGGGCAGCCGTCCGTGGAAGCGAAGCGGCCACAGGGGTGCTCCTGTATGTAAAAAACTGGACAGCGCAGAGATACCATGCACGTTGAAGTCAAACTCTTTGCCAGCCTGCGCAAACTCCTCTCCCCCGGCTCTTCCGGCGGAAAGGCCACCCTGACGCTCGAGGACGGGGCGACCATCATGACTCTGCTGCGCCACCTCAACGTTCCTCCGGAGCTGGCACAGATGGTTCTGGTCAACGGCGAACAGACCCGGGAGTTTGACCGCCCGCTGGCCGATGGAGATGCGGTGAGCATTTTCCCTCCGGTGGCGGGAGGGTAAAAAGAGAGGTCGGGGGATACACGGTGCACAGATGGAACGCGCTTCCCCCCCGGAGTTCTTTGAAGCACCGTTCCACCGGCTTTACCTCTGGGCTATAGGGCGGGAGAGACCCCGGTCCCGCTAAACAGGTGGGTGACCAGCGGCTCATCAAAGGTAACGCCACGCTCGCCTATAACCAACAAGCCGGCTTGCCGGTGCGTGTCATCCGCGGCGCGACTCTCTGCTCTTCTTTGCTCTCCGCGTATCGGGTCTCGGTATGGTATCCTCTATCGGGTTAGGGCGTTCCGGTTTGGAGAAGCCGCAGCCTGATCAGGCAAGCAACTGCAGGAGAACAAACCATGACTAAAGTGTGTATTTCTTTTGCCGGCGCTTCTGGGCTGAGTGGTTTTCCCGACTTTCCGCCTGCTATGGCGCAACAGCTCCAAGCCCAGTTTCCACAAACCACGGTTGTTTTAGTCCAACACGCTGAACAACGCCGGGCCGAGTTAGCCGATGCGGATGTGCTGTTCGCCGTGCGGTTTGGTCCGGAGGACTTCTACGTCGCGCGACGGCTCAAATGGCTACATCTGGCCTCGGCTGGAGCGACGCACGTACTGTTCCCGGAGATGGTCGCTAGCGACATTGTGGTCACCAATTCTCGTGGCCTCTATGGCATCCCCATTGCCGAGCACGTGCTGGGGATGATGATCATCCTCGCCAGGAAGCTGCACGAGGCGTATCGTTTTCAGTTGCAGGGGCAGTGGGCGCGTAGAGAGATGTTCGCCCGTTATCCTACCCTTTCGGAGCTGTATGGGCAGACCGCGGGCATCATCGGCTTGGGCGACATCGGGTTGGCAGTGGCCGAACGCGTTAAGGCGTTGGGCATGCGGGTGATTGCCACCAGACGCAGGGTGGGAGTCCCTCCTGCCTGTGTCGACGAACTGCTGGGACCAGAGCAATTGCCGCGCCTGCTACAGGAGTCGGATTTTGTCATCGTTGCCGCGCCGCTGACCCCTGAGACGCAGGGTTTGATCGGGGAAAAGGAGTTGCGCATGATGAAGCCCTCTGCGTATATCATTAATGTCGGCAGAGGTGCGATCATTCAGGAGGCCGTTTTGGTCCGCGCGCTCAAGGAAGGGTGGATCGCGGGCGCCGGTCTCGACGTGACCGAGGTGGAACCGCTGCCGGCAGAGAGTGAGGTGTTCCGCTTGTCCAACGTGTTTCTCACTCCGCACTATGCCGGGTTACGTTCACACTATTGGGAACATGCTATGGGGATCTTTACGCCGAACCTGGAGCGGTTCCTACGAGGTGAGCCGCTGCGGAACGTGGTGGATAAACGGAGCGGATATTGACACAGAGTCGATATGGGCAGGGAAGGAGTCTACCCGTGGATATACACGGTATCGTAGTCGTCGTGATCGGCGACGGATCGGGGATCGGGCAAACAACAAGCCTGGTGGCAAAAGGCGCGAAAGTCGCCATGCTCGACTCGGGAGCTCGAAAGGTGCGATCGTGACGCAAGACCTCAGCCGTAATGCCTTGTGCATCGAGGCCAGGGTCACAAATGACGAGCAGATGGGGCAGATGCGGTCTCGAAGGGCGGCGTCGTCGGCGTGACGTTGCCTGTTGCCCGTGATTGGTATCCGCTGTTGCACCATTGCACCGGGGTTTTTGCCACGTCCATGCTCCTGGGACTTCCTGCATCTGCCCGTCACGCAAAGGCGTCTCGCCCGCGAGCGTATGAGCGGATGTTCTGTGCTGGATTGCGGTTTACGAGCGGCCGCCCCCACATAGGGTGATACAAGCTCCGCACCTCATGCTCAATTTCGCACAGCGTAGTGCCAGTTTCGGGATCGACGATCTTCTGAAAACGGTACTGATGAGCGTCACTCTCCTCTGTGATCAGGCCCCGCTGTTGCAGGAAGGCGTGCGGGCTGGAAAAGTCGGCGATGTAGATGGCGATGTGGTGACCGTCGTAGGCAGGGATATCTTCGGTCGTCTCCCGGAAGATCAACGCCTGCGAGCACCCTATACGAACCCTGGCAATCGCGCCCAGCGCGGCAGGTGACACCGTCGCCGGTGCGCGCATTACCTGTTGGTAAAAACGGGCAATCCCCGTAGCTGTACCAGGGCTGACTATGATCTCGACATAAGGCATGCCGAGCGTCATGTCGCCGAACTGTGCGCCCGGCGTGTGGCACCGGATACGATTGCCCCAGGGGCATGTGACGGCAATATATCCGTCCTCGATCGACCACGTAAACGCTGTGCCGGCCAGCTTATCTTGCACCCTCTTCAGACGTCTTTGTAGGGCATCAGGATCCGGAATGACTAATCCGATATGGCCGCGAAACACCTGTGGGCGACGTGTGGGAAGGTGAAACTGCTGCTGCCCGACGTTGACCCACATGTTCTCGACGCCCACCATCATATAGGGGTCGCGGGTCAGGCCGAGCCCTGAGACGTAAAAGGTGAGTGCCGTGCCTTGGTCGGGCACCGTCACATTCACATGCTCTAACATGAGGATGTTGCCCACGTCTTGTGTGGTGCGGTCATAATGCTTTTCGTCCATTTCTCCCTCCTGGATGAGAGGGACGGCCATAAGCCACCGTCCGAAAAAAGGTGCTGACCCAGGTCTTTTCCCCACACGAAACTGTTCCGTTCAGGTGATCATATCGGCTTATTATCTTTTCTGGCTCTGCGTTTTGCAACGGTCGTGGGTGGCAGGGCGAACATAGAGATGGTACAGTGAGGCGGTCCTGGCATAACGAAAAGGAGGGGAACCCGTGTCGGCATTAGATCACGTCCGTATTCTCGACCTAACACACTTTGAAGCGGGACCGTCCTGTACGGAGTTGCTCGCGTTTCTCGGCGCCAAGGTGATCAAAGTCGAGCCGCCACGCACGGGAGAACCGGGACGGAGGCTTTTTGCTGACCGTGCGGATAGCGATTCCTATTTTTTCTTGTTGCTCAACGCCAATAAGCGTAGTATCACCTTGAACCTAAAAAGCGCCCAGGGACAACAGCTCTTCCGCCGGCTTGTCACACGGGTGGATGTGGTCATAGAGAACTTTTCGCTGGGCACGATGGACAGTCTGGGCTTAGGGTACACGGCCTTGCAAGAGCTCAACCCGCAGCTGATCTACGCCACCATCAAAGGGTTCGGTACGTACGGTCCCTGGAGTACGTACAAGAGTTTTAACGCCGTCGCCCAGGCGACCGGCGGCGCGTTGAGCATCACTGGTCTGCCCGATGGTCCGCCGCTCAAGCCTGGACCAACGATTGGGGACACGGGTACCGGGATTCACTGTGCGGTCGGGATTCTCGCGGCTCTGCTCCAACGGCAGAAGACCGGACGCGGGCAGCACGTCGAAGTATCGATGCAAGACGCGGTCGTGAACTACGTGCGCGTCCCCCTGCGGCACCACCAGCAGGCAGGCCTGCCGGTCAGGCGGACCGGGAACCGCTTACCCCATTCCGCTCCCACCGACACGTATCCCTGTCATCCCGGTGGCCCCAACGACTATGTCTATATCATGGCGACATCACGCGAGATGTGGGACAATCTACTGCGTGCGATTGACCGCACGGACCTTATCGGGGATGCCCGTTACGCGGAGATGGCGGAACGGACCAAACGCTTTGATGAGGTCTACGCCTTCATCTGTGCCTGGACGGCGAAGCATGACAAATTGACAGTGATGGAACGCCTTGGAGCGGCCGGGGTGCCGTGCGGCGCGGTGTTCGACTCGCAAGACATCCTCTCTCACCCGCATCTGCGTGAACGTGGCATGATAGTGTCTGTAGACCACCCGGTAAGAGGTCCAGTGACCATGCCTGGGTGCGCCGTGCAACTGACCGACTCGCCTGTAGAAGTCAAACCTGCACCTCTCCTGGGCCAGCACAATACCGAGGTATATGGAGAATTATTGGGGTTGACCGCGGGTGACCTGCAACGGCTGGAGCACGATGGAGTAATCTAGGGCCGTCTGCCAGTCCCGGGGAGGCAGGGTTCATCAGGGCGTGCAGCCGTACCTCCCGACACGCGCCGACCATAAGGAGGTCGCGCGTTACTTCCTTAGTCGACCCGCACACCGGCGAGTTACTGTTCTTTGACTATGCCACCAAGCCGCCGTTCATGACCTATAACGTCGTGTCCCCGCAAGGGGAGTTGATCCACCATACGGTCATTGATCTGCCCGGGCCACGGCTCCCGCATGACATGGCCGTGACCGAACACTACTCAATCGTGATGGACCTACCGCTGTTCTGGGACCCGCAGTTACTCGCGCGCAACATCCATAAGGTGACCTATTACCCTGACTTGCCGAGCCGTTTTGCCATCTTGCCTCGCTACGGCAGTAGCGAGCAGGTGCGCTGGTTCGAAGCAACTCCGTGCTTTATCTATCACGTGGTCAACGCCTGGGAGGAGGGTGACGAAATCGTTATGGACGCGTGCCGTGTCATTGAACCTGCTCCACCGAGCTCCCGTGGGGAGAGTGAGCTGGCGCGGATGCAGGCTTTCCTACGGCTCGAAGCGCAGCTCTATCGCTGGCGCTTCAACCTGAAGACCGGCGAAACAGTGGAAGAGCAGCTTGACGACGCCAAGACCGAGTGGCCGACGATGAACAGATTGTATCTTGGGCGGAAGTCTCGCTATGCCTACAACGCTTATGTGCCGCAATTTGACGGCTTCGTGAAATACGACCTCGCGCGGGGCACGGCGGAGGCGTATCGCTTGGGCCCGGGACGCATCGGCAGCGAAGCCCCCTTTGCGCCGCGCGTGGGCGCACGCGAGGAGGATGACGGCTATCTTGTCTCGTTTGTGATTGACGCACACACAAACGCCTCGGAGGTTGTTATTCTTGTGGCGAAGAATTTTGCCGCAGGCCCCATCGCGCGCGTGCAGTTGCCACAGCAGGTACCTGTGGGCTTCCACGCGCTGTGGGTGCCGGGCGAGCAGCTCTGGGGATGACAAGACAGCGACAGGGGCCGACGACAAGTTGGAAGAACTCGGCTTGTGGTGCACGGTTGTTCTGTTATAAGTCAGAGGAGCTTTCGTGTAGAGGAGGGACGCTGCTATGGCGCGTAAAGAGAACAAAGAGTTTACTCTCCGGGGGGTAAACCATCTAGCCTTGGTCTGCAAAGATATGGCGCGCACGGTCGATTTTTACTCGAACGTGTTGGGCATGCCGCTGATTAAAACCATCGAGTTGCCTAATGGCATGGGCCAGCATTTCTTTTTCGATATTGGCAACGGCGACGCGCTGGCTTTCTTCTGGTTTCCAGATGCCCCTGAGGCGGCGCCTGGTATCGCCTCTCCGAAAACTATGGTAGGCAAGGGCTCGCTCGCCACTGCACACGGCTCGATGAATCATGTGGCCTTCGATATACCAGTCGAGAAGATCGAAGAGTACCGCGATAAGCTGATTGCCAAAGGCATCGAGGTGACAGAGGTTATCAACCACGACGATACTCCACGGCAAGTCAGCCCAACGATCAACGACACCACCTTTGTCCGCTCCATTTATTTCTTTGATCCGGACGGGATCCTGCTTGAATTCGCTGGCTGGATGCGGGAGTTCGGGGAAGGAGACGTCCGCCACGCGCCGGCAACGGCCGCGGACAAAGAGCGCTATCTGGCTCGGGCGCAGAGAGCACAAGAGGGGTATCGGTGAGATTGCGACTGTATGGCGCATCTCCCATCCGATGTGTGTGGGAAGCCTAGCGGCCTGCAGAGCGTAGGCAGGAGGATCCGGCAGGTGTCACAGCACGTAGGAGTCTACCTGTCGGTTTTGTCGGTGCCGAAGACCTGGGGGTTGTGCTCACCTAAGTACGGAGCGCGGTGCCGTAGCGCAGGGCGCACACCGTTAAACGAGAGCGGCAGACCCAGCAGCTTGAGCTCGCTTCCTGGAGGTGTTTGCAGTATGCCGAGTGCCTGGGTTTGCGGGTGAGCGAGAACTTCTGGAAGCGTGAGGATCGGCGCACAGGGGATGCCGGCGGCTTCCAGGCGCTCCATCCACTGCTCTTTGGTGGCTTGACGGAGAAGCGCGCGAATTTCGCCTATGAGCAAGTCTCGATGGGCCAGGCGGTCGGCACTGGTGCGAAAACGAGGATCGTCGGCCCATTCGGGGCGATTTAAGGCGTGGGCGAGTTTGGCAAACAAGCGGTCGTTGGCAACACCGATGACAAGCGGGCCGTTTTGTGTCTCGAATGCACCAAAGGCCACTTGGGTAGGACTGCCGGTAGCGTGGCGCTGGGGTATTTCTCCGCTGGCCAGGTAGCGGGCGAAGAAGTTACACAGCCAGAACAAGGCAGTCTCAAACAGCGAGGTATGGATAACGCACCCCCGGCCGGTCTGATCCCGTTGGTGCAGGGCAGCGAGAGCAGCGATTGCCGTCCACATGCCCGTGCCGAAATCGACTACCGAAGTGCCCATCCGGACCGGCGGACCGTCCGCTTCGCCGGTAACGCTCATCAGCCCAGCAAAGGCTTGGAGGAGGATTTCATAGCCGGGCTTCGAGCGGAGGGGACCTTGGTGGCCGAAGGCGGAGATAGCGCAGTAAATGAGCCGCGGGTTCAGTTTCAATAAAGTCTCAGCGCCGAGGCCTACTTCTTCCGCCACGCCTGGTCGCAGGTTGTGCAAAAAGATGTCCGCCTCACCGATGAGGTGGTGCAGTCGTGCGAGTTCGTCCGGATTCTTGAAGTCAACGGTGATTGACCGTTTGTTGCGGTTCATGGAATGAAAGATCACCGAGCTGCCTTGGACGAATGGCGGTCCCCACCCTCTGGCGTCGTCCCCCCCTTGCGGTCGTTCGACCTTGATCACCTCGGCCCCTAAATCCGCGAGGATTTCCCCTGCCAGCGGGCCGGCTAAATTGAGCCCCACCTCGATGACCGTGATTCCGGTGAGCAGCATGAAGCCCTCCTTATTTGCACGCCTCGGTTGTCCTTGCTGATTACCATTGGCCGGATCTCCTTGCCATGGCGTCGACTATAGGGGTTGAGTACCGACGCCGTCCAGGATTACCACCCTTGGTATTGCAGGGACTGACCGGTTGCATCGACCATCATTCCCCATTCGGCGGTAGATCGCCGGTGGTATCTGCCTCCCACCCACGGCAACCTGCATGCGAAGCAGGAGGGGGAGCTGTTTGCCCCGATCATGGTCGGTGAGCATATCATTGCTTACTCGTTCTCTCCAGAACGAGGTCAGTTTGGAGATGTGTCACCCCTTCTCCGGGCCAGACAAGAACTACCACTACTGGCGGTCGTTGCCGTACGTGCATCCTACCTGAGGAGTTGGGAGCGGAGGCGACGATGCCCTCGTGGCTTTGATCGATGAGGCCGGAGCATAGGACGACCATCGAGGTGGTGGGGGAGCGCTTCGAGCGGCGGCCCTCGGAAGAGGTAGGCAAGGTGCGGGAAGACAGCGGTAAGCTGCGCGAAGAGTTCGCTGCAGAGATGGGCATACCGCGCATAGATGTGCACGACCCACCGGCTAATTTGAGGATGGGAAGCGACACCGTGTCGGTGGCCGTGCGGAAGGCTCTATCTCGGTCTGCTTGGGCGCTGACGAGCAGAGAGGACAGCTCAAGTCAGACGCGCAGGCGTGCCAGGCCTCTCAGTGTGGCCCTTGTTCTCGCGCCATGATGCATAACGCTCGCTTTCCTGTGCGGTGCTCGTAGGGGCGCTATCCGCGGTCCAACTCTTGACAAAAATCGGCCTGCCCATTAGTCAAGGGAGAGCCTTTTCCTGCGAGGGGAACATGCCAACCAAATATATCGAAGTTGACGGCTACGCTGTGCATTATTTTCACGCTGGCCGGACAACGCTGCCGCACGTGGTTCCCGATGTCAGCAAAGGCCGACTCTTTCTGTACATCCATGGTGCGGGCAGCAACGGCCACTTTGGTCATAAAATGCTCAGCCTTCTTGCCGTGCGGCATAGCCCGCTCGCCTTCGATTACCCGGGACATGGGCGCTCGAGCGGGACCGAGAGCCTGAAGAGCATCTCTGCGTATAGTGATTTCGCGTACGCCTTCTGGAAAAAATTAGGTGTACGTCCCGCAGTGTTGATCGGCCACTCGATGGGCGGTGCTGTTGCTTTGGATTTGGCCCTGCGCCACCCGGACATGGTTGAGGGGTTGGTCCTCACCTGCACGGCAGCGAAATTTAACATCCCGGACGAGCGGCTCCACACGTGGCGGCAGGTCATGTTAGGGCGAATGCCGCAGCCGTTCACCAGAGATGCTTGCTCACCGCAGACGCCGATGACTGTCGTTCAGGAAGGATGGGCGGAGCAGATCAAGACCGACCCGCGCGTGCGCTACTTTGATCTTGTCGCCTGTACGGAGATTGATCTGACCGCCAAGCTGGAGGCAATCCACACGCCGACGCTCATCTTGGCCGGGCAGGACGACCTGACCACACCAGTCGCCCAGAGCGAAGAGCTGCGCGAGCGTATCCCAGGGGCGCAACTGACGGTGGTACCGGCGGCGGGGCATTGGTTGCCGTTGGAGAAGCCACAAGAAGCGTGTGACGCAATTCTCGCATTTTTTAGCTGAGGGAACCGAGCATGAGCATCACAGGCAAAGCCGCTGTTGTTGGGGTGTACGAGCATCCGCTGCGCTGGGCACCTCATAAGACCCAGTATCAACTGATGGCTGAGAGCGCCCGCGGGGCGCTGGAGGACGCAGGGCTGTCGATCAAAGACGTCGATGGACTCTTTACGTCCGGCGTGGGACCGATGGGCATTGTCTCGCTCGCCGAATACCTCAATCTTACCCCCGATTATCTCGACTCTAACTCCATTGGCGGGTCGTCGTTCGTCTCTCATACCGGCCATGCTGCGGCAGCGATCGCAGCCGGATATTGCACTGTCGCGCTGATTGTTTACGGCAGCACGTGGGCGTCCGACCGCTTCGCTATCGGCACAGGAGGTGGGGTCGGGTCTGACCCGCCTGACCAATTCGAGGCCTGTTTCGGTCCGACCACGGTCGGTGACTATGCGCTGGTCGCCCAACGGCATATGCACGAGTTTGGCACAACCAGTGAACAACTGGCCGAGATCGCTGTGACCATGCGACGCCATGCTGCGCTGAACCCGTTCGCCAAGTTTCGCGATCCGATCACCGTCGAGGACGTGCTCGCGTCGCGGATCGTCTCCTCGCCCCTGCATCTGCTCGATTGCTGTATGATTTCTGACGGCGGCGGGGCAGTCGTCGTGACCTCGGCCGAGCGCGCGCGTGACCTCAAGAAAAAACCGGTGTACATCCTTGGGGCGGCGGAAGCCTGTTATCATACCAGCGCTGGCTGCCGCGATCTGACAGATGCAGCCGCTAAGCAGTCCGGCCCAAAAGCGCTCGCCCGTGCCGGGGTGACACACCAAGATATCGACATGGCGATGATCTATGACTCCTTCACGATCACCGTCTTGGTGACGTTGGAGAGCCTCGGGTTCTGTCAGAAGGGGGAGGGAGGCGCCTTCGTCCAGGATGGGCGCATCGGGTTAGGCGGCGAACTGCCGATCAACACTGACGGGGGTGGCTTGTCCTCGAATCACCCGGGGATGCGCGGCATCTTTCTCGTGATCGAGGCGACCAAACAGTTACGCGGTGAATGCGGTGAGCGGCAGGTCAAGGATTGCCGACTCGCGCTCTGCCATGGTACCGGCGGAACCTTAGGACTGCGCCATAGCGGCGCTACCCTCGTGCTCGGAGTATAAAGGGGAGAAGAGTGATGGCCGAAGAAAGAAAGTACAGAAAGCCGATCCCCCGCCTGGATGAGGAGTCTAAGCCATTCTGGGAGGCGTGTGCGCGCCATGAGTTGTACGTGCAGAGATGCCGCAGGTGTAGCAAGATCTTTTACTACCCCCGCGCCGTCTGTCCAGAAGACCTCTCGCCGGACCTAGAGTGGGTACGCTGTAGCGGGAGGGGGAAAGTGTATACTTTTACTGTGACCTACCAAAACCAAAGCGCCGGGTTTCGCGAGAACCTGCCGTACGTTATGGCGTATGTCGAACTCGAGGAGGGCGTGCGCCTGCTGACTAATATCGTTGGCTGCAAGCCTGAAGAGGTGCGGATTGATATGCCGGTAGAAGTGACGTTTGAGGATGCTTCGCCAGACATCTCAATTCCCCTGTTCAAGCCGGCTGGGACCTGAGCCGATGCTGTCTCGTCTGCCTCCACCTGGAAGGGGTGGTGAGCGACCGTGCGCAGGGCTGATTCCTCATTGCCAGGGCATAAGAGTTCTGGCACCATAGGTTTTGTCTACCTGCGATCAACGACTACGCTAAAAGTCCAGCCGTCGAGACGGCAGGCTATTTAGGGAACGCCATGGCACGAATTCTTGATCTCCAT
>Ga0308420_1000154_pt1 | contig 29887 bp, 34 predicted proteins | sample HotsprSampleMS55_FD_203802 | JGI IMG/M metagenome (GOLD analysis project Ga0308420, IMG submission 203802) | Hot spring phototrophic mat microbial communities from Mushroom Spring, Yellowstone National Park, Wyoming, United States - 20090730_MS55 ... | reverse complement strand
CTCGCGCAGCACAGCAGCGCGAGGCCGCGCGCGCGCTCTTCGGCACCGAGCGCGGCCGGCTGGGCGTTGCCGGGATCGAACTCGCCGTGAAGCACGCGGGCCTTGCATTCCCCGCAGCCGCCGTTGCGGCAGTCGAAGGGGATCGCGATGCCCTCGCGTAGCGCCGCCTCCAGGATCGCCTCGCCCTCGCGCACCAGGACGAAGCGGTTGTCGGGATGCACCAACACGTAAAAGCCTTCGCCGGAAACCCTGCGCGGCGGAAGCCAGGGCGCGAGGAGAAACAGCGCCGTCGCCCCGCCGACGACGAGCCACAGCTCCGCCGGCGAGGTCCGATAGAGCAACGCGAGCGCCGGCAGGTAGAACCAGTCGTAGGCGATCGTGGTCACCGCGCGCGCGAGATCCGCCGGCTCGAGGCTCTGCGCCGGCTGCACCAGTGCCAAGGCGACGAGCGCTGCGGCCGTCATCAGGAGGATCGGCAGCGGCGGCAGCGTCCTCGCCTGCGGCACGCGCTGCACATGCACCCAGAGCAGAAACAGCGCTGCGAGCGGTACGCCGATGTGCAGGAAGAGCAGCAACGTGAACAGGCGCTCGCTGAAATGCTCGGGGTAGAGGAAGTTGCGCACCAGAGCGCCCCGGAACACCGGCAGCCAGTCGAACCACTCGGCGACCGCCTGCGCGACGAACTGCGCGAGCCGGTCCCACGGCAGCAGGTAGCCGCTGATGCCGGAGACGTACACCAGCCAGAGCAGCACGGTGCCGGTGATCCACGAAAACCAGCGGAAGCCGCGGTAGCGGTCGAACGCAAAATGGCGTGCGAGGTGCAGCAGCATCGTGAACACCATCGCGTCGGAGGCGTAGCGGTGCAGGCTGCGGGCGATGCCGCCCGTCCATGGCTGCTCGCGGCCAAGGCGCTCGACCGACGCATGCGCGGCCGCGGTGTCGTAGAAGACGTACACGAAGGCGCCGCTCGCAAGCGCGATCCAGAAAAGCCACATGCTGATCGCGCCGAGGTGGTAGAGGGGGTTCGCGCGCTCGCCGAACGCGAGATTGAAAATCGCTTCGACGCGCAGGAACGCCGCGCGGCCTGCGCGCTGCGCCGCCGCGAGCATCAGAGATTCGGCGTGCGCCGCCGATGGCGCAGGAGAAAGACGGCGGTGACCGAAAGAACCAGCAGTCCTGCCGCCAGTTCGGAGAAAAGCGCGTAGTCGAGCCGGTATTCGCCGGCCACCGGATCGTAGACGGTGCAGAGCAAGCGCACACGCTCGGCGAGCGCGCCGAGGTCCCAGGCCGGAAGCGGCGCGTTCAGCGTGAGCGCCTTGAGCGGCTCGACCAGAGCATCGAGCGCGAACGTCTCCCCGTAGAGCTGGCGCACGATGCGGCCTTCGGCGTCGAGGATCGTCGCCTGCAGGAGATGGTCGAAGCCGCGCGGGCTCGCGACATAGGTGAAACCGAAGTCGTCGAGCAGTCGCTCGAGACTTTCGGCGTGCGGGCTGAGGAAGAACCAGTTCGCCCGTGCGAGGCCGTGGCGCCGGCCGAAGTCGCGCATCGCCTCGGGGGAGTCGAAGGGCAGGTTGAAACCGATCGTCGCGACCTGGAAGCGCCCCGGGCCGAGCGCGGCTTCGGCCCGCTCGACCGCGCGCGCGAGGTGCCGGGTCGTCGTCGGGCAGATCTGGAAGCAGCCGGTGTAGACGAAGTTGACGACGAGCGGCTTGCCCCGCAGGGAGGCGAGATCGATCCGGCGGCCGTCTGCGGTGGTGAACACATGGTTCGCCGGCACCGTACCGACCGCCGCTTCGCTGCGCTCGAGCGCACGGCCGACCTCCAGGGTTCCGGCGCCCGCGGTGGTGGCCGAGACGAACGCGAGGGCCGCGAGCAGCCGGATCGCCGCCCGCATCGCCTAGCTCCTCAGCGCCGAATCGGCGATCGCCCCACCGAGCACGAGGCCGAGGTGCGCGAGCGAGGCGCGAAAGCTCGCCGCCGCCGCGGCGGCGCCGGGACAGCGGGCGAGCGCCCACGCCCGCACGAGGAAGTACGCGCCGCCACCGAGCGCGGGGGCGAGGTAGATCGCGCCGAGCCCTCCGGCCGACGGGCCGAGCGTCGCCGCGACCAGCAGCACCGCGCTCGCGAAGACGATGCGCGCCGCGCGCCCCTCGCCCGCCACCACCGGAAGCATCGGCACGCCCGCGCGCGCGTACTCGTCGCGGAAGGCGATCGCGAGGCTCCAGAAATGCGGCGGGGTCCACAGAAAGAGCACCACCGCGAGCCACAGCGCCTCGGCACCGAGCGTCGGCGAGACCGCGGCGGCGCCGGCGAGCACCGCGAAGCTGCCGGCGAGTCCGCCGACGACGATGTTCCAAGCGGTGCGGCGCTTGAGCCAGACGGTGTAAACGACGCCGTAGGTGAACGCGCCGAGAAAGACGAAGAACCCGGCGAGCGGATTCGTCGCCACCGCAGCGGCGACCACCGCGGCGACGCTCATCGCTCCGATCAGCCACAGCCACAGCGGCCGGTGCGCGAGCCTGCCGGTGACGAACGGCCGCTGGCGCGTGCGGCCCATCCTGCGGTCGAGGTCCACCTCGGCGTACTGGTTGTAGGCGCCGGCCGCGGCGGAAGACACCAGCACCGCGACGGCGAACACTGCCACCTGGCCGAGAGAAAGCGGCGGCCCCGGCGTCACCGCAAGCCCCGCGAGCGCAGCGAACGCGATCGCCACGCCGATTCTCGGTTTGAAGATCTCGAGCGCCGCGCCCATGTCAGGCTCCGGCGGCCACCGGCTCGCCTACCGCATCGGCCAGACCGTGGACAGGTATCCCCAGTTCACGAAGTAGTAGAGCACGAATGCGACCAGGAACACCATCGCCAGCACGAAGGTCCCCGGCGCCGAAAAGCCCGCCGACACCCCGTGCGAGGTGATCGCTGCGGCGACCGGCGTCGGCGCCGGCGCGACGTTCGCGCGCGCGGGCAGGTAAGCGAAGTCGGGCGTCGGGATGCGCTTGCCGAAGAACACCGAATACACCGTGACGAGCAAATACATCGCGCCGCCGACGACCGCGACGAATCCGGTGATGCCCATCGCCGCCATCATCAGCCACGCCGCTCCCGGGTACTCGTAGGGCAGCGCGTTGCCGGCGAAGCTGATGTCCCAGTGCCGGCGCGGCACGCCGAGCGTGCCCGCACCCAGCAGGAAGAGCGCGACCGCGGAGGTGCCGAGCCCGAAAACATACGGCTGCCATTTCGCGAGCGCCGGGAAGGCCAGTTCGCGGCGGAATAGCACCGGAATCAGGAAGTAGGTGAGCGCCATGAAGGCGAGCGTGGTACCTACCGCAACGGTGGCGTGGAAATGCCCCGGCACGTACACCGTGTTGTGCACGATCAGATTGATCTGCTCGACGCCCATGATCACGCCGGAGATGCCGCCGATGAAGCCGAAGCTGAGCAGCGAGAGGATCATGCCGGAGAAGACCGGGTTGCCCCACGGCGCCTTGCGCAGCCACTCGAACAGCCCCCGGGTGTAGCCCTTGTTGCGCTGCGCCACCTCGATCGAACCCGGAACCGTGAGGCCATGCACCATCGAGGCCACCACCGCGAGGTACATCGCGTAACTCGTGTTGAAGATCTTCCAGTGCGAGGTGAGTCCCGGATCCGCGAGCAGGTGGTGCGCGGAGGCGATCTGCAGGAACAGGATGTACATCAGGAACGCCATGCGGCTCACCTTCTCGGACATCGGCCGGGCGCCGAACACGATCGCGGCGATCGCATACCACACCGCGACGTGCGCCGAGACGTTGATCTGCTGCGACGAATGGCCGAATGCCCACCATACCTGCCGGTAGAGCAGCGAGTCGATCTGCGGCACGAGACCGACCGACCACAGGAAGGTCGGGACGAGGATGATCGCGCCCGAGGCGATCGTGAACACCGCGATGATGCACGCGGCGAGTGCCCCGAAAGTCACGAGCGGGATCGATCCGTGGTACGTGCGCTCGTTCTTCGCCACCACCAGCGTGCCGAGGAACACGAAACAGCCGATCAGCGCGCCGACCGCGAACAGGATGAGCCCGAGGTAGAAGAACGGACTCGCCGGCATCGGTGCGTAGGACGTGAACATCACGCTCGAATCCCCGCGCCAGAGCACCGCGTAGTTGTTGGCGAGCGCCCCGATCACCATCAGCCAGAAGCCTGCCCATGCCATCCCGGGTGCCGCCAGCCGGCTGCGCAGCAGCGTCGAGCCGGCGAAATAGAGCACCGCCATCTCGAAGAAGATGATCCAGAAGATCAGCATGTTGATGCCGTGCGCGGTCAGCGTCTGGTAGTAGGTGTCGGGGCCGAGCCAGTGCAGCGCCTGCCAGCGGGTGCCGACGACGCCGATCGCGAGCAGACCGCCCACGAGCAGCGAGACCACCGCCGCGACCGCGTTCGCCTTCATCAGCTTCTCGGCCGGCTCGTGGAACAGCAGTCCGGTCGTCGGGCAAGTGCGGAAATTGCGATTGACGGCCATGGCGTCCCCCCTACTTCACGTAGATGCGGCCGATCATCGCGTGATGGTTCACGCCGCAGTACTCGTTGCACACGATCGCGTAGGTCCCCTTCTTGTTCGGGGTGATCGTGACGGTGTGGTCGTAGCCCGGATGCACCTGGATGTTGACGTTCTCCGGCTGCAGCGAAAAGCCGTGCAGCCAGTCCATCGACATCAGGTGCAGCCGGTATTCCTTGCCCATCTCGAGCTCGAGGATCGGCCACCACGACCACAGCCGCGCGACGAGATAAACGTCGCTGCCCGGCGGCGGCGCGACCACCGGGATGTTCTGCGCCGTCTCTTCCCGCACCTTGTATTGGGCCACCATCTGTTCTGCCCGCTTCATGTATTCGGCCGGCGTCATCCGCACCGCGGTGTGCGCGAGGTTCTGTTGTCCGTACACATGCCAGTACGGCATCATCAGAAACATGATCACACCCCAGACGAGGGCGATCGTGACCCAGACCGCCTCCTCGCGGTCCATCGGAATCTTCCACCAGTTGCGTTCGGCGACCGGCTGGATTGCCATGGCGGGCCTCCGGCTAGGGTGCGATCGGCAGCGAGACGATCTCGATCACGCCCCAGATCACGTAGAGCACGGTCGGGACCACCACGCCGAGAAAAAGGAGCAAGAAGGGGTTGTCGAGGATCTGCTGCATCACCGGCACCGGCTCGTCCGGCATCTGTTCCTCGGCGAGATCGCGCGTCGCATCGGACATATCGACCTCCTGTCAGCGCACGCGGTGCACTGTCCCCGATCGTCCGAGCGGCGGCTTTGATATGGATCAAGCGCAAAAACGATCGGTCCGGCCGGGGCCGCCGGTGTCTCGACCGCCTGCGCGTATCGCCGCTCTGGTTGCCGTCTCGGTGCTGCTGATGCTCGCCGTTCTCGCCACCAGCGCCTGGATCCGGGCCTACGGCGGCGAGGAGGTCGCGGTCGTGCGCGCCCTGCACCGCATCGTCGCCTCGGCGGTGGCGCTCCTGGTCACCGTGCTCGCAGTGTTCGCCTGGCGGCAAAGCCAGCTCGTCGGCGCGTGCACAGCCGCGTTCGCGATCATGCTCGCGCTCTCGGCGGTGGGCTGGATCGCCGGCACCGCACCGCCGCCGCTCGCTGCGTTCTTCAACCAGGCAGGCGGGCTCGCGCTCACCGCGCTGCTCGCGAGAATCTGGGTGCGGTCGGCACACGCCGACGCCGTCCGTAGCCCGCTCCTCGTAGCCGCATCGGCGCTCGCGCTCGCGCAGGGCGCGTTCGGCGCAGCGCTCGCGGCCTTCCTGCCCGAGGCACCGCCCCTGGTGCTGATCGTGCACGCCGCCTGCGGGCTCGCGGCCGCGGCGCTGGTCGCCGCCCTCGGCGGCGCGTTGGCGCTCTTCGCCGCCCTCGCCGCGCCCATCGCCGGACTCGCCGCGGCGCTGCCGATCGCGCCAGCGCTCGCGCAGGTCGCCCATGCGCTCTCGGCCGGCGTGCTCGTCGCCGCGAGCGCCGCGCACGCCGGCGCGCGCGGCCGCGCTTGATCGATGTCAAGGCCGCGGCACCTCGCACGCGCGCTTAATCGCCCGCGTGCATCAAGGGCCGGAAGCGCGGCAGGCGGAACTCTTCCTCGATCTCCGCAGCCTCGACGTGCCCGTCGATCCGCTCGTCCGCGTACTCGGCGCGCTCGAGGCCGAGCCGGCGCGTCCGCTGCGCGTGCGCCTCGCACGCGAGCCGTCGCCGCTCTACGCGATGCTCGCCGCCGGCGGGTGGGCATGGCGCACGCAAGCGCTCGCGGACGGAGGGTACGAGATCCTCATCTGGCGCGACTAGGCCCGTGCGCGAAGTCACCGTCCGCCATGCGGGCGTCGGGAATCGGGCACCCGCGACTTCGGGCGTACAATTGGGCACGGTTTGCCCGCAATCCACGAAAGGAGCTCTGCATGCACCTGAAGCCGACCGCCCGCGCGCTCGCCGCCGCGTGCGCACTCGCTGCGCCGCTTGCGCACGCCGACGAGGCGCTGCTCAAGAAGCACAACTGCATTGCCTGCCACACGGTGGACAAGAAGGGCGTGGGGCCGGCGTACAAGGACATCGCCGCCAAGTACCGCGGCCAGAACGTCGCGGCGAAGCTCGAAGAAAAGGTGAAGAAAGGCGGACAAGGCGTGTGGGGCGCGGTGCCGATGCCGCCCAACGCGGCGGTACCGGATGCCGACATCAAGAAGATGGTCGCCTGGATCCTGGCGCTCAAATAATCAGAGCAGCGCGTTTTTCACCGCCAGCCCGAGCGCGGTGTCGCCCTCGATCACCAGGCGCCGCGTGAAGAAGAGCGTGTCCGGGTCCTCGCGTCCGAGGACGAGCGCCGCGTAGTCGGCGAGGCTCGCGCGCACGGTGACGTCCGGTGCGCCGAGCGCCGGCACGATGCCGCAGCCGAGGAGCGTGAACTGGGGACCGAGGCCGAGCCCGCGGAGCTCCAAGCGCAGCACCCGTCCGCGCAACGGCTCGAGTGCGCGGGCGAGTGCGCGCGGCAGCGGCAGCGGCGGAAGCGGCAGCGGGATCATGCGAGCACGCCTCCCGCACGGCCGTGCCAGAAGCCGTTCGCAAGCGGCGCCGGCGCGAGCGCGGCAAGCTCGTCGCGCGCGCGGCGTCCGTCCAGAGCCCCTTTGCAGGCGTCGCGCCAGAGCTCCAGCGCGCGCAGCGCCCCCTCCGACTGCGGGCTCAGGCGCAGGATGCCAACGCCGGCGGAGGCGAGCGCAGGCAGATCCGCCGCGAGGCAGTAGTATGCGGCCGACTGGGTCTGCACGCCGTTGAGCACCAGCAGCGGTTCGCCCTCGCGCGTCGCCAGCGGCAGTCCGTCCGGGAACCCGAGGCAGCGGTATTCGCAGCTCTCCTTCTGCAAGCCGAAGCGTCGGGCGGTGAAGCAGCGCGCCGAGTGCGCGAGCGGCAGCCGCCCCCAGGCGAAGACCTCGGCCTCGAGTTCCGGCGGCTGCGCCGCGAGTGCGCCCACGACCGTCTCGCGCGTGGCTTCGAAGGGTGCGACCCAACGCCGCGCACCGAGGCCGTGGAGCAGCGCGAGCGTGCGCGGGTTGTAGACCGGAAGATGTGGGCCGATCACCCAGCCCTCGCGCCCGGCAAGGCGCCGCACCGCCCCCCAGTCGTTCGCTTCCACGCGGAACGGGTTCTGGTCGGTCACGCGGCGCAGGAGCTTCAGATCGCCTTCGGATTCGCTGAGCGCGAGCGCGCAGAGCACCACCTCCTTGCCGCAGGCGGCGAGGCGCGCGCCGATCGCGAGCCAGTCCTCGAACGCGAGTTCGTGCCGGCGCGCGCACACCACCTCGCCGAGATAGACGATGTCCGCGGCCGAGCGCGCGACCTCCTCGTAGAAGTCGAGCACGCGCGCACGCGGCCAGTAGTAAAGCAGCGGCCCGAGCGCGAGCTTCACCGCCTGCGCCTCATTTCCACGGTCGGGAAAAGGCGCCGAGCGTGCACTGGCTGCCTTCGGCGTGGCGCGCGAGCGCGGCCTTCCATTCGGCACGGACGGCGAAGCGCGCACCCTCGCGCGCGAGCGCATCGAGCGCTTCGCGCCAGACGCGCGTCACCTGCGCCACGTACGCCGCACTTCTCTGGCGGCCCTCGATTTTCACCGCACGCACCCCGATCGCCGCAAAACGCGGCAGTAGTTCCAGCGTGTTCAGACTCACCGGTTCCTCGAACGCGTGATAGACCTCGCCGGCGACCTGGTAGCGGCCCTTGCACACCGTCGGGTAGGCCGCACGCTCGCCCGGCGCGTAGCGGTCCACCAGCACTGCGGCCAAGCGCGCCTCGAGCCCGGCGCGCGTCTCCCGCCAGCGCACCGCCTGCGCGGGCGAGCAGGCGCCTGCCACGTTCGGCGAGACGCCACAGACCCAGCCCGAGAGGCTGCAGCGGCCCTCGGTCATGACGCACAGGCCGCCGAAGCCGAACACCTCGATTTCGACCCGCGTGCTGCGCGCCACCTGCTCGACCTGCGCGAGCGACAGCACCCGCGGCAGCACCGCGCGCCGTACCCCGAAGCGCTCGCGGAAGAACTCGAGCGCCTCGTAACTCGTCGCAGAACCCTGCACCGAGAGATGAAGCTCGAGCCGTGGATGCACCGCGCGCGCGTAGTGCAGGAGCGCCGGATCGGCGACGATCGCGGCGTCTGCACCGGCAGCCGCGGCGCGGTCGAGCGCCGCGGTCGAGCGCCCCCAGTTCGCCGCCTGGGGATAGGTGTTGACCGCGAGCGCCACCCTGCGCCCGCGCCGGTGCGCGTACGCGATACCCGCGGCAAGCGCCGCGTCGTCGAAGTTGAGGCCCGGGAAGTTGCGCGCATTGGTGTCGTCGCGCAAGCCGCAGTAGACCCAGTCGGCACCATGGTCTACCGCGGCTTCGAGGGCCGCAAGACTCCCCGCCGGGCACACTAGCTCCACCGCATCGCTCTCCTTGCGCAGGCACCGCGCGCGCCGCTTTCCCCATACCATGGCGCGCAGCCTGCGGCTTGATCCGGATCAAGAACGGCGGCTGCGAAAAGCGTATGAGGAGCGCTCGGAGGTGGGGCATGGATCTCCTCACGGTGTTCATCCTCGGCGCGGCGCTTGCCACCGCGAACACTCTTTTCCAGGGTATCCGCTCGATCGCGTACGGAGGCGAGACCGACGCAGAGGGGGGCGCCTGATGGTTCGGCGCGTGGGCGGGCAGGCGCTCGCGGCGCTCTTCTTCCTGCTCGCGCGGCTGGCGAACCTCCGCTAGCGCCGCGCGGACAGAGACCGGCGGAGCGACCCCGGTGGCAAGCGGACGGGAGAGCGCCACGGCGGCGCCGATGCGCTCTCCGCCGGTCGCGAAGCGTAGACCGCTGCGAGGGTGCGCCCGGAGGGAGCTCACCGGTGCGCAGGTGAGATGCCGCGAATGCACGCTGTTCGCACTGTGCCTGCCGGTGGGGGTCGGGAAAGCCGACCTCGCGCTCCTCGAACGCGTGATCCGGCGCAGGCGGGTGCTGCGCCGCGGCGAGCACGCGTTTCGCGCCGGCGAGCGCTTTCAGTCGGTGTACGCGGTGAAATCGGGATCGCTCAAGACGTATCTGTGGGTCGAGCCCGAGGGCGCGCGCGTGACCGGCTTTCAGCTCCCGGGCGAGCTCGTTGGCCTGGAGGCGATCGGCGCCGCCGTTTATCCGTATTCGGCGGTCGCACTGGAAACTTCGAGCCTGTGCGAAGTTCCGTTCGACCGCCTGGAGGAACTGGGACTCCTCGTGCCGAGCGTGCCGCGGCAACTGCTGCGCATCCTGAGCGAGCAGACCCGCCAGGATCTGCGCCTGCAGGTGCTGCACGGCAAAAAGGCAGCCGAAGCGCGGCTCGCCGCCTTTCTCGCCGGCATCTCGGCACGCATCGCGCGGCGCGGCTTCGCCGCCCGCTCGTTCCGGCTGCCGATGTCGCGCTCCGATCTCGGCAACCATCTCGGCCTCGCCAAGGAGACGGTGAGCCGGCTCTTTGGCCGCTTCGAGGGACGGGGCCTGCTTTCGGTCAGCGGCAAACAGGTCGATATCCACGATCTCGCTGCGCTCCAACGGCTCGGCGGACTGCGCCCGGGTGCGAACGAACGTTGATCTGGATCACCGTTCGTTCGCGCGCGCGTTGAAACGCCCGCCCGGCTGCGGCTAGGTTTCGTGCTCTCGCAGTCCTGAAAAGGAAGCCGCGTGACCGCGATCGCTACGGGCCGCACCCTGCGCGGCCTCGAAACGGCGGCCGGGGACCTCGCCCCCGGCGCACAGTGGGAGACGAGCCCTTGGCCGCTGACGGTCGCGGGAGGGATCCTGTTCGCGCTCCCGCTGGCGTTCTCGTTTCACTTCGTCTACCACAAGCCGATGCTCGCGGTGTTCTCGCTCGGCGTCGGCGTACCGCTCACCGTCTGGGGCGTGGTCGGCTGGACGCGCGAGGCCATCGCCGGCCACGGCGAAGGGTTTGTCGTGGGCGCGATGCCGTGGTTCATCGTCGCCGAAGCGCTCATTTTCCTCGCGTTCTTCGCCGCCTACTGGTTCATGCGCCTGACGGCGCCGGCGTGGCCGCCCGCGGGCTCGGTGCCGATGCCGCAGCTCGTGCCGGCGCTGATGACGGCGATCCTGCTCGCCTCGAGCCTCACCTACCACGCTGCCGAACTCGCACACGAGCGGCGCGAGCCGGGCCCGTTCCTCGGCTGGCTGCTCGCCTCGATCGCGCTCGGCGCCGCGTTCCTCGGCCTGTCCGCGTACGAGTGGCGCGAGCTGATGCAGGCGGGGTTCGGCTTCGGCGCGAACGCCTACAGCACCGCCTTCTACTCGATCACCGGATTTCACGCCGCCCACGTGCTCGCCGGCCTCGGCATCTTCTTCGCGGTGCTCTTGCCCGCGCTCGCCGGCAGGACCAACCGCCCTTTGATCACCGCCGCGGGGATCTACTGGCACTTCGTGGACATCGTGTGGCTGTTCGTCGTCACGCAGCTCTATTTCTGGTAGTCGCCGCGGTGCTCGCGAGCGGCTTCGCGGCGCGTGCCGAGTACGGCCGCACCCCCCCGTCGCATCTCGATCCGGCGATGCTCGCGATCGAGGAAGCGAAGTTTCTCGGCACGCCGCTCGACGGCGAACTCGCGCTGCGTGACGAGTACGGCCGGCCGTTCCGCCTGCGCGAGCTCTTTGGCAAGCCGCTGCTGCTGCTGTTCGCCTACTACAGCTGCGACGGCGCCTGCCCGGCGGTAAACCGCAGGCTCGCCGAGGCGATCGCGGGCGTGAGGCGCTACCGCGCGGGCGAGGACTATCGCGTGCTCACCGTATCGTTCGACCCGAAAGACGACCCTGCGAGCGTGCGCCAGTTCGCCCAGCAGCTCGCCCCCGCGCCGGGAACGGCCGGCTGGCGCTTCGCGCTGTTCGAAGACCGCGACCACATCCGGCGGATCACCGCGGCGCTCGGCTACCGCTATTTCTGGTCGGTGCGCGATCGCGTGTTCGTGCACCCGAACGTGCTGATCGTGCTCGGGCCGGACGGCCGCCTGGCGCGCTACCTGCCGGCCTGGACGATCGAACCGCGCGACATCGAGCTGGCGCTGATCGAGAGCGACTGGAACCGGATCACCGGCACCGGCCGTCTCGCCGACATCGCGCTCGGCCTGTGTTTCAGCTACAGCTACCGGGACGGGCGCTATGTGCTCAATGCGCCGCTGTTCATCGCCGCCGGCTCGCTCACCGTCGGCTTCGCCTCGGTGATCGGAGGGTTCGGCGTGTTTCGCCGGCTGCGGCGCCGCAGTGCACAGGGAGGACGCGCATGAAAGGGTATGCGAAGGGAATCCTTTTCGCCTGGGCGGTGCCGCTCGCCGCCGCCGAGCCGCCCGATCCGGCGCGCGCGTGGGACGCCCTGTGGCGCGTCTATCTCGTGGACGCGGGCGTGATCTTCGTCGTGTTCGCCGCGCTCGGCGCGTGGTTCATGCTGCGCTACCGGCGCCGCGCGCCGGACGAACAGGGCAGCGCGCCCGAGCTCTCGCGCCTCGCTGCCGTCGGCTGGGCGCTCGTGCCGGCGTTCGCGTTCATGGCCGACGATTTCTATCTCGCAGCCAAAACCTGGCAGGCGTGGAACGTCTACCGCGAGGTGCCGGTCGAGCGGCTCGAGGTGAAGCTCGAGGCAGCGCTGTGGCGCTGGGAGTTCACCTATCCGAACGGCGTGAAGAGCACCAACGAGCTGCGGGTGCCGGCAGGCAAGCCGGTCCTGCTGCGTATGACGAGCCTCGACGTGGTGCACTCGTACTTCCTGCCCGACTTTCGCGTCAAGGAAGACTCGATGCCGGGGCGTGTCACGTACCTTTGGTTCTACCCGCGGCAGCCTGGCGAGCACCTCGCGGTCTGCGCCGAGTTCTGCGGCATGATGCACTCGAAGATGATGGGCAAGGTGATCGTGCTGCCGCCGGAGGAGTTCGCCGCCTGGTACGAAGGGGAGGCGCGTAGGCTCGCTGCCGCCCCGCCGAAGCCGGAGGCCTGAGATGGCGTTCTCGCTGAAGGAATGGATTTTCACCACCGACCACAAGCGCATCGGCGTGCTCTACCTCGTGGGCTCGCTCGCCGCGTTCGCGGCTGCCGGCCTGATGTCGCTGCTGATGCGCTACGAGCTGCATGCGCCCGGCCCCGACCTCACCGCCAACCCGAACGACTACAACGTCTGGCTCTACTTCCACGGCGCGGCGATGATCCTCGGCTTCCAAATCCCGGCGCTCACCGGCTTTCTCGCCAACTACTGCGTGCCGCTGATGATCGGCGCGCGCGACGTCGCGTTTCCGCGCTTGAACGCCCTCAGCGTCTGGCTGTTCTACGCCGGCATCGTGCTCGCCCTCGCGACTTTCGTCGTGCCCGATCCGCCCGACATCATGTGGACAGGCTATCCGCCCTACTCGACGAGGACCGCGGGCAACACCGCGTTCTACACCTTCACGGTGCTACTGATCGGTTTCTCCTCGATTCTGGGCGGGATCAATTTCCTCACCACGGTGGTCTACATGCGGGCGCCGGGCATGGGTTGGAACCAGCTCAACATGTTCGTGTGGTCCGTCTGCGCCGCGTTCGTGATCCAGCTGGTGTTCGTGCCGGTGCTCGGCGTCGCGGTGACCATGCTCGCGTTCGACAAGTATCTCGGCACGCACTTCTTCAATCCCGCCAACGGCGGCGACGTGCTGATCTACCAGAACCTGTTCTGGTTCTATTCGCACCCGGCAGTCTACGTCATCCTACTGCCCTTCCTCGGCATCACCTTCGACATCCTCGCCACCTTCGCGCGCAACCGCGTGTTCAACTACAAGGCGGCGGTCTACGGCGGCATCGGCGGAGTGGTGCTGCTCTCCGGCGAGGTCTGGGTGCATCACCTCTACACCGCCGGTGTTCCCGACTGGCTGCGCTTAGGGCAGATGGTGAGCACGCTCCTCATCTCGGTGCCGGTCGGCCTGCTGATGATCAGCATGCTCGGCACGCTGTATCGCGGCTCGATCTCGTTTCGCACGCCGATGCTCTACGCGCTCGCGGTCAACTTCACCTTCCTGATCGGCGGGCTGACCGGCATCCCGCTCGCGATGGCGACTCTCGACCTCCACCTCTCGGACACCTACTTCGTGCCCGGCCACTTCCATTACGTGATGGCGGTCTCGGGCACGTTCGCGATCTTCGGCGCGATCTACTACCTCTACCCGAAGATGACCGGCCGCATGTACAGCGAAACGCTCGGCTGGGCGGGTTTTATCTTCACCTTCGCCGGCATCAACCTGGTGTTCCTGCCGATGATGATCGCCGGCCTCTACGGGATGCCGCGGCGCTACTTCGATTTCGAGCAGTTCCCCGAGGTCGCCGGTCTGCAAGCATTCATGTCGGCCGGCACGGTCGTGATCCTGATCGGCATGCTGATCACGCTGTGGAGCTGGATCCACGGGCTTGTATGGGGCGAGAAGGCGCCGATGAACCCCTGGGGCTCGCGCTCGCTCGAGTGGACCGTGCCGTCGCCACCGCCGCCCGGCAATTTCGCGGCGATACCGACGCTCACGGCCGACTGGCACCCCTACGCCTACGGCCGCCCGGGCGGAACCTGATCCGGATCAAGGACCTGCACCCCGACCCGGGTAGGGTCGCACAACCGTGAAGGTCCTTCTCGTCTATCCGCGCAATCCGGACACGTTCTGGAGCTTCCGGCACGTGCTGCGCTTCGTCGGGCGCAAGGCGGCGTTCCCGCCGCTCGGTCTGCTCACGGTCGCCGCGATGCTGCCGCGCGACTGGGCGCTGCGCTTGGTCGATCTCAACGTGCGCCCCCTCGCGGACGCCGATCTCGACTGGGCCGATTGGGTGTTCCTGTCTGGCATGATCGTGCACAAGGCTTCCGCGCGCGAGGTCGCACGGCGCGCGGCCGCCCGCGGCAAGCCGGTCGTCGCCGGCGGCCCGCTGTTCACCACCGGGCACGCCGCCTTCCCCGAGATCGGCCACTTCGTGCTCGGCGAAGCCGAGGGCGCGATCGCAGAGCTCATCGCCGATCTTTGCCGCGGCACGCCGAAGCGCTACTACCGAGCGGCGAACTGGCCCGACGTGCGCCAGACGCCGGTGCCTCGCTGGGACCTCGTCAACCTGCGCGACTACGTGACGATGCCAGTGCAATTCTCGCGCGGCTGCCCCTTCGACTGCGAGTTCTGCGACATCGTGGTGATGAACGGCCGCGTGCCCCGCACCAAAACCCCGGCGCAGGTGATCGCCGAGCTCGACGCGCTGCTCGCGCACGGCTGGCGCGACATGGTGTTCATCGTGGACGACAACTTCATCGGCAACCGCAGGCGCACGCGCGAGCTCCTCGAGGCGCTCGTCGCCTGGCGCCGCACCCGTCGCACCCGCATCGGCTTTCTCACCGAGGCATCGGTGAACCTCGCCGACGACCCGGAACTCGTCGAGCGCATGGTCGAGGCGGGGTTCAAGAAAGTGTTCGTCGGCATCGAGACGCCGTTGCCCGAGGCGCTCGCCGAATGCAACAAGCGCCAGAACGTGCGGCGCGATCTCGTGGCCGCGGTGCAGAGGCTACAGCGCGCAGGGCTCGAGGTGATGGGCGGCTTCATCGTCGGTTTCGACAGCGACCCGCCCGACGTCTTTCGGCACCAGTTCGAGTTCATCCAGCGCTCGGGCGTGGTGACCGCGATGGTGGGCCTGCTCAATGCGCTGCCGCAGACCGCGCTTTACCGGCGGCTTGCCGCCGAAGGCCGCATCCTCGCCGAGACGATCGGCAACAACACCGATGTCGCGATCAACTTCGTCACCCGGCTCGACCGCGAGGTGCTCGTGCGCGGCTACCGCGAGCTGATGCACCGGCTCTACGAGCCGCGCCACTACTACCGCCGCATCCGTACCTTCCTCGAGGCCTACCGACCGCGGGGGCCGGCGACCCGGCTTTCGGGCACCGACCTGCGCGCCTTCGTGCGCTCGCTCTGGGTACTCGGTGTGCGCGAGCCCGGACGGTTCGGCTACTGGCGGCTGCTCGCCGCGACCGCGCTCGGCGCCCCGCGCAAGCTCCGTGTCGCGGCCGAGCTCGCGGTAATCGGCCACCATTTCCGCCGCGTGGCGCAGGGGCTTTAGGCGGCGCGCACGCGCCGGCCGTCTCAGCCTCCGTAGCGGCGCAGGCCCTCCAGATCCACGATGCGCACCGTCCTGCCCCGCACCTCGATCAGTCCCGCCTGCTGCAGCTCGTGCAGCACGCGCGAGAAATGCTCCGGGGTCATGTTGAGGCGGGAGGCGATGACGCTCTTGCCGGCGCTCAGCTCGACTTCGGCCGGCGCTTCGCCCTCGCGCAGCAGGTAGCCGATGAAGCGCTCGGTGCTCGAGCGCAGCGAATAGGCCTCGACGTCCTTCACCAGCATGTGCAGCCGTCGCGACAGTCCCGAAAGCATCCGGCGCGCGAAAGTCGGACTGCGCTCGATTTCCTCCAGGACGCAGTGCCGCGCCACGTGCAGCAGCATGGTGTCGGCGAGCGCCCGCGCGAACACGAGGTAGGGCCGGCCGAGGAACATCAGCGCCTCGCCGAAGCTCTGGCCCGGCCCGATGATCTCGACCACCTTCTCGCCGCCGTGCGGCGAATTGAAGCCGAGCGCCACCTGGCCGTACACCACGATGTGAAAACCGGTGCAGGGATCGCCCTGGTTCACGATCGCCTCGCCTTTGTCGGCGTACGCCGACCGCGTATGCGCGGCGATGCGCTCGAGCTCCGCCGCCTCCATCTCGCTGAACATCGGCAGCCGCCCGAGAAACTCCCGCACGCGGATGCCCGAGTGCGTCGACCGGCGGGCGGAAGCGTTTTCCTTCATCAGCGGCTCGTGCCTTCGGAGCGGGTGATCTTGTTGTACACGCTGTACTTGCCCACCGGCTTGCGCATCGGGATGCGCGTCACCTCCGCGAGCGTGCGCGCGTCGAAGACCACCAGCGCGCCGTCCATCTCGGACAGGCTCGCGAGCGCGTAGCGGCCGTCGCGCGTGAACTCGACGTGCGCGAGCGTGCGCCCCGGCGCGGGGCGCAGGTGCGCGACCACCTCGAACGAGCGCTTGTCGATCACCTGCAGCGTGTCACGATGTGCGCTCATCATCGCGTCCACGAATGCGTAGGGGGTGTTCTCGTGGCTGCGCAGGAAAAAACCGGCGCCGAGCGTCGGGATCTGGCGCAACGTCTTCCAGGTGGCGACGTCGACCACGGTGACTACCGCCTCGCGCAGGTTCGGCGTCGCGAGCACGCGCCGGCCCTCGTGCATCCAGGTGATCCCGGAGCCGAGGTGCGGCATGCCGGGCAGTTCGAGCGTCGCGATCGTACGGCCGGCCTCGAGATCCACCACCCGCGCGCGCCCCTGGCGCGAGGCACCGACGACGTAGCGGAAGTCCGGCGTGAAAAAGAAGTCCTCCAGCACCTCGTCCAGCGCGATGCGCCGTGGCGCGCTCGCGCGCGCCGGTGCCGCGTAGCCGACCTCCCACAGCTCCGGGATGTCGCGCAGCGCGACCAGGAAGCTGCGGCGCGGCGCGGCGTCGTAGACCGCCGACACGCGCGAGCTCTTCGCGCCGTCGCCCGAGCGCGCCTCGATCACCTCGAGGAGCTCGAGCTCGGCGCTGAAGCGCACGAGCGTATGCGGCAACGTGTTGGCGACCATCACCTGGCGGCCGTCGGCCGAGACTGCGGCGTTACGCGTGTTGAGTCCGGCGCGCACCTCGGCCACGGTCTCGAGGTTCCACAGGTCGAACTTCGAGATCCAGCCGTCGCGCGAGGCGAGGAAGACGTAGCGCCCGTCGGGGGTGAATTTCGGCCCGCCGTGCAGCGCATGGCGCGAGGCGAAGCGGTGCAGCGGCACGAGCCGCGCACCGTCGAGCACGCTCACATGATGGTCGCCCCCCTCGACCACCAGCACGAGGTCGAGCGGATCGGCGCCGTAGCGGGGCCGATCCGGCCGCGAGCCTGGCGGGCGGTGCACGACGCGCGAAGCGCGGATGTCGGCCTCGGTCCAAGCAGGCGGCGGATGCACCGGCCGGTAGAGGTAGTCCACCAGCGCGCCGATCTCCACCTGCGACAGCGCGGCGCCGAAGCCGGGCATCTGCGTCGCCGGACGCCCTTCGGCGATCGCACGGGCGACCTCGGTGCGGGAAAGCCGCGCCAGGCTCTCGGGCAGCAGCGCCGGCGCCATCGCCCCGAGGCGGCCGGCACCGTGGCAGCCGGCGCAGTGCCCAGCGTAGAGTTCCTCCGCGCCGCGCGCGCCAGCCTGCGCCGCCAAGCCGGGCCCGAACGCCGCGAGCGCCACGGTCAGCCGCAACGCGTCCATACCGCCTTCCTGCCGCGCCAAGGCGTCCGCGGCACGCGGGCGGCGCCCGGCGCGACGCCGATCTCGGCGTCCTCGAGATAGCAGCCGGGATCCTCCTCCCACGGGTCGCCGGTGATCGCGCGCGCCCGCACGCGGGTGTTGCCGTTGCAGATCGCGACCCAGGCGCAGGCGCCACAGCGCCCCCCGAGCGGGCGCGGACGCGCGCGAAGCGCCGCGACCAGCCGGTCGCGCGGATCTTTCCAGATCTCGGAGAACGGCCGCTCGCGCACGTTGCCGATGCGGTAGTCCCACCAGAAGGTGTCGGGGTGGACGTCGCCGAGGTTGTCGATGTTGGCGACACCGACGCCGGTGGCGTTGCCGCCCCATTCGAGGAGCTTCGCGTGGATGTGGGCCTCGCGCTGCGGAAAGTGGCGCCGCACCCAGAGCAGGAAATAGACCCCGTCGGCGTCGTTGTTGCCGGTGGCGAACTCGTGCGCGCGCCCCTGCGTCTCGTAGCGCCAGGCGGTTTCGAAGAGAAGGTCCATCGCCGCACGGGTGGCGCGAAAGCCGGCATCGGCGGCGCGGTTGCGATTGCCGCGCCCGGCGTAGTTGAAGTGCGAGAGGTAGAACCGGTGCACGCCCTCGTCGGCGGCGAGCGCGAGCAACGCTGCGAGCTCGTGCGCGTTGTGGACGCCGAGCGTGCAGCGCAGCCCCACCTTCACGCCGCGCGCGCGGCAGCGGCGCAGCCCCTCGAGCGAGGCGTCGAACGCCCCCGGCCTGCGCCGGAACCGGTCGTGCGTTTCGCGCAGGCCGTCGAGGCTCACGCCGACGTAGTCGAACCCGGTCGCGGCGATCCGATCGGCGGTCGGCTCGTCGATGCGCGTGCCGTTGGTCGAAAGCGCGGTATAGAAACCGAGCGCCTTCGCGCGCGAAGCGATCGCGAAAAGATCGGGCCGCAGCAGCGGCTCGCCGCCGGAGAGCACCAGCGCCGGCACGCCGAAGCGGCGCAGATCGTCCATCACCGCGAACACTTCGGCGGTGGAAAGCTCGCCGGCGAAGTCGACGTCCGCGGAAGTCGAATAGCAGTGCAGGCAGGCGAGGTTGCAGCGGCGCACCAGGTTCCAGATCACCACCGGCGCGGGCGGATCGCGCCGCCCGGCGGCGGGCGTCGGCCGTACGAGTTCGCGCACGAAGGTCGAGAGACGGAACATTCAGGCGAGCCTCAGTCCGGTCTTCTTCAGGATGCGGCGGCTGTAGAGCACCTCGTGCGCCCGCGCGGCAGGGCCGAGCAGCGCCGCGATCCGCGCCACCTTCTCCTCCACCTCCGGGCGCGTGCGCCCGTGCACCATCGCGTAGAGGTTGTACGGCCAACCCGGCCGCCGCGGCCGGCGATAGCAGTGGCTCACGAAATCGAGCGCGCCCACCCGCGGGCCGAGCTCTGCGAGCTGCGCGTCGTCCACGTCCCATACCGCCATGCCGTTGGCGACGTAGCCGAGGGCGTAGTGATCGGGCACGACGCCGATGCGCCGGATGCGGCCGTCGGCGAGCATGGCCACCAGGCGCTCGCGCACCGCTTCCTCGCTCGCACCGAGCCGCGCCGCCACCTCGGCGTACGGCTCGGGCACGAGCGGAAGCCCTTCCTGGAGCGCACGCACAAGATCGAGATCGTTCACGCGGCAAGCCTCAGCCCGAGAAAGTATTCCTCTTCCTTCGGCAGGTCGAGCACCGGATAGCCGGTGCGCGCCTCGATCGCGGCGCGCACCGCGGCGAGCCGCGCCGCATCGGCCGCGGCGAGAACGAACCAGAGGTTGAAACGGTGCTCGCGCTCGTAGTTGTGCGCCACCTCCGCGAACGCGTTGACGGTCGCCGCGACGCGCTCGAAGTCCTGCTCGGGCACGCTCATCGCGCAGAGCGAGAACGCGCCGCCGAGCCGCTCGGCGTCGAACAGCGGGCCGAAGCGGCGGATCACGCCGCGGGCGAGCAGGCGCTGCAGACGCGCGATCAGCGTCGCCTCCTCGCAGCCGAGAGCGTGCGCGGCCGCGGCGTACGGCCGCGGCCGCACCGGAAAACCGCCCTGCAGGCCGTTCACGATCCGCCGGTCGAGCTCATCCATACGCCACCTCCGCCGCCGCGTAGCGCGCGCCGCACTGCTTGAAGCAGCGCCGGCTGAAGAGCACCTCGTGCGGCAGCTCCGCGAGGCCGAGTGCCGCGTTCAGCTGCGCGATGCGCGCGCGCACCGCTTCGCGCTCGCGCCCGTGCACCATCGCGTAGAGGTTGTAGCTCCAGGCGGGCGGTCGCCGCGCGCGCCGGTAGCACAGCGTCACGCCGGATTCCGCGGCGAGTCGCGCGCCGATCGCATCCACCGCCTCGTCCGGGACGTCCCACACCGCCATCGCGTTCGCCTCGATGCCGAGCGCACGGTGGCGGACGACGACGCCGAAGCGGCGCACCACCCCGCTCGAAATCCAGCGCCCGATCGTCGCGCACACCTCGGGCTCGGCGAGGCCGACGGCGCGGCCGAGCACCGCGTACGGCTCCGGGACGAGCGGCAGCCCCTCCTCGATCGCCGCGAGCAGGGGACGGTCGGCCGGAGGCAGGCTCGCCGCCGGCCCCGGCGCGCAGCGCGGTGCGGCGAGCGTCGCGAGGTCGAAGCCGAGGTCGATGTGATACTCCTTCTCCAGCGGCAGGGCGAGCGGTGCGAGCGCGCTCGCGCCTCGGATGCGCGCGAGCGCTGCCTCCAGGCGCGCCGCGGTCGGGGCGGCGAGCACGAACCAGAGGTTGAAGCGGTGCTCGCGCTCGTAGTTGTGGTTCACTTCTGGCTGCGCGCTCACGATCGCGGCGACCGCCTCCAGCCGCGCCGGCGGCACCGCGAGCGCAGCGAGCGTGCTCGCGCCGGCCGCGTGCGGGCGCAGCACCACGCCGATGCGGCTGACGATGCCCGCGCGCGCGAGCCGGCGGTAGCGGGCGAGCACCTCGGCCTCGCCCACGCCGAGCCGCGCGCCGAGCGCCGCGAACGGCCGCGCGAGGAGCGGAAAGCCGCGCTGGTAATCGTTCAGCAGCCGGTCATCGAGCGCGTCGAGCATCAGAATCCAGTGACGAAAGCGCGGCTCGCGAGGAAGATGCCGGAGGGTTTGTCGGCGGAGAGCCGCGCCAGTTCGGCGAAGGTTCTCGGGTCGTAGACGATCACCTGGTCGTCGTCGCGCGCGGACACCCACACCTGGTCGCCGCGCGCGGTGAACTCCATGTGCAACACCGCGCGCCCCGGCCGGAGGGTCTTCACCACCGCGCGGCGCTCGAGGTCGAGCACCTGCACCGTGTCGTTGTCCGGAAAGGCGAAGTTCACCCAGGCGCGCCGCCCCCCGGGCTCGGCGATGACGAACACCGGCTGGCCGTGCACCGCGATGCGGCCGGCTTCGCGCCAGGTCGCGGTGTCGGCGAGCAGCACCTCGGCCCGGCCGATCGCCGGAAGCAACACCAGCTGGCCGGCCTGCGCCCAGCCGCGCAGGTGCGGCATCTTGTAGACCGGCAGCGGCGCCTCGCCGCGGCCGTAGCCGTCGAGGATGCGGCGCACGCCGCGCTCCGGATGCCACAGGTCGAGCAGCGCGGCGCCGTCCTCGCCGTAGAGACCGGCGATGTAGTAGCGGCCGTCGCGCGTCACCAGCCCGTCGTAGGGCTGGCGGCCGATGTCGCGGTATTTCGTCAGCCGCGGCCGGCGCGGATCGCCGAGGTCGGCGACCCAGATTTCGCCGGCCTCGAAAAGACTGAAGACGAAGCGGTTGCCCGGGGCGTCGGCGATTCCGACCACTTTCGCGCGCTGCCCTCCCTCGCCGTATTCCGAGGCAATGTCGGCGAGGAGCTCCAGCGTCTGCGCATCGTAGACGCGCACGCCGCCCGGGTCGTAGTTCGCCACCGCCACCAGGCGGCCGTCCTGCGAAATCGCGCCGCCGATCGCGTTGCCCGCCTGCACGATCCTGCGCTCGACCCGCGCGCTCAGGAGGTCGACGCGCGACAGCGCACCGTCGCGGCCGAAAACGTAAGCATGACGACCGTCGCGCGAGAAGACCATCGAGGCGTGCGACAGGTCCCCGAGCCCGCCGATCGTCGCGAGCGCGGTGCGGCCGGTCGTCTCGACCAACTTCAGCCGGCCGGCGGCGCGCTCGACGACCAGGCCGAGGTCGCCGGTGCCGCGCAGCATCGGCTGCGCGCAGCCGGCGAGGAGCAGCGCCGTGGCGACAATCATCCTACTCACTCGGCAGCCCCTTCTGCAGCATCTCGATTACCCATCGCGCTTCGGCCTCGGTCAGAAAGCGCATCCACGGCGGCATCGCGGTGCCCGGCCGGCCGTGCAGCACCACATGGCGCAGGTTCTCGCTGTCCTTCGCCGCGAGCACTTCCGGCACGAGCGGAGGTCCGAGCCCGCCTTTCATGCGCAGGCCGTGACAGGAACCGCACTCCTGGCGCACCAGGTGCAGGATTTCCGCGCGGCGCGACGGCGCGAGCGCGCTCTCTCCTGCGAACGTCGGCGCGGCGAGCACGCCGAGCGCAGCGGCGACGACAGCCGTTCTTGCGCGACACTCCATCGGGAAACGAGCTTGCCGGAGAAACGGCCGCGCGATTTAACCTGGATCAAATACGCGCGCCGCTCGGCGCCGCTACGGTAGGGTCGCGATGCGCGGACGAAGCGGCGAGGCATTCGGGCTGCGCCGGCTGCCGACTGCGCGGCGCGCGAGCCGGGCGCTCGCGGCGGGCGCCGGGAAGGGGGGCGTGGTCTATCTCGTCGGCGCCGGGCCGGGGGACCCGGAACTGTTGACCCTGCGCGCCGCGCGCATGCTGCGACAGGCGGACGCGGTGCTGTACGACCATCTCGTCTCGAACGAGGTGCTGGCGTTCGCGCCACCCGATGCCGAGCGCATCTTCGTCGGCAAGCGCTGCGGTCGGCACGCGCTCGACCAGCCCGAGATCTCCGCCCTGATGGTGCGGCTCGCGCGCGCGGGCCTACGCGTGGTGCGTCTGAAGGGGGGCGACCCTTTCATGTTCGGTCGGGGCGGCGAGGAGGTCGAGGCGCTCGCCGCCGCCGGCGTCCGCTTCGAGGTCGTGCCGGGAATTACCGCAGCAGCCGGGATCGCGGCGTCGGCCGGCATCCCGCTCACGCACCGCGCGCACGCGCACGCCTGCGTGTTCGTGACCGGCCATCGCTCGAACGGCCGCCTCGAGCTCGACTGGCCGGCGCTCGCGCGGCCCCGGCAGACGTTGGTGATCTACATGGCCGTGCACAGGCTCGCGGAGATCTGCGCGCAGCTTGCGGCCCATGGCCTCGCCGCCGCGACACCGGCCGCGATCGTCGAAAACGGCACCCTGCCCACGCAGCGGGTGCGCATCGGCACGCTCGCGACGCTGCCGGCGCTCGCGGCGCGGGCGGGCATCCGTCCGCCGGCGCTCGTCATCGTCGGCAGCGTCGTGACGCTGCGCGAGAGCACCGCGTCGCGCCGGCCTGCGCCTGCGGCGGGCGTGCCGCCGTCCGACGCGCGGCTCGCGACCAGTTCTCAGGGCGTTTTTTTCCAGGGCGCACCGACGCCGATCGGTGCCGGGACGAGCGCGACGATGCGCTGGTAGAGGGCCTGGAAGTCGCTCTCCCGCATTCCGGCGATCGGGTCCTCGTGGCCGCGGAACGCGGCCTCGATCGCCGCCCAGTCCTCCGCCGCGAGCACCTGCTGCGCGAGCGGAAGCACCTCTTCCTCCTCGCGCTTCATGTGGCGCCGGTGGAACTCGAGGTACGCGTCCACCGCAGCCGCGAACCTCTGCGCGCTGCGCGGCCCGGTCTGTTCGAACTCGAGCAGCGTGCGTTCGAGCTCGCGCGCCATGCGCGCACCGGTCTCGTGCTCCGCGCGCAGGGCGTCGACCAGCGCCTGCGCGTGCGGCGCGCGCGCCGCCAGGCGCGCGAAGAGGTGCGCATCCTCCTTCGGGTGATGCATGCGCTCGGGGAAGGCGTCGATGTAGTAGAGCATCGCGCGCAGGGCGGCGAAGTCCGGCTCGACGCCCGGTCGCGTGGCCAGGCGCGCGAGCTCGCGCAGCGCCGAGAGCACCGCCGCGAGCGAGCGGTGCTCGTCGCGGATGATCCGTATCGCCTCGTTCACCGTCCTGTCCTAGACGCAGAGCAGCGTCGCGCGCACCGCTTCGCCGAGCGGGGCCGCTCGCGCGAGCCCCCAGGCGCCCGAGCCTGCGAGCACGGCACCGGCCAACCGCCGCCAGCGCCAGAGCCATGCCGCGACCCCGCCGGCGAAGAGCAGAAAGGGCAGCGTGCCCGCGCCGAATGCGGCCATCGCGAGCGCGCCGCGGGCGGGGCTTGCGGCGAGCGCCGCCGCTCCGAGCGCGCCGTACACCATCGCGCAGGGAAGGAAACCCCACGCGAGCCCCGCGGCATACGCACCGTGCGCGCCCGCGCCGCGCGAAAGCCGCGCCGCCGCCGGCGCGAGGCGGCGCCACAGCGGCACCCCGATGCGCTCCAGCGGCCGCAGCCACCGTTCCGCTCCCGCGAGCCACAGCCCGGCGAGCAGCAGCGCCGCGCTCGCGGCGAGCTGCAGCGCAAGCTGCGCCGGCAGCACCGACCCCGCCCACGCCGCCGCGCCCAGCGCGCCCGCCGCCGCGCCGGCTCCGGCGTAGGCGCTGATCCGGCCGGCGTGGAACGCCAGCCGGCGCGGCCAGCGCTTTTCCGGCCGCACGGCCGCGACGATCGGAATCGCCCGCTGCGCGTCGAATGCGGTGACGATGCCGCCACACATCGCCGCGCAGTGCGCGCCCGACGCGAGCCCGGCGGCGAGCATCGAGGCGGCGAGCACGGCAAGCCCTGCGTCCATCAGATCACCCGCGAATAATTCGCGCGGCTGCGGCGCTGGCGCAGGTAGCGGTCGAACACCGCGCAGATCGCGCGCACCAGCAGCCTGCCGCGCGCGGTCACCACGATCCAGTCAGGCTGGATCTCGACGAGCCCCTCCTCTTCCATCGTCGCGAGCTCGGCGAGTTCGGGGGCGAAATAGCGCCGGAAGTCGACCAGCCACGCGAGCTCGATCGCCTCGATCGAGAGGCGGAAGTTGCAGATCAACGCCTGGATCACCGCGCGGCGCACGAGGTCGTCGGCGCTGAGCTCGAGCCCGCGCAGCACCGGCAACTGCCCGGCGTCGAGCCGCTCGTAGTACTCGGCGAGCGCCTTCATGTTCTGGTAGTAGGTCGGCCCGACCCGGCCGATCGCCGAGACGCCGAAGCCGAGCATGTCCGCTTCCGGCTGCGTCGAGTAGCCCTGGAAGTTGCGCTGCAGCCGCCCTTGCGCCTGCGCCACCGCGAGCTCGTCTTCCGGCTTCGCGAAGTGGTCCATCCCGATGTAGACGTATCCGGCCCGCGTGAGCCGCCCGATCGCGAGGGCGAGGATCTCGAGTTTCTCCTCCGCCGTCGGCAGGTCCTCCTCGCGGATGCGGCGCTGGTGGGGAAAGAGCTGCGGCAGGTGCGCGTAGTTGTAGAGCGCGATGCGCTCGGGGGCGAGCGCGAGCACCGCCTCCAGCGTCGCGGCGAAGCTCTTCGCGCTCGACTTCGGTAGCCCGTAGATGAGATCGAGGTTCACCGATCGGAAGCCGCTCGCGCGCGCCTCCTCCACCACGCGCCGCGTCTCTTCCACGCTCTGGATGCGGTGCACCGCGCGCTGCACCTCTGGATCGAAGTCCTGCACGCCGAGCGAGACGCGGTTGAAGCCGAGGGCGGCGAGATGTACCATCGTGCCCGCGGGCGCCGAGCGCGGGTCTACCTCGATCGACACCTCCGCCTCGGGTTCGAGCACGAACTCGGCCGCGATCGTGCGCATCAACAGCGCGAGCTCCTGTGCCGAGAGAAAGGTCGGCGTGCCCCCGCCCCAGTGCAGCTGCGAGACGCGCCGCGCCTCGGTTCGCTCGCCAGGCAGGTGCGCCGCGGCGAGCGTCATTTCCTTCGCGAGGTACTTGATATACTTCGCCGACCTGCCGTGGTCGCGCGTCAGAACCTTGTTGCATGCGCAGTACCAGCACAGCGAGCTGCAGAACGGCAGGTGCACGTATACCGAGAGCGGCGGATGAATGCCGCCGACATTGCGCCGGGAAAGCCAGTCCGAGAGATCCTGCGCCCCGAAGGCCTCGACGAAGCGGTCGGCGGTGGGGTAGGAGGTGTAGCGCGGGCCGGGAACGTCGTACTTGCGCACGAGCGCCGGCTCGAGAACCAGCTCGGATGCGGAAAAGGCCATCGGGCCCACTATGCCTGCCGCCGCCTCGCCCGCGTTGACCTGCGTCAAGAAGGGCGCATGAGATGAAGCCGTGGGCGATCGCGCTGGGGCTCGTCGGCGCCGCGTTGCTCGCGGCGCTCAACGTCGTCGCGATCGCGACCAGCAGGCGGTGGCTCACCGCACTCGACTTCGCCGTGGATGTCGCGGTGCTCGGCGCCGGTGCGATCCTGATGCTGCGCCTCGCCCTGCGAGGCAGCGCCCAACGGGTCGCGCTCGGCGCGGTCCAGGCGCGTCTACAGGCGGTCGTGGACACCGCGATGGACGCGATCCTGACGGTGGATCACGCGCAGCGCATCGTGCTCTTCAACCGCGCCGCCGAGGCGATGTTCGGCTGCCGGCGCGAGGAGGTGCTCGGCGCGCCCCTCGACCGCTTCATCCCGGCGCGCTACCGCGAAGCGCACCGCGCGCACGTCGCGGAATTCGGCCGCAGCGGCACGACGCGCCGCAGCATGGGCGGTGTGGACGCTCCGGATCTCTATGGGCTGCGCGCCGACGGGAGCGAATTCCCGATCGAGGCGTCCATCTCCCAGGTCGGCGAAGGGACCGAAAAGTTCTACACCGTGATCGTGCGCGACATCACGCAGCGCAAGGCGGCCGAGGAGCGCCTGCGTCGCCAGCAGGCGGAGCTGCGCGAGCTCTCGGCGCGCGTGCTGGAAGCGCGCGAGGAGGAGAAGGCGCTCCTCGCGCGCGAGCTGCACGACGAGCTCGGACAGCTCCTCACCGCGCTGCGCATGGATCTCGCCTGGCTGCGCGAGCGGCTCGGTGCGGCGGATCCCGGCCTCGGCGCGAAGGTTGCGCACATGGCGGAGCTGGTGGACCGCACCGTGCGCTCCGTACGCCGCATCTCCTCGGGTCTGCGCCCCCTCATCCTGGACGATCTCGGCCTCGCGGATGCGGTGCGCTGGCTCGCCGACGACTTCGCGGGGCATTCGGGCGTGCGCGTGTCGCTCGACCTCGCGCTCGACGGCGCCGACGAGCCGGCGCGGCCGGTGGCCAACACCGTGTACCGGGTGCTGCAGGAGTCGCTCACGAACGTGGCGCGGCACGCCCAGGCGCGAAACGCCTGGGTGGTACTGCGCGAGGCGAACGGCGCACTGCACCTCGAGGTCGAGGACGACGGCCGCGGCATCGATCCGGAGGCGTTGGACCGCTCGCGCTCGCTGGGCCTGAAGGGCATGCGCGAGCGCGTGCTCTACCTCGGAGGGACGTTCGAGATCGGCCGCGCCCCGCGCGGCGGCACGCGCGTGCTCGTGCGCGTGCCGCACGCGCGTGCCGTCGAGGGCGCGCGCGCATGATCCGGGTGCTCCTCGCCGACGACCACACGCTCGTGCGCGAGGGGATGCGTCGACTGGTGGAAGCGAGCGAAGACATCCGGGTCGCCGGCGAGGCGGCGAGCGGAGACGAGGCGCTCGCGCTGGTGCGCGCGAATGATTACGACGTCGCGGTGCTCGACATGTCGATGCCGGGCTTGTCCGGAATCGATCTCCTGAAGCGCCTGAAGCTCGCGAAGCCAGCCCTTCGTATCCTCGTGGTTTCGATGCACGCCGAGCAGCCGTACGCCGCGCGCGCGCTCAAGGCGGGGGCAAGCGGCTACCTCACCAAGGAGGCGGCCGCCGAACAGCTCGTCGGCGCGATCCGCAAGATCGCGGCCGGAGGCGTGTGCGTGAGCGACGCCGCGGCCGCGAGCCTGATCGCGGGTGCCACCGGCGACGGCCCGCCGCACACGCGGCTCTCCGACCGCGAGTTCGAGGTCCTGCGCCTCCTCGCTCAGGGCCGCAGCCCGACCGAGATCGCGCGCGAGCTGCATCTCTCGGTGAAAACCGTCAGCACGCACAAGTCGCGCATCCAGGAAAAGCTAGGGCTCTCCGGCACCGCCGAGCTCGTGCGCTACGCGCTCGAGCACAAGCTTCTGTAGGACGATTCCGACCGGGGGCGGAGCCTCCCCCGAGCTCCGCGCGCGGCGGCGCGAATCCGCCGGGGTGCCGTCCGACGCGCTGTAGGAATCCTGCTCGCCGCGAATCAGCCAGCGCCGATGGCGCCGCGGCTGCCCTGCCGCCAGACTTGCGCTCCGTGAAGGTCTATCTCGTCGAGGATTCGGCGCCCCTGCGCGAGCGGCTGCACGCGATGCTCGCCGCGCTGCCCGGCGTGGAGGTGAGCGGCGAGGCGGCGAGCGCCGCCGAAGCGATCCGCGGCATCGTCGCCGTCAAGCCCGACGCGGTGGTACTCGACCTGCAGCTCGCCGACGGCAGCGGGTTCGACGTGCTGCGTGCGCTCGCGCGCGAGCGGGTCGCCGCCACGGTGTACGTGCTCTCCAACTTCGCCTCCGAGCCCTACCGCAGGCTCGCCGAACGCCTGGGCGCCTGTGCGCTCTTCGACAAGACTCTCGAATTCGAACGCGTGCGGGACGAAATCGCCCGGCGCGCCATTCACTAGGGGAGAACCGCAAATGCCGATGCAGGTCGTCACGCAAACCGGCGCAAGGCCACGCAGCCTTTTCATCGCCCAGTCCGAGCCCGCGCGCAGGCTGCGGGTGTACTGCGCGAGCTGCAACCTGCGCGAGCTGTGTCTGCCGCGCGGTCTGTCGGCGCAGGACATGGAGCGGGTGGAGCACGTCGTGTACGCGCGCCGCCGGCTGCGCCGGGGCGAGGCGCTGTTCAACCCCGGCGACGCGTTCAACGCCATCTACGCGGTACGCGCCGGTTTCTTCAAGACGAGCGTGGTGGACGGCGAAGGACGCGAGCAGGTGACCGGATTCTTCATGGGCGGAGAGCTACTCGGCATGGACGGCGTCGGCAGCGGCCGTTACCACTGCGCCGCGATCGCGCTCGAGGACAGCGAAGTGTGCGTGATGCCCTTCGCACTGGTCGAGGACATGGCGCGCGAGATGCCGGCACTGCAGAGAAACCTCCACGCGGTGCTCTCGCGCGAGATCGTGCGCGAACACGGCGTGATGATGCTGCTCGGCTCGATGCGCGCCGAAGAGCGCCTGGCGGCTTTCCTGCTCAACCTCTCGCGCCGCTTCACGCGCCGCGGCTACGCGCCGCACGACTTTCACCTGCGCATGACGCGCGAGGAGCTCGGAAGCTTCCTCGGCCTGAAGCTGGAGACCGTGAGCCGGCTCTTCTCCCGCTTCCAGGAGGAGGGGCTGCTGGAAGTGAACCAGAAGCACGTGCTGATCCGCGACGTCGCGCGGCTGGAAGCGCTGCTCGGCGCGCGCCACTAGCGCGGCTGCCCGAGCGAAAGCGCCCGGGCACTCGAGGCGCCAGTCGTCGCTGCGAGCGCGGCGGCGATCGCCGCCGCGGCACTAGCAACGGCGCGCGTTCGGGCAGCGCGGCGATCTCGCTCCGCGCACCGTCTCGAGGAGCGCCTCGACGTGGCGCCAGAGCTCGCCCTCCTCCACCTCCGCGAACTCGTAGCGCGCACGCACCACCGGCTTCGACAGGCGCAGGAGCCGCGCGAGATCGGCGGGGGTCGCCGAGACGACGACATCGGCCTGCGCCGCCTCGAGCGTGCGCGCGAGCGCCGCGAGCTGCCCCGCCGAGTAGCCGACCGCCGGCAGCACCGCGCCGAGGTGCGGGTACTTTGCGTAGAGCGCCGCGATCTCGGGCGTCGCCGCGGCCCGCGGATCCACGATCTGCGCCGCACCGGCTGCCCGCGCGGCGGCGTAGCCCGCCCCCTGCGCCATGCCGCCATGGGTGAGCGTCGGGCCGTCCTCGACTACCACCACGCGCCGCCCTCGCACCGCCTCCGGATCGTCGAGCCACACCGGCATCGCGCCGCGCACGATCGCC
>Ga0308420_1000153_pt1 | contig 29892 bp, 24 predicted proteins | sample HotsprSampleMS55_FD_203802 | JGI IMG/M metagenome (GOLD analysis project Ga0308420, IMG submission 203802) | Hot spring phototrophic mat microbial communities from Mushroom Spring, Yellowstone National Park, Wyoming, United States - 20090730_MS55 ... | reverse complement strand
CACGCCACCCTGTTTCAGACAGAGGTCATGCCCGTGCTGAAAAAGTATCATGCCCAAAAAACGGGCGGCTTTGTGCGGTCGTAACCTAGCGGGTTGGTGCACGCACCCACAACAGGCGCAGCTGTCGCCCAGCAGCGCGCCGTTGCTCTGCGACACTGTGAGCAGTGCCCGAGCACATCGACGCCCTCTCTCGAGAAGGCGGTAATAGTCCGTAGGCCCTCTCGCGTGTTAAGCGATCTCGACGAGGCGGATCGCGAAGGTCAGATCTTTCCCCGCCAAAGGGTGATTGGCATCGAGCTTGACCCGTGACTCGGTCAGCTCTGTCACTTTGACCACGAAGGTCTGGCCTTCCCCCTGTCTGACCTGCAACAGTTGACCGAGTTCTAAGTGGAGTCCTGCTGGGAAGTGCTCGCGCTCGACCCAGGCGACCATTTCAGGGCGGTACGGGCCGTACGCTTTATCCGCAGGGATGGTGATCGTTCGTTCATCTCCCGGCTGCATACCGATAACGGCTTGTTCGAAGCCAGGGATGACTTGACCTTGACCGATAGTAAATTGCAACCCCTCTTGCTCGGAAGAATCGAAGATAGTGCCATTCTCCAAGGTACCCGTGTAGTACACTCTCACTGTATCGCCCTGTTTCGCCTGTCCCATACTCTGCTCCTTTCGTTGCCCAAAAAGAAAGGCCCTGGGAACCATGAGTTCGGTCCCCAGGGCCGCACTCGTGCGAACCACATTGCGGTATCGGACTCGCCGACTACCGAATCTTATCAGGTTGCGCGTGTGAGGACAACCTGCGGGCCAGAGGCAGACAGGTCGCCGCTGTCAGCGAGGTCGACGTCGTACCCCTCAGCTCCTATTTTTTCGCCCACAGGTCAGCGTACCCTTTAATCTCAACCTCTTGCGCCTCCGGGGTCATGAGCAGAGGCTCCTCCGTGTCGATGTTAATGGCCACGAACTCCAGGCGTGCATCCTTTTGCCAGTTCTTGATGCTGTTTTCCCAGACTCCCGGTTGCGGGCCGTGGTGCAGCCCCTGCGGGTTCAGAGAAAGAACCCCTTCAGGAGTCGTGCCGCTGCGGCGGCTCAAGGTGAACTCGCCGCTGTGCACGAAAAACACCTCGTCGTAGTCGATATTGCGGTGATACCAAGGCACGCGCAACGCTTGCGGGTCACCTTCGAGCGGGCGGGGGGCGAAGGTACACACGACAAATCCCTCAGCTTGGAAAGTGCCATGCGCGCTGGGCGGGAGATGGATCCCCTCGCTCATAAGCGGACGGAAGTCTTTCACATTGAGTTTGAACACAGAGTGCGTTCCTTTCCAGCCGACGACATCCAAGGGGCAAAAATCGTAGAAGACCGACGTGTACTCCCCGCGGCGTCGCACCCGTAACTCCCACTCGGTGCGGTGCTCGGTGACTGGCGCTGGGTTCGGGGTCTCGATCACGTCATAGTCGAACGGGGCGTAATGGCCGACTCCAGCACGGTCCGGGAAACCGATCGGCCCGCGGGATTGGATGATGAGGGTAAAATTCTCGCGCGTCTCGGGCACAACACGGTAATTGGTGCCCTTCGGGATCACAATGTAGTCACCCTCACGATATGGCAGGGGACCAAAGTCGCTTTGCAAAATCCCTCGCCCTTTATGGATGAAGTGTATTTCATCCCCGTCCCCGTTGCGGTAGCAGAACGGCATCGGCTCCGTGCGGCGCGAGATGAACAGCGCGACGTCGCTATTATACAGGACCTTCACCGGTTCCCCGCGCGGGTCATCGCGGTCGGTGGGGCTGAGGTCATACGTCGCAAACGCACGCGGGCGGAGCGGACCTTCGATCCGTTTCCAGTCCGTGGGCGGGTGTAAATGATAAAACTGTGCAGCCGGTCCGAAAAATCCTTGGCGGCCGTGCTCTTCTTCGTAAAGACCCTCGGGAATGGCGACATGCGCCTGTCGTGGAACTTTGCCTTTAGAGTATTGGATTTTCATAAACACCTCCTTTAGGAGAACTGTGGTCTGACATACCGTGTAGAGCGGTCAAGACGTAGTCGAGCCCTCAGGGTAACGCGCAACCCGACGTCGGGGGAGAAGCCGCAGAGACGGAGCGGAGACAAAGACATGGCCGCGTACCTCGCTTTTTGCTTAAACTGACAGGGATCGCCACGAGCAGAGGTGCGAGACCGGCGGCGACCGTACGAAATTGCCACCTGCCTTTCCGCACTCTGCCCTCTTGCCTAGCACACCATCTAGGCTCCTGCCAACTCGGTTGTTGCTTCGTCAGCACTGCGTGGTCAAGCCGGTGCGTTTCTGTGCACCTCGGCCCGTAGCATGCCTGCGGCGGTGTCGTGCCGGTCCTTACATCCCTCCTCCCTGTGATCGATGCTAGCCGGATGAGGCGAGCAGTTGTTTCAAACTGGCCAGTAGTTGGTCGATCTGTTCATCCGTCCCGACCGTAATCCGTACGCAGTCGAACAAATCCGGGGAAGAGAAATACCGGACCAGAATCCCTCTCTCCTTCAAGCCCCGATAGATCGGCTCCTGGCTCACCCCCGCTCTGCGCGCGAGGACGAAATTGGCCTGGGAGTCGTAGACGACATATCCTAACTCCCGCAGTGCCTGCGTAAGGCGGCTACGTGTGGCGCGGATCTTGTCGGCATTGCGCCGCATCCATGCGTAATCTTCCAGTGCAGCGATGGCAGCGATGATGCTGAGGCGATTGACATTATAGGAGTCTTTGACTTTGAGAAGTTCCTGGATGAGCGCCGGATGCCCAAAGGCGAGCCCGGTCCGCATACCAGCAAGAGAAAATGACTTGGAGAAGGACCGCAGGAGGATCACGTGCGGGTATTTGTGCAACAGGGGCAGCGCGGTCTCATCGGCAAAGTCGATGTACGCCTCATCTATGACCAGGATACCACGCACGCGTTGGGCGAGGATGTCGACAGACGACAAGGGAGGGAGCGTACCAGAGGGGGCGTTGGGGTGGCAGAGAAAAACGAGTTTTGCCTCGGTCGCGGCAAGCTGCGGTGGGAGAGAGAAGTCAGCCGGAAAGGGGATACGGATGGCCTCTCCTTCCTGCATCGCCACCAAGGTGTCGTACAAGCTGTAGGTCGGCACCGGATACGCGACCCGATCGCCTCGACCGATGAAGGTGCGCATCAAGATCGTCAGGAGATCGTCTGAGCCATTGCCCACGAGAATCTGCTCGCGGCTCAAGCCATAAACCTCTGCGGCTTTGTCACGTAAGCGGTCGGCAACAGGGTCAGGGTAAAGACGCAGATCTTCGTTAATGGCGTGCTGCAAAGCGGCGATGACACGCGGGGAAGGCGGGTAAGGATTTTCGTTGGAGTTGAGCTTGATGTAGCGTTTATCCTGGGGTTGTTCTCCAGGAACGTAACCGTGCATGCAGCGGATCGTCGGGCGGACGAGATCAAGACGGGGGGCGGTCAAGGCTGGCTCCTCCAACAGGGCAGATGTAGCCCCTTCTTCATAGCGTACCTGGGTACAAGAAAGAAGGGGGCGTTCGGTACCGCCGTAGAGTTGCACTCATCTCAGCCATTTGCTACTCAGAAACAACTTGTCGTATTGTTATATACGCGATACAGGACCCGCGTGGGAGGAAGAGCGGGAAGGAGGTAGGAGTGTGGCGCGGCGAAACGAGGAGGGTCTGTATGGAGAGGATGAGAGCATGTTGGGTATTGGTACTATCCCTGTTAGCGCTGCTTGTCGAGGCAAGTGATGCAAAGGACCACAGCCGCGACAGCTCACAAGAAGTGCGCCTTCCTCACTATCTCCCCTACCCTTCGTCCCTCAAACCGCAAGTCGAATTCTGGAAAAAAATCTTTGCGCAGTATTCGGAATTCCAAGTAGTCATCCACGACGCCGAGTATATAGATAAAGTATACACTGTTCTCGACTTTCTGCCGTTCTTAGATGCAGAGGAGTCGTTGGACGGAATGACTGTTGAGCAATTTAAGGCAGCACAGACTAAGCGTGAGCTCGAAAAGGTGCGCGCGCTTTTGCTCAAGTTGCACGCCCGCGGCGGGGATGGCAGTTCCCTAAGTCACGAGGAGAAGAAAATCTGGGATCTCTACAGGGATATAGAGGACCCGGAGAAATTTCGCAAAGCTGCTGATGAAAAGCGCCTGCGGTCGCAATCCGGGCTGCGTGAGCGCTTTGCAGAGGGGATTCGCATTTCGCGCCGGTATCTGCGCCAGATGGAAGAGATCTTCCGCAAGGAGGGAGTGCCGATCGAGCTTACGCGGCTGCCGTTGATCGAATCGTGCTTCAATCTCCGTGCATACTCGAAAGCGGGGGCAGCGGGTGTGTGGCAGTTTATTCCCTCGACCGGACGGTTATACATGCGTATCGATGGGACGATTGATGAACGACGTGACCCGTTGATCTCGACACGAGCGGCCGCCCGCTTGCTCAAGACCAACTACGACATGCTCGGTACTTGGCCTCTGGCGATCACGGCTTATAATCATGGTCCCTATGGCGTAGCGAAAGCGGTCAAGACCCTCGGGACAACCGACATCGATAAGATTATCCGTCTCTATCGAGGGGAGAGATTTGGCTTTGCTTCGCGGAACTTTTACCCTGAGTTTCTCGCCGCCCTCGAGGTCGAGAGAGATTATCAGAAGTATTTTGGTCCTCTGCAGCTGGAGTCACCGCTGCAGTACGATGAAGTACACCTTGAGCATTACCTCTCCCTGCAGCACGCTGCGCAGTGTGCGAATACCACTACGGACGAGATCTTAGCTCTCAATCCGGCCTTGCAAGAGCCTATCCGCACAGGCCGGGCCTATATCCCGCGTGGCTATCGTTTACGGGTGCCGGCGGGGACGGCCCAATCCTTTCTCCAACAGTATGCTGCGCTTGCACCTGAGCATAAAGCGGATAGCCAAAAAGCTGTATTTGCCATGCATAAGGTACGGCCTGGGCAAACCCTAACGCAGATCGCCCAGCAACACGGTACGACCAGCGCCGTGCTGATGCGGCTGAACGGGTTGAAGCATGCTGCGCGTATACGAGCAGGGCAAACCCTCCGCATACCGGTACACCCCGGTAGCAAAGCTGAGGTGCAGCGTGCTGAAGTGCAGAAGGCCGTAGATCGACCGGTCAAACTGCAGCAGGCCAGTCTCACGGCGGCCGCTGTGAACAAGGCTCAAGTCAAAAAGAGTAAGGGTTGGCAGATCACCAAGAAAAAACTCACCTATGTCACGCACAGAGTCCGGCGTGGGCAGACGCTGTACCAAATCGCGCGGCAATATAACACCACTATCGAGGCGCTGAGGCAGCTGAATGGTGTAAGCAACGTGAGACGTTTACAAGAGGGCCAGGTTTTGCGGGTCCCAACAAGCCGTGTGATTAGTGACACGTAAAGAGGGGGTGGCCTACTTGACCGTAGGGCGTCCCAGAGGCGGTCCTTGCGAAAGGGAACAATCCAGCGGCTGCGGTCCGAGCAGTTCTTCCGCGAGCCTGGTTGAGGCTCCTGCGCCCAGCAATACACGGTACTGTTGGTGGGACGAGGGAAGGCGATTTCCTCCGCCGTTGTCCTTATGATAGGATTCCCGTGCCGCAGGTTGCCTATGAAGTATTATCCCATCTTCCTTGACCTCAGTGGGTGTTCTTGCTTGGTGATCGGGGGAGGAGAAGTGGCCGAGCGTAAGGTGGCAGCCCTGCTCCAGGCCCGGGGCCACGTAACTGTCATTAGCCCGACACTGACGCCGCAGCTACAGCTCTGGGGAGAGGCGGGGACAATTGTAGTGCATCAACGGCTCTATCGCTCTGGCGATCTGCACGGATTTTCTCTCATTTTTGCCGCAACTGACGATGAAGACCTCCATCGACGTGTTGCTGACGAAGCGATGAGCACGCGTGCTTTTCTCAATGTCGTAGATCAGCCGGCCCTTTGTTCCTTCATCGTGCCGGCGGTTGTGTCCCGTGGCGATTTGACTATTGCCGTGTCGACCGGGGGAGCAAGTCCGGCGCTAGCGGGGAAAATCCGGCGTACCTTAGAGCAACAGTATGGTCCGGAATATGGGCTGACGCTGCGCCTGCTAGCGCAGGTGCGGGAATGGGTCAAAACGAAAAAAATGGCAGCGGAAGAACGCCAACAGGTGTTAACCGCTCTAGTCGAATCCCCTCTCGTGGAGTATGTTCGGGAGCGACAGATCAAGGAGATCGATGCGCTTTTACAGAACACGCTGGGAGAGTCGTGTACACTTGAGGGCTTAGGTCTCTCGTTCTGATGGAACTGCCTTTACTGAAGCTCGCGCTGTTTGCATATTTGCTGAGCACGGTTGCCTTCCTTGTCTCCCTCCTCTCCACCAGGCCGTCGCTGCGCACGCTTGCGCCTGCCCTCTTAGGCGGAGCATTTATGGCGCATGCTGGTGCCATTGCTGTTCGGTCTGCCGCAGCCGGCTATATGGCGATCACCGATTTTTATGAGGCGGTTTCGTTTTTTGCCTGGCTCATGACGGGGATGTGTCTGTTGGTGCAACTCCGCGCTCCGGTCGCCTCCTTAGGAGTGGTTGTCAGTCCACTGGCGTTCGTGTTGACCTTAGGGGCGTTTGTCTTCTATTCCCAGGTGCGTGACCTGCCTCCGACTTTGCACAGTGTGTGGTTGCCGATCCATGTCTGTCTTGCGTTTCTGGGCAACGCGGTCTTTGGCGTGGCCTTCAGTGCCAGCGTGATCTATCTGATCCAGGAGCGGCTATTAAAAGGGAAGAAGGGAGGAACGTTTTTTCGTCGCCTTCCCTCACTCGAAGCCCTTGATAACCTGAATTACCGGTCGCTGGCGTGGGGATTCCCCCTGCTGACATTTGGGATCTTAAGCGGGGCAATCTGGGCTGAGTACGCCTGGGGGCAGTTCTGGATCTGGGAACCGCGCCCTGTTCTGTCGCTACTGACATGGATATTGTATGCGCTCTTGTTGCACTACCGCAGTATCGGATGGCGTGGCCGCCGGGCGGCAGCCCTGACGATTGTGTGTTTTGCCGTGTTGTTGATTTCCTTTTTGAGTGTACGGGTTTTCCCTGGGCGGCACGGAGGGGAGTTTGGCTAAGCGATCGTCCACCCTCTTTCTGCTCGGCCTGAACCATCGCAGCGCGCCCGTTGAGGTGCGCGAGCGGCTGGCCCTAAGTAACGGACGCCTGGAAGCCGTCTTGCGCCGCTTGGTTGATGCTGAGACTATCGCCGAGGGAGCGATTTTGTCCACTTGTAACCGGGTGGAAGTGCTGACTTGCACGCCCGATGTCGGTGCAGCCGAGGAGAAGATCAAAACAATCCTTGCAGACGAGCAGCGGCTTCCGCGGACCCTGTTCGAGCCGCACCTCTATGCCTATACTGACAAGGCGGCGGTCAGCCATCTTTTCCGCGTCGCGGCGAGTTTGGATTCGATGATTGTCGGCGAGCCCCAGATCCTGGGGCAAGTCAAAGATGCCTATACGACCTCTGCCAGCCTGGGAACGTTAGGGACGATCCTTCACCGTTGTTTTCATAAGTCGTTTTCTGTGGCGAAACGGGTGCGTAACGAGACGCGGATCGCGGCAAAAGCCGTCTCCATTAGCGCGGCGGCAGTCGACCTGGCGTTGCGCATTTTTGACCACCTGACCGATAAGACGGCGATGGTCATTGGGGTGGGAGAGATGGGAGAACAGGCGGTGAGGCATCTGCAGAGCCACGGCATTGGCAGTGTGCTGGTCACCAATCGGACCTTTCAGCGCGCAGTGGAATTAGCCCGGCACTGTGGGGGGTCAGTGGTGCCGTTCGACCAATTGTCGAAACATTTATGGCTGGCTGACGTGGTGATCGGCTCGGCCGCAGGGGGCGAGTATCTGCTGGGTCCGGCGGTCGTAGAAGAGGCGCTACGCGAGCGCAAACGCCGCCCTATGTTTTTCATTGACCTAGGGGTGCCGCGCAACTTTGACCCACGCCTCAATGCGCTCGATAACGTGTTTTTGTACGACATCGATGACCTGGAGCAGGTCGTGGAGGATCACAAAGAGGAACGGCAGCGCGAGGCGCTGAAGGCGGAAGCCATCGTCGCCGAGGAAGTGGAGGCATTTTGGTGCTGGCTCTCTGGGATGGAAGTTACCCCGACCATTGTCGCCTTACGGGCGAAGGCCGAGGCCATCCGCCGCCAGGAGGTGGAGAAGACGCTGGCAGCCTTGAAGGAGAGTTCTCCCCACATCCGTCAGGCAATCGAGGCGCTTAGTGTGGCCCTCACCAATAAGCTCCTCCACCCCCCCATGGTGTACTTGAAACGGAGGGGGAGGTATAACAACGGCCAGGAACATATAGAGCTGCTGACCGTTCGGCAAATCTTCGGGCTCGATGAGACGGAAGACTAAAGCGCGGTGGCGTAGGCCGCCGGCCCATACCTGACATGCAACCCCGTATTCGCATCGGCACCCGCGGTAGCGTGCTCGCGCTGCGGCAGGCGACCTGGGTAAAAACGCGCTTGGAAAGCCTGTGGCCAGATGTTACGGTCGAGCTGGTGCCAATAAAGACGTCAGGAGATAAGATCCAGGACGTCTCCCTCGCCCGTATCGGTGGGAAGGGGCTGTTTGTCAAAGAGATCGAAGAGGCACTGCTCGCGGGAACCGTTGATCTGGCCGTGCATTCTATGAAAGATCTGCCTGGGGAATTGCCGGATGGACTCACCGTCAGTGCAATTCCGCAGAGAGAAGATTCCCGTGACGTCTTGATTACACCGCATGGTGAGACCCTGGCAGAGTTGCCACCTGGGACGCGGGTGGGAACAAGCAGTCTACGGCGTCAGGCACAGCTCCTAGCCCTCCGTCCCGCTCTGCGTATTACCCCGCAACGGGGGAACGTGGATACGCGGTTGCGGCAACAGCAAGAAGGTGTCGTTGATGCCGTCGTGTTGGCGGCGGCCGGTTTGAAGCGGCTGGGAATCACCCCCAAACACAGCTACGTCCTTGACGAGCAGATTTTTCTTCCCGCCATCGGCCAGGGTGCACTGGGCATCGAAAGTAGAGCAGATGATGACATCGTCGCGTTCGTGCGGCCTCTCCACCACGAAGAGACGGCTGTTGCGGTGAGTGCCGAACGGGCCTTTCTGCGCCGGATGGGAGGCAGTTGCCGCACTCCTTTGGCAGCGAAGGGGACGGTCACGCATGGGATGATCCACCTTGATGCGTTGATCGCGCGCCCGGATGGCACCCTGCTAATCCGTAGTACCCTGAGCGGGGCGATTAGCGCGGCCGAGTACGTCGGGACCACACTAGCAGAGACCCTCCTCTACCAAGGAGGGCAAGCAATACTCAAAGCGCTGGGAGATGCTGGTTAATCTCCAGCCTCAAGCTGGGCAGAGCGAGCCTCATGACAAGTGGCAAAGTGTACCTCGTCGGTGCTGGACCAGGGGATCCTGGGTTGTTGACTCTCAAAGGCAAACGTTGCCTCGAAGAGGCCGATGTAGTCATTTATGACTACTTGGTTGACCACCGGATTCTCCTTTACACTCGACGAGAAGCTGAATTGGTCTATGTTGGCAAGAAAAGCGGGGGGGATGCAATGGCGCAGACGGATATTAATCGCCTGATGGTCGACCATGCCGCCAAAGGACAGGTGGTAGTGCGGTTGAAGGGGGGTGACCCTTTTCTGTTTGGCCGTGGCGGTGAGGAAGCCGAAGCGCTTGCAGCGGCCGGGGTCCCCTTTGAAATTGTGCCCGGTGTCACCTCTGCTATTGCCGTCCCGGCGTATGCAGGGATTCCTGTCTCTCACCGAGAGTACGCCTCTGCTGTAGCAATTGTTTCTGGTCATAAGGAGGTGTGGGAGCACGCCCCACATCTCAACTGGGCCACCTTGGCAGGGGTCGGCGGCACGCTTGTCTTTCTCATGGGAACCCGGCAACTGCGCAACAACATGCGACGTCTGATGAACCATGGACTCCCCGCCAGCACACCGGTTGCCGTGATTCGTTTGGGAACGAGGCCAGAGCAAGCGGTCTTGACAGGGACCGTTGGTACCATCGCGGATGTGGTGGCTGAGCGTGGCTTTGAACCACCCACCGTCGTGGTAGTCGGTGACGTTGTCCGTTTACGCGAGAAGTTGCAATGGTTCGAGACCAAGCCCCTCTTTGGCCGCCGCATCGTGGTCACGCGGCCGCGCACGCAAGCCCAGGAATTTGTAGATTTGCTCGAACAGCAGGGCGCCGACGTTATCCAGTTCCCTACGATCGAGACCGTCCCTCTGCCTTCATACGCCCAACTTGATGCGGCACTGGAGACGCTCTCCGCGTATCACTGGCTGATGTTCACGAGTGTGAACGGCGTCCAATACTTTTTTGCTCGCCTGCGGGCACGGCAGCAGGATGTCCGCAGCTTGGGCGCGATACGGATTGCCGCCATCGGTCCGGCAACCGCCCGTGCCATACAAGCGCTGTACTTGCGGGTGGATGCGATACCCACAGAGTATCGGGCTGAGGCGTTGGTTCCTGTTTTAGGCAACGTGCAGGGACAACGGATTTTGTTGCCCCGCGCGGCACGGGCCCGCGAAGTTTTACCGCAGGATCTCCGGGCCCTAGGGGCCCAAGTGGACGAAATCGCCGTGTATCAGACCGTGCCGCCGCCCCAGGCGAACGTAGAGGAATTACGCGCGCTCCTGCGAGCGGGACACATCGATTGCGTGACGTTCACTAGTTCAAGCACGGTGCGCAACTTCATGGCCTTGTTTGCTGATAAGGCGGAGCGAACGCTGCTCAGCAAAACGACCATCGGCTGTATCGGCCCTGTGACAGCAGAGACTGTTCGCGAGTATGGGCTTGAAGTTACCGTGCAACCCACAACCTACACGATCCCGGCCTTTGCTGAGGCAATCGCAGCACATTTCAGCACCCAAGCGACAGCACTGCAGCGGTGACGGAACACGGCGCGATCCAAGAGGCTGCGCCTCAGTCTGGTAACGGCCTACGCCGCGCACAGGAAACCAGAGCCGTGGCAAACTCTGCGTTACTACCGAAGTGCAAATGGATGTAGCTAGCGAGGCACCGCTTGTAGAGGTAGCCTTCAGGCCGTGGGGTAGCCCTCCCCTGTTGGCGCACTTGATAGACGGTGGCGATAGAACCGCCACAGAAATCTTCGTTCTCTAGAGCTGAATAATGAAACTCGTGCCCGCGCACTTGCCCGCCGGCTAACAGGCCGGTCGGATCCGCAATCGTGACCTCGGCATATCCCAGCGTCGTGAGGCGTGGTTGCATGCGCACCGTCGTCGGGTATACCCCTACCATAGGAAACGCGGTGCCGCTGAGATCGCGGATCGCTTGGGTCAGGTACATGAACCCCCCACATTCGGCGTACACCATTCCTCCCCCTTCGATGAAGGCGCGGATGTCGTATTGCATCGATTGGTTTGCCGAGAGCCGAGGGGCGTATACTTCAGGGTACCCTCCACCGAAATACAACCCCTGTATGTTGGCAGGGAGGTGCGCGTCGTGGATGGGGCTAAAGAACACTAACTCGGCCCCGGCACGCTCGAGCAGCTCCAGATTGTCAGGGTAGTAAAAACAAAACGCTTCATCCTTCGCTACACCAAAGCGGACTGTGTCACCTGTCCGTCGGAACTCCGCATCCCGAGCAGTTTCTGCGGTTTCCTGAGGCAAGGAGAGGGGAGGCAACTCGTGCAAGAGCCGGCAGAGGTCAAGATTGTCCTCGATACAGGCAGCCAGCCGGTTAATCTGTTCTGGGGTGAGCCGGCGTTCTTCCGCGGTAAGCAAGCCGAGATGGCGCTCGGGGATGGCAATAGTGTCATCATGTGGCACTCCGCCGATCACGGCGATGGGCGGCAGACTCTCCAACGCTTCCCGTAAATATTGCAGGTGTCCTGGCCCTGCGATACGGTTAAAAACTACCCCAGCAATGCGGAGCGCTGGGTCAAAGCTGCGAAAGCCGTAAACAAGCGCGGCGACACTCCTGGCCATCGCAGCGGCGTCAACGACCAGGAGCACCGGTACGCCCAGCCACTTCGCCATCTCTGCGGTACTGCCGGCTTCGCTCTTCCCGCTGTGGCCGTCGAACAGTCCCATGACGCCTTCAATGATCCCGATATCTTGGCCTTGCATGTGCCGCCACAGGGTCTGTTGATTGTAGGGACGCGGAAGCATCCAGCCGTCGAGCGTGCGTGCGGGAACGCCGGTGATCACGCTGTGGTGTCCGGGGTCGATGAAATCCGGCCCCACCTTGAACGCTTGCACCCTGAGTCCGCGCTTGCGTAGCGCTGCTAAGAGGCCGAGCGTGACTGTGGTTTTCCCCACGCCGCTGTGAGTCCCGGCGACAATGCAAGCGCGGGGCATGCTCTTCTCCGTCTGTACCGCGGTCATGATCTTCATCTGGGATCGAGCACTAACGGCAACTGGCTAAACCCTAAAACGAGGGGACTGGCCGTCTGCCGGACTGCCGGTGCCTCCCCACGGGAGATGACCGGGAAGCGGTCGAGAAAGGTAGTAAGCGTGATTTTGGCTTCGGTCCGCGCTAAGGGGGCACCAAGACAGTAGTGAATCCCTGTACCAAAGGCAAGGTGGTGACGCAAATCACGATCGAGGCGGAATTCGTCAGGGTCGGGAAACGCCGCTGGGTCGCGGTTGGCCGCGCCGTAGAAAATCGTGACGCGATCGCCCCTGGCGATCGTGGCTCCCGAGAGTTCGACGTCTCGGATCGCGGTCCGGAACAGCCGCTGGACAGGGCTCTCGTACCGCAGGGTCTCTTCGATCACCGGCTCGACCAGACTGCGATCCGCGCGCAGCCGCTGCCACAGCTGGGGGCGATCGACCAACACGTTCAGCAGGTTCCCGATAAGATGCGTGGTCGTCTCGTTGCCAGCGATGAGCAGCAGGATGCAGAAGCCTAAGATCTCCCAATCCTGCAGCCGCTCCCCGTCGATATCCGCTTCCACAAGCGCGGTAATCAGGTCTTCTGCCCCCTGGGCACGGCGAGCGGCCGCCATCTGTCCAAAGTAGCTGACCATTTCCTGTATGTTGTACAGCCGCTCTTGCATCTGGGCGGAAACGGTCGAAAGGAACGCGTCAGACCAGCGTTTGAAGGTGGCGTAGTCTTCCCCCGGGATGCCGAGCAAGCGAGCAATCACCTTCACCGGTAAGGGGACGGCATACGCAGCGACAATATCAACTGTGCCGTGGCCAATCTCATCCAATAATGAGTTGGCAATGTTGGTGATCCATGGTTCAAGGGCCTCGACCCGCTTCGGGGTAAACGCTTTATTGATCAGACGGCGGAGGCGGGTATGGCGGGGCGGGTCATCTTGGATGAGGACAACTTTCGGGCCGAACTGGCCGGCCCGTGGGTCTTCCGAAGAGAACGTCTCGTGGTCACGCAGCGCCCTATACACGTCGTCATACTTCAGCAACCCCCACGCCCAGACGGGGGCAGGAGTGCCAGTGGCAGCGCTCGCCGGAATGCTGATGTAACGGACAGGGGAGTGGTCACGCAGGGAGTGGTAGACCGGGTAGGGGTTAGCAAAGGTGGCACGTGTGACGAGTTGGTCTGGAGTAGCAGAGGTCGCAAGCTCCATGATGGCAGTCCTTTCTCCTCAGGGGGGCACACCCGAGCACTTCTCACATAGGCAAATAGCCACGGTCTTTTGTCTTTTCCTACCATGCCAAAGGACACGAACATAGCGAGTGCTAACCTCCAAAGACATCCTCCTACGCTGGGAGCTCCGGAGGCACGAGGTCACCAGGCTGCGATGAGGTGAGGTACGGCCCGATCCATTCTAATTAGGCTGCAGATCACGGCGTCTCCGGTGCTCGACACACCCACCGCCTTACGCGCGCAACGGTGGACGAGAGCGCACTCCTGGCACTCACTATATCAGGCCACTAACCTTGCACCCGAGAGCGGCGATGCTCTGTGGCAGTCTGAGAAAAAGCGAAGCCGGGGCCACGGTTGCAGAGGCGAGCGAAAGGCGAAACAATGGGCCACAGACCAGTGTCAGAGGAGGAGCGGTCATGCGTTTCCCTGCGTATCGAGCTCGTCGCTTACGACGGAATGAACACTTGCGGCGGTTAGTGCGAGAGACGCGGCTGAGCGTCGATGACCTCATCATGCCGCTCTTCATCGTTCCTGGCTCGCGGGTTGTCAATCCTGTGGCCTCGATGCCGGGGATCGCGCAGCTATCGATCGACCAAGCCGTAGAGGAGTGCAAAGAGCTTAGAGACCTGGGTATCCCGGGGGTGATCTTGTTCGGCATCCCGGAGCACAAAGACGCTGTCGGTTCTGACGCGTACAGCGACGATGGTATTATCCAACGTGCGTTGCGCACGCTCAAAGAACAGGTGCCCGGGTTGTTGTTGATCACAGATGTGTGTTTCTGTGAATATACGGATCATGGCCACTGTGGCATGGTGAAAGGGCAAGACGTCGACAACGATGCCACCCTAGAGCTCCTCGCCAAGGAAGCGTTATCCCATGCACGTGCGGGGGCCGACATGGTTGCTCCGTCAGACATGATGGATGGCCGGGTCGGCGCGATCCGGCAGGCGCTGGATGGCGCGGGATTTCCCCATGTGCCGATCATGGCCTATGCGGCAAAATTCGCCTCGGGATTTTACGGACCGTTTCGCGAGGCGGCAGAATCGACCCCGCAATTCGGCGACCGCCGTTCCTACCAAATGGATCCTGCCAACGGGGACGAGGCCCTAAGAGAAGTGGAGCTAGACATTGCTGAGGGCGCGGACATTGTCATGGTCAAGCCGGCCCTGCCCTATCTGGATATCATTCGCCGTGTGAAAGAGCGCTTTGGCTATCCGGTCGCAGCCTACAACGTTAGCGGTGAATACGCCATGCTCAAAGCGGCGGCTCTCAACGGTTGGCTCGACGGTGAACGCGTTATGTTGGAGGTGCTCACCAGCATCAAACGTGCAGGAGCGGATATCATCCTGACGTACTTCGCCAAGGAAGCAGCGCGCAGGTTGCGTTAACCCCCTTAGGGGGCTCCGTTGTGTGATGTCATGACGATACGAAAAAAGGGACCTGCGGTAGACCGACTCGAGGCGCTCCGGCGTGTGCGCAAGGCGCTCCCGCCACCGACCCGTGCCAAGCAGGTGGAGAAACGCTATCGCCGGGCGGTCGAGCGGCGTGCTGCGCGCCACGAGGTTGAGCGTGCAGCCGAAGAGGAGTAAACTGAAAGTGCTTTTCCAGAGAGGAGGAAGAGCCATGAAGGCTTGGAAAAATATGGTTATGGCGGCGGTGGTCGGTGTGTACCTCATCAGTCCTGCTTTGGCATACTACGATGAGTATGACGACTATGAAGATGCGCACCCGTTGCGCCTGGTGGCATATCCTGTCCATGCGGCGGGGTATGCGATTGCATGGTTGGTGACACGACCGCTTCATGCGTTAGTGTCGCAGCCGGAACTGGAGCCGATCTTTGGCCATCGACCTTCTGAATGGAATTTTGCGGAGGGTCTCCCGCCCACAGCCGCAGCGACGACGTCTGCCCCTCCTCCCCCATCTCCAGTTGCGATTCGTCCAGAAGACCTCGATGCTGTACGTCGTGCGGCTGAGGACGCGCGGGCCGCGGCGGAAGAAGCCAAACGCGCGGCTGAAGCGGCTGCCCAAGCCGCAGAGAAAGCGAATAGAGCGTTTGAACGCTCACTGCGCAAGTAGGGCGCACACAGTGACGAGGGAAGCTGGTTTGCTCGGACACAAAGGCAGAGGGACCCTCAGACCTCTTCTCTTGCTCCCATCTCTAAAGCTGTGGTGAGAACACTGAGCTCAAAAGGATCATGAGAGTGTCCCTATGCACTTCCCCCGCTCAAGCGGCATCCTACTCCACTTCACCTCTTTACCCGGCCACTTCGGTATTGGCGACCTCGGCCCGAGCGCCTATCAATTCGTCGATTTCCTCACCGCCCATCGGCAAAGTCTCTGGCAAGTTTTGCCTCTGGGACCGACCAGCGACAGCAACCAACACTCTCCTTATGTGGCACTCTCGGCGTTTGCCGGCAACCCGCTTTTGATCAGTATTGAGGCGTTACACGAGGCCGGCATATTGCCGGCCTCGGTCGTTGCCGCTGCGCCGTCGCTTCCTCAGGGACCGGTCGATTATGAGACAGTGACTCGTGTCAAACTCTCGCTCCTGAGAGCTGCTTCCGAGCGCTTTGCCACCGCTGCCTCCCCTGTGTTGCAGGCTGCTTTTGCACGCTTTTGCGCCGAACAGCAGTGGTGGCTTGACGACTACGCTCTGTTCATGGCCTTGCGGGAGGTCTTTCAGGAAACCGCCTGGAATACATGGGAGCCGGACTTGGCACGCCGAAACCCCGCTGCACTCGCCCACTGGCGAGCGCGACTCGGTAAGGAAATCCTTTTTCATCAACACCTGCAGTTTTTCTTCTTTACGCAGTATGCGCGCCTGAAGGAATATGCGAACCAGCGTGGGGTGCGCATCTTCGGCGACCTCCCCATCTATGTGGCGTTTGACAGCGTCGAGGTGTGGTCGCAGCCGGAACTGTTCTTGCTCGATCCGCAGACTTTCAACCCGCTCGTGGTTGCCGGGGTCCCCCCTGATGCCTTCAGCGCGACTGGCCAGCGGTGGGGGAACCCGCTCTATCGGTGGTGGGACGAGAACGGCTCCCCGACCAAGCCCCTGTATGAGTGGTGGGTACGGCGCTTCCGCTCCACCTTGCACTTGGTCGATCTCGTGCGCATTGACCACTTTCGCGGGTTCGAGGCGTACTGGGCGGTACCGGCCGCAGAGGAAACAGCCGTCAATGGCCAGTGGATGAAAGGCCCTGGGGCTGTGTTGTTCACTGCCGTGCAGGAGGCGGTGGGGCAGTTACCTCTGATCGCCGAAGATCTTGGGATTATTACGCCGGAAGTAGATGCCTTAAGACGACAATTCGGCTTTCCAGGCATGAAGGTCTTACAGTTTGCGTTCGACGGCGATGTGCACAACCGCTATCTGCCGCACAACTACACCGACCCCAACTACGTGGTGTATACAGGGACGCATGATAACGACACCGCGCGGGGGTGGTTTGCCGCTGCTGCACCTGAGTGTCAGGCGGCCGTGCTGCGGTATCTCGGCCGTACGGAGTGGACCAACTTCCACTGGGATTTTATCCGTCTCGCTTTGAGTTCTATCGCTGCACTTGCAGTGATTCCCTTGCAAGATATACTCGGCCTCGGTAGCGAGGGACGTATGAACGTGCCGGGGCAAGAACAGGGGAACTGGAGGTGGCGCTACCTTCCCGAGTGGCTTACCCCCGAAGTCGGCGCACAGCTCGCCGAATTAACTGACATCTACGGCCGGGATGGCGACTGAATGTACTCCTCCTGCAGGGGCCGTCTCCGCTCGCGGTTCGATGGGCAGAGAGAGGATCGCAGGGGATAGTATCCTGCGAGCAGTTATGGTTTGCTTGTGCGTGCCGACGTGCGCACGGGGTATTCTGTTGTGAAAAAGTCCGAGGTTGAGGCCCCCCTTCCTGCGACCACGCTGCGTGCTCCCGAGACCGACTTGATGGAGCAGTATCATAAGGTCAAGGCGCAGTATCGAGACGCCTTGTTGTTCTTCCGCCTTGGCGACTTCTACGAGATGTTCTACGACGATGCGGTAGTGGCAGCGCGCGAGTTGGATATCGTGCTGACCTCCCGCCCGCAGGGGAAGAAAGGCGAGCGCGTACCCCTGTGCGGCGTGCCGTGCCACCGTCTCGAAACCTATCTCGCGCGCCTGGTCGAGAAGGGCTACAAGGTGGCGATTTGTGAACAGCTAGAGGGGCCGCAAAAACGGGGGATTATCCAGCGCGACGTCGTGCGTGTGGTGACGCCAGGAACCCTCTTCGAGGTGAGCGGTCCAGACTGCTCCCTGGCGGCCTTCTATCCCGAGCAGGATGGGCTCGGCGTCGCCTTTTTGCAGCTTACCACCGGAGAGTTTTTGCTGGCAGAGACGACCCGTGCCGACTTACCCGGCCTGTTGGTCAGGCTGCGGCCCACAGAGGTATTGTGCAAAGCTGGGGAACAAGGCGACCACCTGCAAGATCTTGAGGCGTTCGTCACTCCGCGCCCAAAGGAAGAATTTGCCGCCGAGCGGGCACTGCCCCTTCTCATGGAGTCATTCGGGCGCCCCCTCATCGAGCCGCTTGTCCTTTCACACCGCCGTGCGCTGCTGGCAGCTGGCGCGCTGCTAGCCTATGTCAAAGACACACAACGTGCCTTTCTCCCCCACTTGCAAGCGCCGCAACCGTACCGCAGCGAGGAGTTTGTCTATCTCGATCCCCAGACGCAGCGGAATCTGGAACTGGTAGAGAACATGCTGGAGGGAACCGAAGAGGGAACGCTTTTTGCCGTGCTCAATGTGACACAGACGCGCATGGGCGGGCGGCGCCTCAGGCACTGGCTTTTACACCCCCTCCTCTCCGTTGCTGATATCCGTCGGCGTCAGGAAGCGGTTGCTGAGCTCACCACCCGACACGAGCTCTGCACCGCGATACGGGCTGCGCTCTCGCCTGTCCTGGACCTCGATCGTTTGATCTCGCGCGTCACTTCGGCCGTCGCCAATCCGCGGGATATGGCAGCGCTGCGAGCCTCGCTCGCCCCGTTGCCGCGGCTGCGCACTCTCATGGCGCACTGCCAGGCACCCTTGCTCCGCTCCTTACAGGATGAGTGTGACCCGCTGACCGATCTGCACGACGAGATCCGGCGGGTGTTAGTAGAAGAACCGCGGGCGCTCGCGAAAGAAGGCGGCATCATCCGGGAAGGCGTTTCTGTCGAGTTGGATGAACTGCGTGCGATCCAAGAGTCCGGCCACGAGTGGCTGGCGAGCTTCGAGCGGCAGGAACGAGAGCGAACGGGAATCCCTAACCTGCGGGTCGGGTTCAACAAGGTCTTCGGTTACTATTTGGAAGTGACCAAGTCGTACCTCCGCGCCGTGCCTGACCATTATACGCGCCGGCAGACTCTTGCCCACGCGGAACGGTTTGTCACGAGTGCGCTAAGGCGCTTCGAGGAGCAAGTTCGCTCCGCAGCGGATCGGAGCCGTGTGCTGGAGTACGAGCTGTTTTGCGCTCTGCGGCAGACCATCGCCGCTCAGGCCCCCCGTCTGCGCCGCACGGCGGGAGTACTGGGGACACTGGACGCGCTCTGTGCTTTGGCCGCAGTTGCGGCCAAAAAGGGGTGGGTGTGCCCGCACGTGTCCGACACGTATGGGATGCAGATTACCGAAGGCCGCCATCCGGTCGTAGAAACCCTTACCACTAGCTTTGTGCCTAACGATCTCCGACTCGACGAACAAACGCATTTGCTCCTGCTGACCGGCCCGAACGCGGCGGGCAAGAGTACCTATGCCCGTCAGGTGGCTCTGCTCGTGCTGCTAGCCCAGATCGGCAGCTTCCTCCCCGCCACCGCTGCGACCGTCGGGGTGGTGGACCGTATTTTTACTCGAGTGGGCGCGACGGATTTTCTCGCCCGCGGGCTCTCGACTTTCATGGTCGAGATGATGGAGACGGCCAATATTCTGCGCCACGCCACAGAGAGGAGCTTGGTGATCCTCGACGAGGTGGGACGTGGTACCGGCACCTCCGATGGAAAAGCGATCGCACACGCGGTAGCAGAGTACTTGGCGCGGGAGATCAAGGCCAAAACTATTTTCACCACACACTATCACGAACTAGCCCGCCTGGCCGAGACATTTCCGGGCATCGCCAATGCCCGCCTGGAAGTGCGAGAGGACCGAGAAGAGGTGACTTTTCTCTACAAAGTTGTTCCCGGTGCCGCGCAAAAGAGTTATGGTCTGTATGTCGCCAAACTGGCAGGCCTCCCTGCACCAGTTGTGCACCGCGCCAGCGAACTATTGGCCCAGTGGGAACGCGAAAAGAGAGAGCTCGGGACCTCAGTGAACACGCTGCCCTGCAGAGAAGGTGTGCACGCACGAGCGCAGCAGGGGAGCCTTGCCGTCATGGAGCGACTCTCTCAGATCGAACCCCTCCATACTACCCCTCTGGAAGCGCTCGCCCTCCTGGCAACGTTGAAGAAGCTCGCTGAAGGGAACAGGGGAGAGTAAACACCCAGAGACGCCTCATTCTTCTAAGGAGATCGCTCCGCTCGGACATAGCTCGACCGCCTCTTCGGCTGCTGCACGGAGTTCTTCGCCTGGATGCTCGACACGGACGATCGGGGTACCATCCGCATCCGTGCGAAATAATTCGGGATGCAAGTAGGCACACTGCCCGGTTTTGCGACATTTCCTATGGTCGATGGCTAGACGCATCTCACTGTCCTCTGGTATGCAGCGCCAACGGCAATTGCTGAAACCCGAACACAATAGGACTGGTCGTCTGCCGCACGGCAGGGGCGGTGCCACGCGTGAGCAGCGGAAATCGATCGAGAAAGGCGTTGAGGGTGATCTGCGCCTCGGCGCGGGCGAGCGGAGCACCAAGGCAGTAGTGAATCCCCATGCCGAAAGCGACATGGTTCTGCAAATCGCGGTCGAGACGAAACTCATCCGGCTCGGGAAATTCTTGCGGGTCGCGGTTGGCCGCGCCAAAGAAAATCGATACCATCTCACCCTCCGGGATGGTCACACCAGAGACGACCACTTCCCGAGTCGTGACACGGCTTAGTTGTTGGACCGGGCTCTCGTACCGAAGCGTCTCTTCGATGACAGGTTCGACCAGGTTGCGGTCCTTGCGCAACCGCTGCCACAACGCTGGTCGGTCCACGAGGATGTTGAGCATGTTGCCGATGAGGTTGGTAGTAGTTTCGTTCCCGGCGATGAGCAATAAGATACAAAACCCTAGGATCTCCCAGTCTTGCAGCGACTCCCCCTCGATTTCCGCTTCGACCAAGGCCGTGATAAGATCTTCCGCGCCGTGCGCCCGTCGTGCCGCGGCCATGCGACCGAAGTACTCCATCATTTCCTGGGTGTTTTTTAGGCGTTCCTCTAGCGGTGTGGACACGAGAGAGGAAATAAAGGTGTCCGACCAGCGTTTGAAAGTCTCGTAATCCTCCTCGGGAATACCAAGCAAATGAGCGATGACGCGTACGGGGAGGGGAATGGTATAAGACGGCACGATATCGACTTCGCCCGTGCCGATCTCGTCAAGCAGCTCGTGCACCACACGGGTGATCCAGGGTCGCAACGCCTCGACACGTCGGAGAGTGAACGCTTTATTCACCAAGCGACGAAAGCGCGTGTGACGGGGAGGATCGTCTAAGATCAGCACCAGAGGAGGAAAAACGCCTTTTGCGACCAGGGGGTTGCGGGCCGAGGAGAACGTCTCGTGGTCGCGCAACGCGTTATACACATCGGTAAACTTCATAAGCGCCCAGGCCCGCATTGGCTCCTCCATCCCAGGAACAATGCCAGGGGGCAGAAACACATACTCCAGAGGCGTCTGGTCGCGCATTTGGCGGTAAGTGGGGTAGGGATCGGCGATGAAAGCGGCTAATTCCGTTCGCAGTTGTTCCGGCGTCGTGGCTGACCCTATCATAGCGACCTCCTTCCTCCTCTTATCTCCCTTCGCCCGTGGTTTTCAAGATGCAGGGGATCGCATATGACTTTTATCGACGTGACATTATGGGCATCCGGATTCTTTCCCCTGACGTACGCCAGCAAATCGCTGCTGGCGAAGTGATCGAACGACCAGCAAGTATCGTGAAGGAGCTGATCGAAAACGCCTTGGACGCTACGGCGGATACGATCCGTGTCGACATTCAAGCAGGCGGACGCCGCCTCGTGAAAGTGACGGACAACGGCGCGGGCATCTCGGCTGCCGAGGTGCCACTGGCGCTGGAACGGTTCGCGACGAGCAAAATTGTCCAGGTGCGCGATCTTGCCGCGGTTCGTACCTTTGGGTTTCGTGGAGAGGCGCTACCGAGCATTGCTGCGGTCTCCCGGCTGCGTCTTCTCAGCCGTGAGCGGGACGCGCTGCTGGGCACGGAAGCACGGGCCGAGGGTGGGACTCTGCTCTCCTTACGGGAAATGGGCGCCCCGGTGGGGACGACGGTAGAGGTGTGGGATGTGTTCTTCAATACCCCCGCACGCCGCCACTTCCTCCGCAGTCTCAGAACCGAGTACGGGCACATTTTAGGGACCTTCACGCGCTTTGCGCTAGCGTTTCCTGAGAAAACCTTCTCGCTCTTCTTCGATGGCCGTGAGGTCTACCACTTCCTGCCGACCTCCTTGCAGGAGCGCATCATCGCTTGTTTCGGCAGGGAAGCGGCCTGGGGTTTAGAGGAGTTTGAGAGTACCAACATCCTTGGCCGCGTCTTTGGCTTCGTCTTGCCAGCCGACGATGGGGGACGGAGACGGTATTACTTTCTCATCAACCGTCGGCCTGTACGGAACCGCACTCTGTACCGTGCGGTGCGGGATGCGTTGGGCGGTAAGGGGGGCTGGGTGTTTCTCTTTTGCGAAGTCCCCCCTGCCTACGTTGACGTTAATATCCATCCGGCGAAGACCGAAGTACGCTTCCGTGACGACACGGGGATGTACGATTTAGTGTGCAGCGCGCTGCGACATCGCACAGTACCACCCTGGCTGCAAGTGGAACAGATTGCCGAAGCGGGTACCGCATACGCACAGGACGAGACGAGAGGGTTCTCCCTCATTGGGCAGGTCGAAAATAGTTTCCTGCTTGCCGTCGCTGAGGGACATGTGTATCTCATCGACCAGCATGCGGCTGAGGAACGGGTCCTGTACGAGCAACTCCAGCAGGGACACGTGCACGGCCGTCAGCTCATCGCCCCGCAGGTGGTGACGCTCTCGCCCGAGGAGCAGGCGTTCGTGGAAGCGCAGCAAGCCACCCTGCAGGCGTGTGGTTTGCTGGTGGAGACTTTTGGCCCTCACGTCGTCGCCCTGCGGGCGGCTCCTGCCTGGGTCGCCCCGGCGGAGACCGGGCCCTTGTTCGCTCGCCTCCTCCTGCGCGTGCGCAGCGGGCGAGAAGATTTCTTCCAGGCCCTCGCCTGTCTTGCCGCCGTGAAGGCCGGCAAGGCGCTCGACCGCGAAGCTCAGGAGCGCCTGCTGCGGGCATGGCTGCGCACCACCAATCCCCACGCGTGCGCGCACAACCGACCAGTATATTTTCGCCTGTCGCTGGACGAGGTGCGGCGCAAGGTAGGCAGAACCTGCCCGAGTTGTGCATTTGCTCACGCAGACAGGGAGGCAGTGGAACATGCCTTCGCTGGGAACAATAAAAGCTGAGAGAGGGGGGGACCGACAGCACCCCTGACACGCAGACATAGGGGAGGAGAGTGATGAAACGTTTTGTGGTTCGAGTCCTTGCGACTATTGGCGCTATGGTCGTACTGCTGCTCGCTATTGGTCTGAGTCTATCGCGTGTGGTGAAGAAGCACGTGCCTCGGAAGACCGTAATCGAACTCGATCTCGAGCGCGGTCTTGTCGAGTATGTGCCGGATGACCCCCTTGCGCGGTTGCTTATGGAGCAGACCCCGACCGTGCGCGATGTCGTGGAAGCGCTGACACGAGCAGCCGAAGACGAGCGCGTGGTTGCTATGATTACTCGCATTGGCGGGAGCGGGATAGGACTCGCCAAGATCCAAGAGGTGCGCGATGCGGTGCAGAGGTTCCGGGCAAAACAGAAGCCTGCCATCGCCTACGCGGAAACCTTTGGTGAGTTCGGGCAAGGTAATGGTGCCTATTATCTCGCTACGGCTTGCGACGAGATTTATGTGCAGCCCTCGGGTGACGTCGGCTTGACCGGATTGCTGGTGGAAACGCCTTTCGTGCGGGGAACGCTGGAAAAATTGGGGATCATGCCCCGCTTTGCGGCGCGCAGCGAATATAAAAACGCGGCCAACATTTTTACCGAGCGAGCATACACACCCGCTCACCGGGAGGCGAACCAGCGGGTGATAGAGTCCCAGTTCGGCCAAATCATCAGAGGTATTGCTGAGGCACGCAACCTCAAGGAGGCGACCCTCCGGGCGCTCGTCAACCGCGGTCCGTTTTCGGCTCCACAGGCCCTCAAGGAGAAACTTGTTGACGGGCTTGCCTATCGCGACGAAGTCTACGCCATTGTGAAGGAACGAGTCGGGGAGGATGCGGAGTTTCTTTCTTTCCCCGAGTATCTGCAGCGGGCGGGCCGGCCATACACCCAGGGCGACACCCTTGCCATCATTTATGGTGTAGGAATGATTCACCGTGGGGAGAGCGAATATGATCCGCTCTTTGGCAGTGCCTCGATGGGGGCTGATACCGTTGCCGCAGCATTCCGGGCGGCGGTGAAAGATGAGGCAGTAAAAGCCATCATCTTTCGCGTGGACAGCCCCGGCGGGTCAGCCGTTGCCTCCGATGTGATTTGGCGCGAGACAATGCGCGCACGAGAGGCGGGGAAACCGGTCATTGTCTCGATGGGCAACGTCGCTGCCTCGGGTGGCTACTTTGTCGCCACGGGGGCGAACAAGATCGTAGCCCAACCAGGGACGATCACGGGGTCGATCGGGGTTCTTGGAGGGAAGATGGTAGTGACAGGTTTCTCGGACAAGATCGGCGTATCGTGGGATGAAGTACATACGAGCGACAATGCCACCATGTGGAGCAGCAATTTTGACTTCACCCCGGCGCAATGGGACAAATTTCAAGAAATGCTCGATCGGATCTATGAGCTCTTCACGCAGAGAGTGGCAGAAGGTAGGGGGCTCCCCATGGAGAAAGTGCTAGAGATCGCCAAAGGGCGGATCTGGACTGGGGAAGATGCTAAGGCGTTGGGCTTGGTAGACGAGCTTGGGGGGTTACCGGAGGCCCTTCGGCTTGCCAAGGATGCGGCAGGGATCCCGCCGGATGCCGAGGTGCGTTTGGAGCTGTTTCCGCGGGAAAAGACTCTACTGCAAGTCGTAGCGGAGAGGATGCTAGGGAAGGAGGACGAGACGGAAAAGCAAGCGACCGCCGTGGCCCTGAGCCGCACGTTGCGGATGGTCCGCCCGCTTGCCCGTGTAGCGCAGGAGTTGGGGCTCATGGCACACCCCGGAGTGCTGATGATTCCGAGGTGGGAATCGGCGCCGTAGCAACGGACACGCTTTGTCCCCCCGAGGAGAAACAGGAGTTCCTCCTGCAGAGGGGAAGGCGTTGTAGGCGTGACTAAGCGGACAGACGCCGGCTACCTTCAACCGCAGGAACGGCAGGGTCGAGCACAAAGCGCAGCTTCGGTAGGTCGGTATCACAGCGCGTATACGTTGCCGCCATCGGGTTGGTACACTGCAGGCGGTGATTCCCACCCCAAGCGTCCGCCTGGAGCATGACGAGGCGTGGCCGACCACGTGCGGCGCTATGGAAGACGTACTCCGGGTCGACCTGTACGATGATCGGTGTTTCCTTCCCACTATCCATCACGCGAGCAAGGTGTAGACTGTCCAGATAAGTGATATCGGATCCGGAGATTTGCTCAGGGTTTTCCAACTCCATAGCGAGGATCAGTTGTCCATCACGCTCGACATGGCTGATCACCCGATCGTGGCGTGCCTGCAGGGTGATCCTCCCCAGACCCACGGTGAACCCCCAGCGCGCACGTAATTCAGTCGCGGCCTGCGCAGCATCCGTGTACGCCTGCAACAGGTAGCCACGTGGCCGGATCCCGGCTCGGACAATGATGCGGACCTGCGCTAAAGAGAACGGCCCGACCGGACTCGTGGGAAAGCGTGCTACCGACAAGGTGGCATAGGGAGGGATGCTGGGGTGGAGTGCCGGTGGGATGAGGTATTCCGCCGGCGCCTCGGCGATTTCATAGCTCAACTGTAGGATCTCCGCCCCTTTGAGCTCCCAGGCTGCAGTATCGAGGCCGCGCAGCAGCGGCGCCCGCGCCGCTGCTGTTTGCACGTCGAGTTTGCCAAAAATCGGCATTAGCGACCTCCTCCGGCAGCTGCGCGTGCGGGCCGATCTTCGGCAAACGCGGGCATCACCTCCTTGGCGAAGAGCCGCAGGCTGTTGAGCACCTGCTCCTGCGGAATGATTTCCGCCGCGTTCAGCAAGAAGTTCACCCGGTCTACCCCGCAGGCTTCCCATTTTTTCAGTTCGCGGATCAGGTGGGCAGGATTGCCAACCGCAATCCCCTCCGGAGCTTTGCCGAGTTCACCCGGGCTGGCGGCTTGCCGACGGAGGGAAGGGAGCAACCCCGCCGAAGGGTAAGATTTAGTGGGGAAGGCTTCCTTAGCCATGTCGAGCTGCGCGGCCAGGTAGTTAAAGTGCTGAATCATGCGCATGCCGATTTTGGTGCCGATTTCATCATCCTCATGGCAGTAAAGAAAATTGACGGTGTTCACCTGATTGTTGACGAACTCACCGACCGGGGTGCAGTTTTGGATACGCCGCCGGTACTCTTTCACTTTCGCTTCCTGCTCGGCGAAAGTAGTGAACGTCACCCCTAGGCTGCCGATGCCACGGTCGGCAGCGTCGAGCTCAGTGCCAGGACTCGTCACCGCCACCCACATCGGCGGGTGGGGTTTTTGGTACGGTTTGGGCAAAACCGCGCGGGATGGCATCGAAAAGTAGCGCCCCTCATAGCTGAAACGCTCTTGCGTCCACATCTTGGGAATACAGTGCACAAACTCGTCCCAACTCTTCTTGGTCTCGTCCGGATTAGCGCGGAAGCCGCCCAGTTCGGTCCAGGTGGCCGAGCGACCAGTGCCGAACTCTAGGCGCCCACCGGAGAGGATGTCCAGCGCTGCCGCCCGCTCGGCGATACGGATCGGGTGGTTAAACTCCGGCACACAGATGACGATCCCATGACCCACACGGATGTTGTTGGTCTGCATCGCGCACGCGGTGAGGAAAATCTCTGGAGCCGAGCAGTGGGAGTATTCTTCGAGAAAGTGATGCTCGACGGCCCAGACCTGATCGAACCCCAGTTCATCGGCCAGCCGCACTTGTTCCAAAGCGTTCATGTACACCTTCCGTTCCGCCTCCCGATCCCAAGGCCGCGGCACGGACAGTTCGTAAAAAATACCAAACTTCATACAGACCTCCTTTCCTGTGGCGTCAACGGCAGTACACCCAGAGGTATGCTTTGATTTAGCGCATATAGGGGTTGCAGGTAAAGGGGGATGGAATGAGCGGTCAGTCACGCCGGGCAGTCCGGGCACTGCACCCCGGCGGTCCGTACCGGACCAGGAAGTTTGAAGTGGGGCCACCGTTATGGCATGAGAGAAGAGGGTAATGCGGATATCCAGTGTCGCCTTATTGACCATCGGGGTGTTGCTCTGCCCACTCGTCGCAGGGGGGCGGACAGATCGAGAGCAGGACGGGCTGATCGGTGCTGTGCATACGGTTGTGACCGAGGTGGCCCAGCTCACCCTCTATAACGGTCAGTGGCAAGAGGAGGGACGGGTACGTGTAGAGACGAGTGTCTACGATGTCGATGGCAACTTGACGGAAAAACTCTCCTACCACCCTGATGGTGCCCTTGCCGCACGAGCAGTACGTGTCTACAACCCGGCAGGAAAGCTCATGCAAGAGGTCTCCATCACCCCAGATGGCTCTCTGTGGCGTACTGCTCTGTACAGTTACGATGGGGCAGGACAGCTGCGCGAAGTGGCGTATTACGCCGCCGATGGCTCCCTTCAGTTCAGCGATACCTATACCTATGACACCCAAGGCCACTTAGTTGCATTCTCCAGCTTCGAGCCCACTGGTACCCCTTTACGAAGGAACGTCTACACCTATGGGCCCCACGGGAAGGTGATCGAGAAAAAAGTCTACGACGCCACCGACTCGTCCCCGACCGCACGCAATACGTATACCTACGACGCGGCCGGGCGGTTGCGTGAGCTCGCCACCTATGGTCGCACAGGAGCCCTGTCATCGCTCTGGGTCTACGCTTATGATGCCCAGGGCAACCAAAGCGAGTGGGTCGTGTACCAGCCTGACGGTACTGTCTCGCAGAAACAGACATACACTTACGAGTGTGACGCCGTCGGCAACTGGGTCAAAAAGGTCGTCTCAGAGTTGAGAACTCCGAACGATCTTGCGTCTATAGAACCCTCGGAGGTGATCTATCGGACCATTACCTACCACACCCCTGGGGAGGGGGCCCGGTAACAGGCAGCATGACGATCGCCATCGCCAGGCTGTAACGTCTTTGCTGCTGGACCAGCCTGAGTATTTTCCTTCCCGCCGGTTCTCTGACCTCAGAGGTGGCTGTCCGCAGCCATCTGCCGATGCTGGGTAGATTCTCCACTGTCCTCTTGCTGCGTCTGGCCGTCTGCAAAGGAGGAACGGACCTGCGGATTCCCAGTAGCAGATGCGACCGTCCAGCGTGGCTTGACGTGGAAGGGGACCGCACGAACCGGGCAGTCCGGCATCTGACACAATGCGCAGTGATGGGAAGTACAGGGATCAAGGTGAATGAGCACCTCGCTTTCCTCACCGAGCTGCCGGCCGAGCGCCTCGGTGACGCACGTCTGGGTTGTATGGCACTGCTCGAGACTCCAGTAACGCGGCAGAGTCAAATGAAAATCGATGTGGTGGCGATCTCCAGAGCGCCAGGAGCGCAGGTGGTGAATATCGATCCATGCAGGCCGGCGCGCCGCTTGCAGGGCTGCGACGATGCGCTGCAGGGTTGCCTCGTCGGCTGCGTCCATCAGATGTCCAACCGACTGACGCAGGAGGCCCACGCCCGACACGAGGATATTCACGGCTACGATACATGCGGTCAGCGGGTCAAGGACAACCCAGCCGGTCAGCCAGACCGCCCCCACACCGATGACGACTCCCGCGCTGGTGTATACGTCAGCGAGCAGGTGTTTGCCATCGGCGACGAGCGCAAGGGAACCTGTCCGGTTACCGGTGTGCAGGAGGAAGAGTCCAAGAGCGGCGTTCACTGCGGCAGCGCCGAGGACCAGAAGCAGACCGAGGTCAAGCTGGGCAAGGGAGGACGGAGAGAAGAGCCTGGGGACTGCCTGCCACAAAATCACCATGGCTGCGACGGTGATCAGTGCGCCTTCGAAGCCGGCAGAGAAGGATTCGATTTTCCCGTGCCCATAGGGGTGAGAAGGATCAGGGGGTTGGGCGCTCACGTGGATGCTGTAATAAGCGAATCCGCTGGCCACGACATTAATAATCGACTCCAGCGCGTCAGAGAAGATTGCTGCAGACCCTGTTAGTGCGGCAGCAGCAAATTTAACGAGGAGAAGCACTACCCCAACGGCCACCGAAAGGAAAATCGCCTGGCGGCGGGTCTGCAACCGGCGTGCAAGGGAGGTAGCACAGTCAGGCATTGCAGGAGAGAGATGCAGGCGCAAATGTGGCAGGGGAAAAAGAGGGGCTCAGGCGAGCTCCCCCCAAGCGATTCCCTGTCGCTTCCGTCATGCCGCTGTCGCGCACACTTTGCTCGGTGTGAGTTGGCACTCGACGAAGTGCCCGCCTTTCATTACCACATCCAAGTTCGCGCGGTTCTGCAACACCGTGATGTCCTCCGCGGGATTCCCACTGACGACCAGTAGGTCGGCCAGTTTGCCCGGCTCAATGGTCCCCACCTCATCCTTCATGCCCAGCAGTTCAGCCCCGTTGCGTGTCGCCCAGGTGATAACGTCCAGGGGGGCAATACCGGCGCCTTTCACATAGGCTTCCAGCTCTTTGGCATAGTCTCCATGGGGCATCGCACCGACGCCAAAATCATCTCCCACGACAAACTTGACCCCTGCGGCTTGTGCCTTGGGCAGGATGGTATACGCGTGCTCTAACCCACGCTCCATCTCGTCCACGCCCCCCCAGACACTCTTGCCGGTGCGTTTCTTCTCTGCGACGACCATCCACGGGAAGTAAAGGCTGGGGGTGACAAAAGTTCCTTGTTTGACTAGCAATTCGATACATTCTTCGTCCATCATATCGGCATGATCGATCACGTCCATGCCAGCTTTGAGCCCGGCCAGGATCCCTTTCTTCGAAACGATGTGCCCGCGTATCTT
>Ga0308420_1000152_pt1 | contig 30040 bp, 24 predicted proteins | sample HotsprSampleMS55_FD_203802 | JGI IMG/M metagenome (GOLD analysis project Ga0308420, IMG submission 203802) | Hot spring phototrophic mat microbial communities from Mushroom Spring, Yellowstone National Park, Wyoming, United States - 20090730_MS55 ... | reverse complement strand
TTTATGATGATCGGGGGTTTATGATGATCGGGGGTTTATGATGATCGGGGGTTTATGATGATCGGGGGTTTATGATGTTCAGAGGTCTATAACGATCGGTGATCTATAACGATCAGGAGGCTTATGATGTTCAGATGTCTATAACGACCTGTGATCTATAACGATCGGGGGGTTTATGATGTTCTGGGGGGTTTATGATGTTCGGGAGTCTATAACGATCGGGAATCTATAACGATCGGGAATCTATAACGATCGGGAATCTATAACGATCGGGGGTTTATGATGTTCTGGGGGGTTTATGATGTTCGGGAGTCTATAACGATCGGGAATCTATAACGATCGGGAATCTATAACGATCGAGAATCTATAACGATCGGGAGTCTATAACGATCGGGGGTTTATGATGTTCAGGGAGTCTATAACGATCGGGAGTCTATAACGATCGGGGGGGTTATGATGTTCAGGGAGTCTATAACGATCGGGAGTCTATAACGATCGGGGGTTTATGATGTTCGGGGGGAGGTTTATGATGATCAGGGATCTATAACGATCGGAAGTTTCATGACAATGTGTCATGATGATCAGGATTTTATAACATTCCGAGGTCTATAATAACTCTTTTTCAAAATAGGCTTCGAAAAATCCCTGATGGTTGCTCTGTTTATCTTTCCAAAACACCCTGAGTTTACAATGAGTTTTATTCCTTCCACTGTCCCGTCGTCATTGTACTTTTCGATATCATAACAGACATTATTGAAACATTTTGGACCTGTGTATGGATATGAAGGCTCCGAAATAGTACATGGAGGAAACGAACATATATCAGAGATTCCCATATGAAGACCATATCCTTGACTATTTGCATAGTTTTGAGCAAAGTCTGAAAAGTTTGTGTAATAAGCATCACTCATATGACATGCACATAATAAAAAATCCCTGCTACTTCCATCATTAAAAATCTCAGAAGGACGTTTGTTTTTACAATAACTTTCAAGAACGTTATCCATTTGTGAACAAGGCCCATCATATTTAAGGAAATTCGTTACATAACCAAAACAAAAATCAGAACTCAGGTTGTTTTCACAATGATGGCTGAAAATATCAAAAAACAAAAAACAACTATGAGCATCTCTGCATACAAAGGGTCTACAGAGCCTATCTTCGATGGTCTCTGAAAAACAAGAATACGAAAGGGTAACGGAAAGTTGGACACCGAAATTTAAAGAACTACTATAATCTTCGAAATTGCAATAATGATCGCCATACAATAAAAATGTTTTGTCATCTGAGAAGCGAGGTTTTAACTGAAATCTGTAGTTCGTGTCTTGTAACTGAAAAACGAAATAGCTTGAGTCATTGAAAATCTCATCCTTAAAAACAGTGTATAAGTTATCAGTACATGATGGATTTTCGATAGTCGAGGAATACAAATTTAATGGACCTGTGATATTGTTATAAACGCCAAAATTGTATATTAGTTTTTTCAGGTTCTGATTGGTCGATAACATAATTACGGTCCCATTCAGGTAGAAATATAACCCTGTTTCTATAGAGATCTTCAAATCTTTGTTTGGGTAATTTCTGAAAAAGTTAATATAATCTTTTGCTGTTATAAGGTTATCAAACTTTACATTGTTCTCGTTAAAAATGAACTGAAGCAATAATAGGTTCACGTTCAAGTAGCTCAGGTTTGTCACGACTATGGGTGTAAGATAAACAATCTGATTCATTTCAGGAGTATAACAAATGTTATGTTTTTTCATAACATTTGTTATTTTTTTTTATTTGTATCTTCTTTTTTCACGATACCCATATTTTACCCAATGAACACATGCATCCATCTCCGTTTTTCGGAGTCTTTCATATAGGTCTTCGTTAAGTTTTATGTATTTCTTCCAATCAAAATCTTCTGGTATGATCTCAGGAAGGTCTATATGCTTCTTTTCTGAGAGTCTTAATGCGGTTTCTTCATTGAAATCTTTAGGAGTTATGCTTTGATCCTGAGTTTCTATTATGTACTTCGCAAGATACGTTCTCCAGCAGAACTTTTTATTAATGTTTGGCCAGTTATTGTTTATATCTTCTCTTTCGTCCATCAGGGCATTAGGAACTCTGATATTTTTGTACAACTCTTTGTTGTAGTATAGTTCCTTAGGTAACGGACTATAATGACAGTATGGACTTCGAGATTGACTTTCAAGACCTTCGACATAATAGAAAGTCTCGATGTCGAATTGAAGATCATACATTGCTTTTTTATCTGTTATGGTTTCTCTTTTCCCTCTCAGGATCTCGACGCCCTTATAACAAGACAACGTACTTGCATACCTTCTTGCACCTAAATGTCTTATAACATGCCCTGAACAAACATAAAGGTCAGAGTATGGAATAATGTTGTCAATACAACCTCTTGGAATTTTAATCAGATAGACTTTTTCTCGAAGTTTCTCTTCTATCAGTCTTGAAACAGGAAGAGGGCCATGTGCTGTCAGGACAAGATCGCCTCTTTGGATATTTTGGACTTCTTTTAATGATCCATCTGCCATCAAAATTCTTGAACCCTCAAGAACACAGGTGGCTTCTACTGCTTCAAAGAATATGGATCCTACTAACATTTCTGCTGGAATATTACCAACACGACTTCCTGAGAGTTCAAAAGATATATCTTCCGAAACATCAGGGTCTATGAAAATAATACTCTGACCACTAGTAAATGATATAATTTGTGAATGAAGAATAATACCTTTTGTTTCATCTCTGATTGTTATTGAAGGATTCGCTATATTGAAGCCTGCAGGATGTAGAAGATGAATCAGAATATTATATTTGTAATCAGCTAGTAAATTCTTCTGTGTATAGAAAATTTTACTAGTACTTGAGCTTGTTGATGTAAATTGTATTCTTAAATGTTTATCAGTAGGATTTTTTGTAGTGTAATCAGCACCAACAATATCATAACAGGTTGTAATTGTGGAGGTTGAAGAATTTAATGTTCTTTGAGGATGTCCAGGATAACTAAGCGAACGATCTCTAATGTCCTCAGTTGTAGCATCTTGCTGTTTAAACGTAAAGTTATCATAAAATACTATATTTCGATTACTGTATTTTCCTTTTATTGAAAAGATTCTTAGATTATTACTAAGATCAGCATTGACTGGAGAGATTTTTACAAAAATTGTATAAGTATCCTTCAAAATAAAAGGAAGATTAAGTATACTTGTTGGAGATAGAACTTTCTTTGTAACTATATTTAGGCCTACGTCTGAAGAAGATACTGTTCCGGTAAAATCTACAGAACTTGAAGAACTGTCAGATACGGTTATCATGAAAGTAAGAGAAAAGCCTGGATCAATATTATCTCCTGTAACGGCAAACAGAATATAAAAATTTCTTAATGATGAGAAATCTGCAGTAGGAGAAAACTTGTACTGAATAATATCAGTTGTAGTGTTATTCAATGAAGACAAATTACTTAAAACATGAGAGTAGTTATCCTCGAAATTATTAGAACCAGGAGTAACAGAATAGGCCTTAGTAACTCCAACGGATGGTAATACGCCAATAGGATTAAAAGTAGTTCCAGTAGAAGGAAGACTATTACCTGTAAGTACATATGTGAATGTATCAGAGAAGTAATTAAATGTTGGAGAAGGGTCTGGTAAGATATTTAAATCATCAACGATAGAGAAATGTAATATTCTTATTGTAAAATTTACAGGAAAAGTTGATCCAGAATTAGGTGGTGATACTCTAATAACTACATCATAGTTTGAATAACTGGTTGAGGAATTGTTTGAGAAGTTTACATTTCTTAGTTTTATGTTTGAACTAATTGTACTTTCTTCTCTAATAGCTAATACGACTTCCGTAGAACCCTGTCTTAAAACAATCTCGACTTTAATAATAGGAGTTGAAGAACCTGAAATACTTTCCAACTTATATATCAGAGTTCCTCTATCTTCAGGAGTAAAATTGTTGAAATCAGGATATGTTATAGAAAAGAATTCTGTTGTACCACTAAAGGTTCCTGATATCTCTGCTATAGCAGGAGAATTTAAAGCTGTAGTACTAAAATTCTGAAAAATTCTAATAGAACCTGAAGAACCATTATGAGTAAGAGTTCTTTGTCTAGGGGGAGTAGATAAAGGACTTTTATCATAGTAGAAGCTTCCATCTGAAGTTACAGTGCTAGTTCCAGATGAGGTTATTATCTGAGGAAGTGTAAAATTATCAAAGAGTAGTAATCTCAAATTTGGAAAGTCTCCAATTACAGGATATCTTGTATAACCTAAATACATAATACTGAAAGATACAGAATTTGCAGAAGAATAATTAAATAATTCTAACAAGACTTGTGTAACATTATTAAAATCTGGGGTTCCAAAAAATGCAGTATTCACAAAAAATAGTACAGCCTTTGTACCTGCAAAAATAGTTTGAGAAGTAGTAGTGGCGACGAAATTACCTGTTGTTCCATTAGTATAGTTCTCTGTTTTAATTGTTAAACGCAGGTCAAGAGCTATGTCTAAACCAGTGAAATTATTCCTTACGAAAATATAAAAACGATTACCTATTGAATTATAATTATTCAACATATGACTCATATTGACTGGATAATGGAAGTCATATTTAATAAGTTGTTCTGGTCCGGTAAGAACTCCGGTCACATCAAACCGAAGTTCTGGAGGACTACTTTGATAAGTGTACGAGACATTTGAATTTGTTTGGAATTCTTCTGATACATTATGCGGTAAAACTAAATGAGGTCCTTCAATTATATTCGAACTGGGACCTGAAAAACCTAGAAAAGTATCACAGAAGTTGTCAAAGAAATACTCGGTAGTGATTGGAACTCTTAAAGCCATCCTTTTTTGTTTATTTGAAAAAAAACTTTCCAAATTAATTAATGAAAAAAAACATATGCTCCTGAATCAATAATAAAATCCATCGTTTTCTCAAAGTAGACCCGATTTTTCCACGACGAATGGATAAAATAGATACGAAAACAATTAAAGTCCTGTTTATTGTTCGGGACTTTAATTGTTGTCTACTGGCAATTTAGTCGTCCAATAACCATTCGTTTTCTCTCTTGATTTGTTCTTCTTCTTCAGGAGTGAAATCATTCTTAACTCCAAAATATTCTCTCATTTCTTGAACTGATTTCCCTCTGATACTATCAGCAATTCTTTTGCAACCTGAATCGAGAAGCGATTGGATATGAAGAAAATCAGCTGCTAAGGTACACTCAAAAAGGACCTCTCTTGAAAGAGAATTAAAAAAATTTCTATCCCATTCTCGTTCCTCGTCTTCCGAGTGTTTTTCACAATGAAATATACAGTATTCTATTACCTTTTCCATAATCTCAGGTCTTACGTTTTCTATGGGAATTTTATCGTCTTCCTGTGGTGTATCTCGAATCATATTTGCTATTGTTCCTGAAAGCATAATAGCTTTCTTTGGGGCTTTTAACTCTACTTTTGTTTCTTTCTGGTTTGTATTGTTTGTATTGTTTGTTTTGTTTTGTGAACCCTGTAAAAAGACAATTTTAACATATGAATCCATGTTTAGTTTTGTCTTCAAAAGTTTTTCTTAAAAGTCAAAAAAAATAAAAAAATCATTATCACCCGATCACTAGATGACGTGATTAAGCTGCGAACGAATAAAACAGGTTTGTTTCAAAACAAAAAAAAATCTTGTTAACTTAAAAAAATAGAATTTCGAAAAATGTCTTGTTGCAAGAAGTGTTGTATTCCACCGTATTTCTTTTTATTGAGCAATTTGAATAATATTGGTAATATCAGAGGTTCTTTCGTTGCTGTTTTACAAGAATTAGATGCACAACAAAATGTAACTAACACAATTACAGCTCAGGGTCAGTTAGTAGGTTCTGCTACGAGTACAAATCTAAGTCTAACCAGTGCTAATGTCTCTGTCACTTCTAGTAACGGTAACAGTGTGGGAAATTTTGGACTCTTCCTGAATGGAGCACCTAATAATGCTACACTCGGTGTTACATACAGTAATTTTACTTCAAGCTTCATTGATTCTCTTGTTGCTACAGGTTCAACATTAAACAATATACCAGGAAGCAATACGCTTACTGGTACTAATGTAGCTTTCGACAGAGCTCCGACTCCGACTAATAATCCAAATTATAACTATGTAATTACAATCACAATCAACTAAAAACGATTGTTGTTTATGTCTAAAAGTAGACATAAACAACTATGAAACCTGAAGTACTCGTGATAGGACCTGGTGGAATGAAAGTCTTTCTGCAGCTTGGTGCGCTTCTCGAACTCGAGAGAATGAATATTCTCGAAAATGTTTCCGTTTTTGTCGGGTGTTCTGTCGGGGCTCTTGTGAGTCTTCTTCTTGTTATAGGATACACAACAATTGAGATCATCAATGACGTTTTTAACGAAGACATTCTTAACTATCTGATAGACAAGTTCGATTTTGAGAAAATTTATCAAAGCACAGGGCTAATAGACCCTGTGAATATCAGGAACAAACTATCACAAAAGCTAATTAAAAAAATCGGGTTTGTACCTAACCTTCAACAGTTGTACCTGATGACAGGTAAGAAATTCTACTCTGTCGCTTACAATTTGAACAAAGACAGAGTAGAATTATTTTCCTATGAAACAACACCTGAATGTTTATGTGTCGAAGCTGTTTTACTGTCTATGAACATCCCTGGAATATTCTATCAGATGAAGTATAAAGAAGACTACTATATAGACGGTGCTTTAGGAAATCCATATCCTGTTGACTTGTTTGATGACGGACGAACTATGGTATTAGGTATATCAGTAGACTCAGAGACTTTGATTCAAATGAAAAGTAGCATTGAATATCTCTATAAAATAATTCAGACACCTATGGTTCAAATAAAACAGAGAATCATTTCTGATTCATCATCACTATGTCGACACCTGATTATCAAAAGTAAATACTTTGATACTCTTGGAATTTCATTAACAGACGATAATAAAATAGAAATGATCAAACAGGGTATCGAGCAATGTACTAAATTCTTACAGTCAGATAACATCAAGAATTTGGTTTAGAAAGCGTTCTAATACAATCTTTGAGCAATCTAAATAGTCAGTGTATGTTTTAGTATCTATATACATGCCTTTAGTATGCAGGTAGTGTAGAAAGATTCCGCATGCTATTATCTTCGGTGAAAACTCTTCTTCGATATTCTTTTTTTTGTCTTTGATGTTTTCTAGTAGATGCTGAACTTCTTCTATACAGAAGGAGTTCAAAAATATAGATTCCTCTGATAGTTTTTCAAGTATTGTATCGAAAAAATCTTCAGGTTTTACTTCTTCATTTAGTTTCAATTCTTCAATGTCCTCCTTGCTCAGATGTTCATAAAATTTATAGAAAAAATCTTTATTTGTGCTTACACCTTTGATACCCAATAGCTTGCAGATCTCTTTAGGATCTTTGACATTGTTTAACTTTCTATACGCAAAGAATAGACAGTAATATAAAATTTTCTTTCTTCTTTGACCTCTCGTTCTTATATTTAGCTTCCTGAAAATATTGCTCGCTTCACATTTCACATCGAATGGGATTTGCAGGTCTTCTAAATCTTTTAGGATGTTAGCTCTTGATATGAAATCTTCTTGTGAGTTTTCGTATTTTATTTTATTTCCTGTGTACGAAATGTAATTACCTTCGTCAACAAACTGACTCTCAGACATTTAGAAAACTTAAATTTTTAAACTATGTTTTTTTTCTTAAAATATCAATTAGGTTGATGTAATCCTGTGTCTCGGGGTAACTGTTAACATGCCTGATATACTTCATATATGTAAGCAGTATACCTCTGAAGTTTTTCTTGAAGTTCTCTGAACCTTTGGTTCTGATGTAATTCATTGTGAACCCCAATTCTATCAGGTCATGAATTGGATACACGATCTGATCTTTTTGATGTGGCTTCTGAGAAGTCCATTTTGGACTCCAAAGCCACCTCCTGTATCCTTTACCTAAAGGTTCAGTAGCGACTCCACCAAAGTCTATCAGAAAATACTGTGGATTTCCATTTTTGTATTTTTTCATAATATTCTGGGGTTTTATGTCACAGTGGACTCCAAATTTATGTAAGAAAAACAACTGATATAATATATGAATACCAACATCAAAAGGGTCATCATCTGTGTCTATTGGTTTTAGCTTTTCTATAACGAGTACAGGTTGATTCCAAAATCTGAACTTTGTCGAGAAGAAAGGTAACGGACATCCTAACTGACTTAGCTTTTTGTAAATCGAACACTCAAAATCAATATCATGTCTTTCAGATTTGTACCATTTTATCACTACCTCGTGGTCCTCTTCGGACTCCTGAAGTCCTAAAGATTCTTCGATTATCTTCTTATAGTCTTCATTCTGCTTCTTTAGATATCCAACTGTAACACAGGCATGTTTTCCAATCTTGATTAATTTTTTGATATTTATGACATTGCCTTTTTCATCGTAGCAATATACAGTTTTGAAAAGGAATTCATTAGAAAATAACTGCATCGGACTTATCTTTTTCAAAATATAATACTCTGAGACTATATTTCTCAACTCACTTGAAATTTTCTCTTCTGTATCCAATTTTTTGCGTATAAACTTGTTTGTCTTTTCTCTGAAGACCCTGTTAGAAAGCAAGATTTTTGAAATTCTTGAAAGCTGCTTTTTCAGATCTTTAGGAAACTTCTGATATTCTTCTATTATTTGTTCGATCATTAAAATAAGTTTGATCTTATTTTTACAGTTGCTTTTTTTAAAAAAACGTCAAGTTTTCTCTAAGAGTCTGTATCAATGTCAAGAAAAACTTCAAAGAGGATAGTTTTGTATCAGAAGTTTATTGATGCTTCAAACAGAATAGCAGATCCCTCTTGGAAGGAGGTTTTTAGAAAACTCGCGTATGGAAAGCCTCTCAGAGGTTTTGTTATAACAGAAGAAACTTTAACTTTTAGAAGAAAGAAAAAAGTCGAAGATGTTATTCAGATCCCTGAGAAACTCGATGACGAAAAAATAAAAGAGATAAAACAGTTTATTTCGAAATACTCAGGATTCAGGTCAACAATGGACCTGATAGAAGAAACAAAAACAACAATGGAGGTCATGAAAATGAAAGCAGAGAGGATAAGCAACATGGAATGGAAAAAGCTGAAAAAGAACAAAAAACTATTACAGATGTTGGGTCTTGAATTCATAAAAAAGGAGAAAGAAGAAAAGAAACTTAACAAAGAAGAACTAAAAAACCTGTGTAAGACAATAATTCTCGGTTTTGTCATTGATGCTTTTGACGGTTTTGAATTCGATGATAATGATAATATCATATCAATAAATGGACTAGAGTTTGACGAAGAGGAAAGAGTTTACTACTTTACCAGTGGGAAGCTAAATATTTTTGAACCTGAAAAAACAACAAAAACAAACTCGAATAGTCAAGAATCATCTGAGAACTCGGAATTTCTTCTAACACCAGAATGTTTGAGAATTAAAAAGATTAATATCATGAAATCTTGGTGCTCAAAAAAGGGAAAAGATAAAAAAGAAAAGAACGAAAAAAATCAAAAAAATACTCAGGACAAAAATCAAGAAAAAAGTATTGAAAACAAAGAAGATGAAACAAAAACTGAAAATAGTGAAATAAATGAACTTAGCAGTGAGATAAACGAAAGAAATGAATCCGAAGAATATACGAATCAACAAGACGAAAGCGAGAATTAAAATAAGTTTAAGATTTTAAAAACTTTTTGAACAACATATATGAGAGCAATCTGACACAGACCCTGAGATATCGTGAAGTGTACCAGATTGATCTCATATATGTTATGAAAAATGTTTAGAAAGCTTTTACCCTGTGTTTTTTACAGGTACTCTAAGGGACAAATTACGAGAAAGCACAAAGTTTGTGAACCGTAGATTCTGAGAAGGCACAAGGTCTGAGAAGGCACTGAGAGTCTAACAAGATATAGAATCTAAGAAGATACAGAGTGAGAGTCATGGAGGCTGAGAGTCACAGAGAGTCTGAGAGCCACAGAGAGTCTGAGAACCACAGAGAGTCTGAGAACCACAGAGTCTGAGATTCATAGAGAGCCTGAGAGCCATAGAGTCTGAGAAAGCACAGGGTCTGAGAGCCACAGAGAGTCTGAGAAAGCACAGGATCTGAGAAGAAATTTCCGAAAAATATAAGGATTCTGTTTCTGATGATTAGTTCACGGAGAATTCGTGGACCTCGCGAGGTCATACACCCCCTGATCCCTCGAGCACCCTCAGGACCTCATGAAACACAAACACATACAAAAAACACAAAGAAACATCGGCGCGAAGGGCCGATGACTGTTGAACCCCCTTCAGGGGGTTCAACATCACGGCGCGAAGCGCCGATGATGTTGCGCATCGCAACAATCAAAAAATTTTTTAAAGTTTTTTTTGTTTTTTTGTTTCTTTTTGTTTGTGTTTGTGTTTCATGAACCATTCAGGGTTTCAAGAACCCTGTGGGATCATGAACTCCTGATCCCTCGAGCACCCTCAGGACCTCATGGAACACAAACACATACAAAAAGAAACAAAAAACAAAAAAACTTTAAAAAATTTTTTGTTTCTTTGTGTTTTTTGTTTGTGTTTGTGTTTCACGAACCATTCAGGGTTTCAAGAACCCTGTGGGATTATGAACCCCTGATCCCTCGAGCACCCTCAGGACCTCATGGAACACAAACACATACAAAAAGAAACAAAAAACAAAAAAAACTTTAAAAAATTTTTTGTTTCTTTGTGTTTTTTGTTTGTGTTTGTGTTTCGTGAACCATTCAGGGTTTTCGTGCACTTCACAGGGTCATAAACCCTGATTCCTCAAGGATCCTCAGAAGTCACGAATCACAAACACAAACATCAGCGCGAAGCGTCGATGACTGTCGAACGCCCCTTCGGGCGTTCGACATCACGACATTTTGTTTCATGTTGCCACTCCGCGGCAACATGAAAACAAAATGTCGATGACTGTTTCACACCCCCCGAAGGGGGGGTGTGAAACATCACGGCCCGAAGGGCCGATGATCGTAGCGAAGCATGTTGCGAAGCTTGTTACGAACCACGTTGCGAAGCAACGTGGTTCGTAACATGCCTTGCGCCTCCTGTTGCAAAGCATGTTGCAAAGCAACATGCTTCGTACCTCCTGTTGCTTTAGTAACAAGCTTCACAACATGCTTCGCAAAATGCTTCGCAACAAGCTTTGCAACATGCTCCGCGACATCACGGTTGATGTTTATTTTTCTTTCACAAGCAGTTCTTTCAATTAGGCCTTATTAAGACTTACATAATGGTCTAATATTTGTGTTACATAAATTTTCGTTCCTCCTGACACCAAAAATAGATATTAAAACACTGTCTAGGAAAGAAATAGAAACTCTTCTAAGTATAGTCTTTTGAGTACGAAGAGTTTTCTCAGTGCTTTCTTTCTTCAGGATCCCAAATGTGGAATTTCTTATAAATAAAAGACAATTCAGGTTACCAAATAGAACTCAAAGAAATAAAATCTTTCCATGTTATTACAGGAGTATATCGGACTTTATAAGAGTCTCATCTATATCAAGGACTAAATTATATCTCTTGGAAATCTTTTGAAAAGATTTCATTGTTCTTACTAATAGTAAAAAACTAACATGTCAAGAGGTCTTATACTACAATATGATTCAAGAGGGGTTCAATATCCTGAGTTTTTAGATTACAATATTAGTTATGCAAAAAGTAAAAATTATAAGTTCTTGTTTTTATTGAAATCTATTTACTATGTACCTCCTTACTGGGAGAAAATTTTCATTGTAAAAGACTTTCTACCTTTCTATTCATGGATTCTTTGGTTAGACTCTGATGCCGTGATATACAATATGGATATGGAAATACCAGGTCTTGAGCTACCATATGATTTTATTTTTACAAGTGACCCCCCTTGTTGGAGAAGTCCATTTAATGCAGGTGTGTTCTTAGTTAAGAACACACCTGTAGGTATCAAAATTTTAAACGAATGGATCTCAGGTTATAACCCAAAAAGATGGTATTTGAAAAACTCAAAATGGTACTGTTATGGGGAATGGTCTGGAGTAGATTATGAACAGGGTTTCTTTGTAAAAAATATAATGCAAAAGTATAAAGATAATATCAAAAGCTTAGAATGGTATGTCTATAATACACCTTGTTATCATTATATTCACCCAAAAACTTTCTCTATTCATTTTGCAGCAAGCTTCAAAAATGATATAAAAGATATTATCGAAGGAAATTTGGGAAAATGCAAGTCAGGGGTTGAAAGTAGTTAGAGTAAAATGTTTAATGATAATAACAAATTGATATTATCATTAAACATAATTCATAAACAGTAATGTTTTGACCAACCCCTGTGATTAAAGTCTTCTTTGTCTAAGACTTTAATCGCTTATTAAACTATTATATTTCAATAAGAGTTACATTTCTATAAAACTCATAGTTTCTAAGATAATCGAAGACTATTTCTTTGAATGTTGAATAGATTTTTCGTGTTTCATTGATATCGTATTTGAAATTTAAATCACCAAGAAGAACATGCCATTGAATGGTAAACAGGGGTTCCAAGTATCTCGTAACTATAACAGGTAATCTTTCTTTCATATACAGAAGGAATCTTTCCCTTTGATTTTCTTCAACATATGTAGTTTGAAGCAAACTGCTACCCAATTCTTGGTAGATGAAGAAGTACGTGCTTAAAATTTCAAAATACTGTCTCTTTATTCCTTGTGCTACATTATCTACAATTTGTTGATTACCAGATATCCCTCTTATGGTAAGTTGAGTTCCTTCTTTAAACTTCACAAAGAAAACTAAATCCGTTATCAGCAGTATCGTAATCACAGAGACAAGAAGCGAATAGTATATGATATACAGATATTTGGGAATTTTTATTCTTGCTCTAATGTTATAATCTATTACGAGGGACAAGATAACAATACCTGATACTACAGAAACTGCCAAAAACACCTTACGAAACTTGAGAAGTTTATCATTTATGTTTCCGTTTCTTATGAGCAATGTAATTTTTTGATCTACATCGATGGAGAAAGGACGGAATTCTATCTTATATGTTAACCTATCATATCTGTTCAGTTGCTTTTGTTGACAAATAAATTTGGAAATGATATTCTGTAAGTCAAAAAATTTCTTATTAAGTTGATATCTACCATAACTACCCTCATTACCAAGAGGGATATTATTGATTGTGTTCAGAATGTAACTTATTAAAAATGGTTTGTTTTCTGATTGCTCATTGATAACAGGGGTTTGTAGATCCTGTAGATCCCTTTTAACGGCATTGTATACCATCCGATAAATTTTATCTTTCTGACGATTCTCAAAGAATTTCGGAATATAGAATCCATAATTGACATCCCTTGTCAAGAAAAATTTTAACTTCTTCCTCATTATTTTGTACATGAAATTATGAACGACTGTATAATAGTCATCGTTTAAAACAGAAAGCTTCATAAAGGAAAAATCATGCAAAAGAATTTCTTTTCCCTCTAGAATTCTCTTTAGTCTAATCAGGGATGGTTTAATAAAGTTATGTGTTATATCGAACCCAAAATAGCTGATAGGATTCAGAAAGTTTAAGAAGGATATAAGTCTTAAAATTTTTCTTTTAATGAGCTGTCTGGCATATACTATATATCTTCCCTGTTGTTCAACGGAAAACTCTCTTATCTCACCCTGAGGTTCGTTTTGCGGGATATATATGTTTCTTTTTTGTCTGAGTACAAAAATCGGAAAGGGTTCAGGATCTTGATTCCTGATTTTCTCAATTAAGTCCCTATCTTCTTGTTCAGTGATTTCCTCTGATTTTTCATAAACTTCTATAACTTCTGATTGATCAGAAACTAAGATATCTTTCTTCGTCCTTTGAATATTGTTTTCTAAAATAATCTTCTTTCCTGTGCTTATCTCTTCATGTAGGTCAAAAGGCTCTATATGAGAATCTAGAAGTATATTTAACGCGTTTTTGATACTTACTTCTTTTATTTTTCCCACCTGTTGTAGATTTCTCTTGAAGTCTATATATGCATCGAAAACATCTCTTTTGTAAGAACTCTGAAATCTCCCTGATCTTTTATAGATGTCCTTTTCTATCAGGTAAATCGTATCATATATAATTTCCTTTTTTATTTCCTCTCTGTCAAGGATATTTCTTATTTTAAGATTTATAGCATCTTTCAATCTTTCACGTACCGACCTCGACTGTATAAATTCAGTGATTATTTCCTTCCTCACAATCTTGTTTATTCTTCTTATCATGCCTTCTTCTTTGAGGGGGATCAACTTGTTAATAAGAAATTTCCTCTGCGAGCCATGCAGGATCAATATGACAATCAAGAAGATTAGTATTACGGCTATGGACAGGTAGAATGCTATATCTCTAATTAAATCCCTGTTTATAAGTCTGATATTATAAAGTTCCAAGATCAGAACGGTGACAACAGCACCTGTTAGTATCAAAACAACAACACTCAGTAACAGAATCTTCAATGAAGAACTTATTAGCTTTTTGACAGGGTAAAAATCTGTTTTCTTAATAGATACTCCCTGTCTGAATAACTTATTTTTTACGATACTTTCTATAACTCCCACGAGATCTCTTTTGATATTATCATCATTTACCGTTCTATTATCTTCTTCTTTCTGATACTCAATCAATTGCTGTTTATAGTATTCTGTTATTTTTGATATTTTTTCTTCGAGAGTCAAATTTTCAGGAAAGACTTGTTTAACAAGAGGATTTCTTATATTTACTAAAGACGTTTTCTTTACGAACTCATCATTGATATTTGTACCATCAGTAGCTACAGGTACAATCTTTGCTATTATTTCTCTCAGGTTATTTATTTCTCCATCTTCGAAAAAATTTGTGATTTTGAAATTGTAATCAAGAGGGACAAGAAATTCTTTTTGATCAGAATTTAGACATTCCCTCAAAGAAAGCATAAAGCGTATTCTTTCTGATATAATTTGGACGAACTCTCTTTCAGGTGTTCGTTTTCTAAAACGCACCCTGTTGATATTAGTTAAAGTTTCCCGAAAAAAAGCTATAGCATTTCTTTGTGTGTTTCCGTCCTCTGAGAAAAGATCTTTTATCGGCTTTCTCAGGTTTTCGAGCTCGAGCTGATAAAGACGCCCAATGATTATCTCACATGCACAAATCAAGAAATCATACTCTCTAAAAACCTCTTTTTCTGAGATATTAGTTATTAAATTTCTCAAACTTTCTTTCAGGTTGAGTTGTATATCCTGTCCTGAAACTGACTGAACTATACAGGATATTCCAACAAATTTACCTAACAATATATCTCTGAGAATTCTCGTGATCATTGTATAAAAACCACTGTTTTTTCTTTCATCAATAAGATAATTCATTAGGGGCTTACATAGTTTATCTAAAAGAATATGGGTTAGAAAGTCTCTGTAAAATGTATTTTCAAAAAGGAATTCCTTTATAATAATTCCTCTAGAGGATAGAAAATGACTCTTGACTAACTTTTGAAATTTTTTTTCCTCTAAGACTTTTTCTACTGCTTCTGTGACGTTTGTAATAGGTACTTCTGTATCGACCCTTTTCCTAAAAACGTAAACGTACGGATTTGTCATAAATAAGCAAAGAAATTACACTAGAAAGTCTGAAGACAAGAGTAACCTGGTGCAATTTTTTAAGATCTTTTAAAATGAGGGATTGAAATAGTTAATGTTATTGTATAACATTAACTATAGTTGCCATTGCACCTGAAATCACGACCTCTAGAAAATTGCAGTCTTTTGAAACTTATGAAAAGGTTATAATTTTGAGCAAGACTTAAAAATCTTGACTACATGGATAACAAAATAACAGGCGGGGTACAACTCATTAACCCTCTGATCTATGAACAAACCATTGATATTATGAACCCTCTGATCTGTGAACAAACCACTGATCTCATGAACCACTGACCTCATGAGTTCCCTGATCCTCGAACTCCTGATCATCTAACACTCTCAGGTGCCATGAACTACAAACATAATCAAAAGTAACATCAGCGCTTCGCGCCGATGACTGTCGCGGAGTGACATCACGACATTTTGTTTTCATGTTGCCGCTCCGCGGCAACATGAAAACAAAATGTCGATGACTGTTTCACACCCCCTTCGGGGCGTTCAACATCACGACCCTTCGGGTCGATGATTGTCGCGGAGCGACATCACGACATTTTGTTTTCATGTTGCCACTCCGCGGCAACATGAAAACAAAATGTCGATGACTGTTTCACACCCCCTTCGGGGGGTGTGAAACATCACGGCGCGAAGCGCCGATGATTGTCACGCGGCCCGAAGGGCCGCATGACATCACGTCCAAGAGACGATGACTGTCGAACGCCCAGGGGTGCGAAACAATCAAAAAAAAGTTTTAAAATTTTTTGTTTTTTTGTTTGTTTTTGATTCACGACCGTTCAGGGTTCAAGGACCTCAGGGGTCATAAACCCCTGATCCCTCGAGACCCTGAATCATTCATGAATCAAACACAAACAAAAACAAACAAAAAAACAAAAAAAGTTTTAAAATTTTTTTTGTTTTTTTGTTTGTTTTTGATTCACGACCGTTCAGAGTTCAAGGACCTCAGGGGTTATAACCCCTGATCCCTCGAGCACCCTGAGGAGCTCGTGAAACACAAACACAAACAAAAGAAACAAAAAAAATTTAAAAACTTTTTTCGTTTTTTTTATTTTTTGATTGTTGTGCGACCCGAAGGGTCGCACAACATCACGTCCAAGAGACGATGACTGTCGCGGAGTGACATCACGGCCCGAAGGGCCGATGACTGTCGAACGCCCCGAAGGGGCGTTCGACATCACGACGCGAAGCGCCGATGTTTGTGTTCGATTCAAGAACCGTTCTTCTGCTTATTTAATAACCTCATCATTTACCTATTTTATTGTTGATTTCAAATAGTCCTTAAAGTTTTCAAATGAATTAAACCCTGAAGTTTAAAAATATATTGAAATTTAAAAAACACTCTGTGTTTTCAAGCATTTTTAGGCTTTTCTAATACAATAATGAACTGGGAAGAACTTAAATCTGAAAAAGTTCTTGCTTATGATACTAAAAAATATGATTTTCGGTCTATTGTCCAAAGAATACTTGAATTTGATGATCTCGAACAGATTCATACAAAATACACAGAGTTCACTAAAAAAGGTGTTATTCAGTTTGAAAATGATCAACAGACGCCTTTACATAAAAAGTTTTACAATTCGGTTCTTTTGACTAACTTTTTAGAATTATACAGGAACTTTGTTAGAGAATTCATTGCTCCAATGTTCAATGAATCAGTTATTGTATATCAAACTAAGCCCACTTTCAGAGTGCAACTTCCCAATAATGTTGCTATCGGACAAAAACATTGCGATTCTGAATATAATCATCCTGAGGGTGAAATAAACTTTTGGATTCCTCTAACAAAAGTGTTTGAAAACAATGGAATTTGGCTTGAATCTGAACCCGGAAAGGGCGATTTTCATCCTATCGGAAACCTAAATTATGGGAACATTTTCAGATTCTATGGAAACAAATGTCGACATTACAACAATATTAATGATACAGGCTCAACGAGAATATCTTTTGACTTTCGTGTGATGCCTCGTTCGAAGTATATCCCTAGTGAAGCGACTACTGTCAAATCAGGTATGAAGTTTATAATTGGTTCATATTACAGTGAGATGAGACTTGATGATATTTAAGTTCTACCCTGTGTTTGTTATGTTTGAAATCAGTGTAGAACTTAAATATCTTTTTTTTCATATATGAATCTGTAAACTTTTTACTCCTCTTCTTCGGTGTGTCTACTGTATCTTTTCATCGTTCCTTCTCTTTTGACAAAGAAGAAAACAATAACAACCACAAGAGTTATCAAAATCAAAAGTATAATAGGTAAAATAACCAACAATATAGTTGACATTTTTCCATCACCGCCATTATATGAGTAACGCGGTACAGGTACTGTAAATTCTATTTCTCTTGGTTCGAAAGCCATAGTCATAGCCTTTACAGGTGAATAATCTTCGATATGTTCGATCGGGGTCCATTCAGGTACAATATCAAAGAAATCTCTTGGACCGATTCTAAAAATTTTGACATAATTGATTCCATAGTTTTTTAGTTTCATTTTATCTTCGTTTGTCAGACCTGCGAATGTTGTCGAAGTGAAAATAATAGCTCTGTCTTCATTAGAGTTCTTGTTCATTATCAGGGAATATTTCCCTGTTCTTCTGTCGAACTCAATAGTAATCACAAAATATAAGCATTCTTTTTGATCGGATGTCGGAATTGAACTTAGCGCATATGGAGAACAGACCCATGAATCATCATTTGACTTCGAGTATCTCTTGTAGAACCTTCGAGAAAGAATTGCCCCAAGCACATACCCTGAGACTGTACCTGGTTGTATTTCCTGTATTGAACCAAAGATTTCATTGACTTTCTCCTGTAACTTCTCGAAGTATGGAGTTCCATAAAGTATCTTTACAAAGTTCACTAAACTATCAAAAAAAATCCTTGATTCTCCTTTAAGATCTTTAATCTTTTCGTCCTTGATTCTATAGATGTTTTTCAGGAGGTTCTCGAGCGAAGAACTATTGGCTATCCTGTTAGCAAAACTCTTATTTTTTGACATTTTTTAGAGACACTGATTTTTTTCGTTTAAAACAATGTTTTAATAAATAAAAGTTTTTTTACTAATGCTTAGTGAGATTAAAAAGAAAGCACCTACTGTTAAGAAGCCAAAAGTCGTTAAGAAACAGGAAGAGAAGAAAAAACCAGAGGAAGAAAAGGATTTTTTTCAAGAGTTTTTGAAAAAAGAGTTCACAGCTCAACAACTAGAAAAACTCAGGAGGATATCTGAAAAGAACAAAACAGATATTTATGAATTAATAGGTTTACTTTTCGAACTCAAACCTGTTGAGAAAAAGGAAACAGACGAGATACTTGATGAGCTCGAAAAAGAAGCAGAAGGGCCTGAGAGTTTAATTTTCAATAACAAACTTATGAAAAAAGAAAGAGAGAAATTTATAATTGAAGACAAGACAGCAAGAGAGAAAATTGTTCTTCAAGAAGGAGGTCTTTTCAAATGCAAAAAATGCGGAAGTACTGCTATAATGGTTACTCAATTACAGACAAGATCAGCTGATGAACCCATGACAACTTTCTTTAATTGTACAAAATGTAATTATGCTTGGAGAGGCTAAAAACACCTGAGAGACTAAAAGATATAAGAAACTAAAACACCTGAGAGACTAAAAAACAGGGAGAGTTGGAAACAACTGAGAGACTAAAAAACACCTGAGAGACCTAAAAAACACCTGAGAGGCTAAAAACATATGAGAGCTAAAAACACCTGAGAGACTAAAAACACCTGAAGATTATAGTAACATCTGATGTTTTGACTTATACGAAATATCAGATGTTACAGAGTTAAAACTCTCTTTTTTAAAAAGACCCTGTGATGGCTCTTTATAACTTTAAAGCATCATGTTCCGGAACTATGAATTTCTCTCAAAATAACATGGTAATTCCGAATGTGGCTGTTACTTTTAATAAAAATCTAACTTTTGAATTTCCCAAAGAGATAAACAATCTATTACTCTTTCTAATAGCTTATAACTTTGATGTAAGAGGTACGTTTCAGGTCACCACTGGGCCTCCAATTTTCTCATTAACTTCAAATGTAGGGGTTTTTAATTCTTTTTCTATTCTTGATAATGTCAAAAATTCTTTCATTTACTTTGTATTAGATCCAAACACAACTGCTAAAGTTTCAGAGGATGGAGGCATAAAAATATATTCTATAAACAATACAACAAATTCTTTTTTTGTTAGTTTTCAGGTGACATTGGATATTTACTGGAAATGTGAAAATGAAAACCTCGATAGTAACATATGCACAAATTTTGTGTGTTCTTGTGAACACACCACCTTAGACACCTGTACCCGTTGCAGACAAAATTTTTTAGATTATTGCTTTTCTCAATCAAACATTTATACGACGCCGAATATCTTTCACAGTGAGTTCTGCAAAGACTTCTTAAAGAACTTCTATAATAATTTGGGTCCTGATTCTGTAATAGAACAAAAGCTTATTGAAGTCTGTAGCAATATAGCAGGTACAGACTATGAGTCAATTGGGCAGTTCATAAACAATAACAGGAACACTGATTTTTTAAAGATCTGTGCTTGTCATTTCAATAGTAGTTTCTATGAGAAAGTAGAAAGTGAAGCTGAAAAAATATATCCTGGAATTTCAAATTTGGGTCTATTGAATCATTGTTTCGTGAAAGAGTGTGTAAATTCGCCGTACCCGAGTATTTTGATTTTTAATTCAAAATGCAAAGGTGCAGAGTGTGTTAGTATAGTAAATTTCAAAGACAAAAATACAAATATAAATGTCAAGATAGAACAGGATACACATTGTCAAAGGAAAATAAACCCCCAACCCCCACCTCCGTATTATCCTTACTATCCTTATTATCCTTATCCTCCGAGTCCCCCCAGTCCTCCGAGTCCTCCGAGTCCTCCAGGCCCCCCTGAACCACCCAAAAAGATAAACGTAACCCTGATAGTTATTGGCTCTATTGTATTGATAACAATAGTAGTAGTAGTGTTTATTATCGCAAAAAGAAAGAAGTCTAAACAGAAAATGTCAAAAACTGTTCCATTCTCTAAACAACGTCTGAGCACTAAACAGGAGGCAATAAAACTTCAGCCTTTGAAGAAAAAATAATGCTATAGAAGAAATAGCACTATTCTGAACGAAAAAATATCTCAGGACTCTTTTGAGTCTAAGACTCTTAAGAACCCTGAGATATTTTTTAATGAAAAAATCAAACAAATTTTTTTTTCAATTTCCATGGTTCTCAGGAGTTGTTTGTTATGAAACTCATATAGGCTTCATAACAAACTTGATTCTGTTTTTTGCATGATACTTTTTCAACTGACTATTACTAACTAAACAAAGAGAAAGGTTTTTTTGCTTCTTTTACTTTCAAGAACTGGAATGTTTGGAACAGTCCATCTTGCTCTTTTCTTGTTCGACGAGCGTCTGATAAGATGATAGATGACCTGTTATGAGTAGGAATCAAAAAAATCAAAAAAAACAAAAAAAATTTTTTGACTTTTTTGATTTTTTGATGTTCAAGAATCACTAGGGATTCTCGAGGAAAAACAGATCTATAACATTTTTTCAAAAAATGTCAAGTTCGAGAAACACTCGGAGGTTCCGAGGGATCCTGAAACATCAAAAAAATGAAAAAAACATGAATAGTAGGTCAAGGTTTTTTTCATTTTTTTAATGCTTTGACGAGCGTCTAACGAAAGAACCTGATTCTCTGACCATCGACTGACCATTAGCTAACGAGTAGAAACAAAAAAAACAAAAAATTCAAAAAAAAATCAAAAATTTTTTTTTGAATTTTTTTGATTTTTTTGGTTTTTTTGATGTTCAGGAATCACTGGGGATTCTCGAGGAAAAACAGGTCTGAATATTTTTTTCAAAAAATATCAAAGTTCGAGAAACACTGGGAGATTCCGAGGGATCCTGAAACATCAAAAAAATGAAAAAAACATGAATAGTAGGTCAAGGTTTTTTTCATTTTTTTAATGCTTTGACGAGCGTCTAACGAAAGAACCTGATTCTCTGACCATCGACTGACCATTAGCTAACGAGTAGAAACAAAAAAATCAAAAATTTTTGAAATTTTTGAAATTTTTGATTTTTTTGATTTTTTTGATTTTTTTGATGTTCAAGAATCACTAGGGCTCCCGAGGAAAAACAGGGTTGAATATTTTTTTTCAAAAATATCAAAGTTCATGAAACGCTCGGAGATTCCGAGAGATCCTGAAACATCGAAAAATGAAAAAAATCATGAACTACTGTTCATGTTTTTTTTCAATTTTTTAATGCTTTGACGAGCGTCTGACGAAAGGACCTGATTCTCTGACCATCAGGTGGCCATTAACTAACGAGTAGAAACAAAAAATTCATCGACGCTTCGCGTCGTGATGTCGAACGCCCCCCGAAGGGGGGCGTTCGACAATCATCGACCTTTGGTCGTGATGTTGAGCGCCCCCTTCGGGGGGGTGCGAAACATCACGACCCTTCGGGTCGATGAATTTTTTGTTTCTCTTTCTTCAATAATCTCCAAAATCTGACATATAACATGAAGCCAAAAAATCAGGTCTCGTAAATTTTAAAACTCAAAACTATCAAAATTGTTCTTTTGACTCTTTTAAAACATACGACCTTGAAACTTGTGGTCAGGGTTATCCTAAAAGTCCGTTAGATTTATTTACCTGAAACTGACTAAAAAAAGCTTTTATAAGAAATTAAAAACTTTAAGAATCCAAAATTACAACCCAGAGTGTATTGTAATATGATGATGTGATGGGTATTCCGAAATTTTTTGGGAGATGGTTAAAGAGAGTGTCTGCTTCATTTCCTGGAGTTTTACAGAGAAACATACCTGAAAATGTTTCATCGCTTCTTATAGATACGAACTTTGTTTTTCATTATTGTGCACAGATGGTCTATGGTTACGGAGAGTTCGATAGCGAAGAAAGAAGACAGAAAATAAAAGACATTGATGACGACATATTAGAAAAAGATCTTTTCTTAGCAATAGGTAATAAGTTACTTCAGATAGTACAACAGGTAAGTCCCAGAATAACATTGGTTATAGCAGTAGATGGCGTAACACCATTTTCTAAGATGGTTCAACAAAGAGCCAGAAGAATCAGGGCAAAGGAAGAAGAGACACCTGATTTAAAGTTCAATCCGAACTCTATTACAGCAGGAACAGATTTTATGAAAAGACTCGATAAATATCTAACGTCATGGATTTCAAAGAATGCTTTTTTGCTTCCTGAAAAGGTGATATATTCTTCACATCTTGTGCCAGGTGAAGGAGAAATGAAAATAATGGATCTAATCAGAAAAGGCGAAATCAAAGGAAACGGTGCACATGTATTATACGGTCTTGATGCCGATTTAATTATGCTTTCTTTAGTCAGTCCTCTCAGGGATATGTTTCTTATGAGAGAAGACATTTTTGAGGTTATAAACGTCGAAAAACTCAAGGAGATGATTATGAAATTACTCTCAAGAGCTTCTGAAGATCCCATCATGGACTTCTTATTGATAACGACACTATTAGGAAATGATTTTATACCCCCGCTTTCAGTGTTTCATTTCTTAGATGATATGGCTTATGCAGTGGAATCTCTGATAGAGGCTTACAAACAAACAAGAAGATCGATTTTCGTCAACAAAGAAATAGACAAAAAATCACTGAAACTCTTCTTCATGAATCTCGCAAAAGTTTTGAGAGATAATGAATTTCCCCTGTTATCAGGAGAGATATCAGAGGAACTCATACAAAGAAAGACAAATAAATTCATAGAAGGTATCTATTGGATTTTCAACTACTACACAAAAGGACCTGAAAATATAAACAAGTTTTGGTATTACCCTTACGAATTTGGCCCATTTGCGGATGACCTGTTTAGATGGAAAATCAATGAGGATATTGAAAAGAATGTATTACCACAACCCTCAGAGGATAAAAGATTCAATCTATCAGAGTATATGCTCATTGTGCTTCCTGATAGAGAACTGATACCTAATAAGAATCCAAACATTAGAAAATATTTTAAGTCTTTCAATAAGTTGTTATCACAGGATATAATTCCGAAAAGATCAACTGTAGAAGAGCTAAAAAAGCTTTTAGAAACTATCAATGAAGAAGACAAAGTTCAAGAAGAAACAATGGTTATTATTGAAAGATCTTCAAAGAAAAATGAAGAAATGAAACAGTTACAAAAACAGCTCGGTGTGAAGTTTTACTCAAGTAAGCCAAGAGATAGACCCATGACATATCACAAATAGAATTAATGTCTTACGAAAGACATTAATTCTTTTACAACTTACTTTTCATCCTTATTATTATCAGTGAACCTGATCTTAATCTTCCGTTTCGTCTTCATCTTCTTCGGCTTCTTCTTCACCTTCTCCTTCACTTTGCCCAATGGTCGTTACGTTGCCCTCGCCTGTTGATGTACTGCTATCTTGTCCACTCATTGCACTTGTAACAGTACTCGCTGTACCGCTCGTGGCTCCACTCACTGATGCACTCGCAGCTGTACTCGCTGTACTGCTCGTGGAGCCACTCGCTGATACACCTGTTGCACCTGTTGTTTGAGTCTGAGCTTTTTGTTTCTTCTTCTTTTCTTCTGTGTAGTCTATGTACCTCGGGATAAAGAGCAACACAGAAACTATAAACAAGAAGACAATAACAGCTCCCAAAAAGTAATTTAGAAAACTAGAAGCTAAATCATCGGTGAGATAACCTGCTACATTAATAACTAATGTAAAGATTGAAACTACAAATGCTGCAGCGAAAACAACAATAGGGACCAGAAAAGGTAGTTTTTTGATCCAACTGAAGAATTCGATAATTATCAGGCCAATCAATGAAATAGAAGTCTGTAAAAGTAAAACAGCAAAGAATATTGTCATGAACGAGTAATAGTTCTTATCTTGAATTTCTGTATTAAATCTCACAAAGTTTACTAAAGAAATAACGATTGTTATAATAACAAGTATTATCAGTAATACTACTTTTCTCGCTCTCTTCTTTTTCTCATCAGGTGTCATAAATCATGTTAAACAAATTATACTTTTTATGATTTAGAAAATTACAAACCTAAGTCTTCTAATGAACTTTTCTTTTTCTCCTTTTTCTTCTTCTTCTTAGAGTCTAGTACAATACTCTCATCGGTGTTTTCTTCGTTAAAAAGAATAGTAACAGGTTTATGAACAATATTCGTGATACCTTCAGTGTTCAGTTGGTTTATCAGCTCATTTAGAATTCTTTGCTGATTTCTAACTGTTGTTGTAATGTTCTGTAACAAAACTTTTTCGCTTTTCATCTGAGAAGCTATTTGTCTGAAATGAGAAAACAGGGTTTCTATTTTTGATTCTTCGATTTTTATCGAAGCTACCTGTTGGATAGTGGATATTAGTTTTTTGTTCAATTGTTCAATTTCTTGTCGTATTTGATATATTTGATACTGTATAAAAACATAAGGTATTGTGATTGAACCAACTATTACAATCAGGTTTGTTAGCTTCTCATTACTTAGGATGTTATCCATTACTATTTTTTATAGTCTCTGTGCCCTCTTCGTAATTGTTGTAATACTAATTTTTTTATCGGCTAACGTTTTATTAAGACAAGCTTTATTAAACCCAGAAGAATTGAAAGAATCTCACCTGAGAATATTAGAAAGCAGAAAGGGTCATATATTCAAGATTCCCATGTGTGATTCTTACATCTTGTGCTATGAAAATATTGAAAAAAATAGAGACAGTATCATCATATACTGTCATGGAAACAGTGGGAATATCTTCAAAAAACAGGCAGTAATGGACCTATTAGAAAAGGAAAAATTTTCTTTTTGTGTCTTTGATTACAGAGGTTTTGGTCCCACTGTTAATTCTTTCAAACCAACAGTAGAAACCATGATAGAAGACACAAAAAGAGTTTTGGATTTCTTTTCAGAAAAAGGCTTCAAGATCATCTTATGGGGAGAAAGTCTTGGAGCACTGATAATAAACAAGATCCTGAAACGATACAAAGGTCTTAATATACACAAGATTGTCTTCTTTTCTCCATTTACAGGTCTAAAAGAAACCCTGAAAAATAACGGACTTTCATTGCTGTGTTTGTTATTTCCAGCACTGTGGAATCTCAGTATGGAAGATATCGAATATGATTTTCCGATATTAGTAGTTTTCAGTGAAGAAGATAATCTTTGTTCAAAAAATTCAATAAAAAAAGTTTTCGACACTAAAAATGTTTGTCAGGTTGTCATCAGAGGGTCACATTCAAAACCAAAAATAGAATTTGAAGACCTGATGAAAATTAAAAGTTTTCTTTCATAATAACGACTTTATTTTATCCTCTGGCCAGTATTTTTCAAGATTTTCCATATACCAATTTGCTGTTTCTATAAGACCCCTTTCAAAGGGGGTCTTTTTTTTCCAAAAAGTTGTATTAACAGACCTGATTTTATAACAGGGGTCATTAAAGAGTCTGTCCTTTACAAAGGTTATCGATTTGTATGGTCTATTGAAAAGTTCATTCACTTTTTCAGCAATCTGAAGAGTAGAAAATTCATCATCTGATACAACATTAAATACCTGACCTTTCACATCATTTTTCAGAAGGTATTCGAAAAAATCTAAAAGGTCTTCAATATAAACAAAAGATCTTCTGTTTGTTCCTAAACCTTCTATCGTGCAGGGTTTATTCTTCATCGCTAACATAATAAAACGAGGTATGATTTTCTCAGGGTACTGATATTTTCCGTATATATTGTTAGATCTGATTATAGTGACAGGTAAACCAAAACACCTGTTAAAACATCTTGCGATCATATCAGAAGAAGCTTTTGTAACAGAATAAGGCGTTGTTGGAAAAAGCCCACTGTTTTCATCTACTGTCTGTTTGAAAGATGACTCTCCATAGACTTCATCTGTACTCATAAAGAGGAATTTTTTGACTCCATACCGATTTGATAAATCTAAAACATTGAAGGAGCCTAAAACGTTGCTGTTTACGTATTCTGCAAAATTTTCAAAAGAACGAGAAACAGAAGATTCTGCTGCTAAATGAACAACTGTATCGAACTGAAATCGTTGAAAAATCTTTTCTAGTTCTTCTCTGTTACAAATGTTTTCTTTGAAGAAAGTAATCTTCTGATTCTTAAGTACTTCATCTCTAACAAGAGAACAATATGAAATTTTGTCTATAACGACTATGCTTGAAAATCTTTGGTTCTCTAGAACATAATCGATTATATTGTTTCCTACAAAACCAAACCCCCCTGTAATAAGCAGGGACATTTTTTAGTTTTTATAATACCAAATATCAATCTGTTACATGTTTTGAATCAGACATGATTTTGTTTCTTAAAGAACGTAATACATGATTACGTGTAGATCGATAAACTTATTGAAAGTCGACATGAAATCTTTGAACCCTGTTTCTCTAGAACACTCTCAGGTTCATGAATTACAAACGAAAACGAAAAAGTTTGTTTGTGATTCAAGAATGTCAGGGTTTGAGGAGGTTATGAACCCCTCAAATGTCAGAGTACAAGATTTTAGGATTCTATCGATGCATCAAGTCAAACATTCAGTACAGTAATTAATGTCTTGTTCGAGACATTAATTACAATTCATGTGTGGTTATCGGAAAGTTTCATTATGCCCTTCTGTATATCCTCGAAGTCTAAAACGTATCCTTTTTTGTTGTTATCGAAGTGTTTTATTTTTGAAAAGTTACAGAGTCTCTCTGTGTCTCCTCCATAGTTCTTGAAAATTTGATAATTCTCTTCAAACAGTTTTTTTACGGATTCCTCATCTTTTATTTTCCACCCGCTTTTTTCTATTTGCTGTTTGAATATAAGAAAAAGCTCTTCAGATGTATAAGGTTCACAATTAAATACCCACATGCATCTTCTTGAAAGACCTTGTTGAATTTTGAAGATTGTTCTTTTCATTGCTTCTTCATACCCTGCGAATATAACAATTATCTCTTTTGGATGTTCACTAAGAAATTTGTTGAGTGCAGTCAGGGCTTCTGCTCCATAAGGATCTTCTCTTCCTTCGTATAACGAGTAGGCTTCATCAATGAATAAAACTTTACCGATACTTTCTTTGAGAAGATTATTTGTTTTTATCGCTGTCTGGCCAAGATATTCAGAAACAAAATCTGCTCTACTGACAATTCTTATCGGGTCAGGAGCTACAATCTGCTGTGTAACAACTTTGGTCTCGGAAGTTTTCATATAATTGTAAACATAGAGACTTAACGCAAGAACAAGAGCGAGTACTATAACTGAGAATACGAAAAGATACTTAAAACCATACTTTTCAAAGACTTTTTTACCTGACAGGTATACTATGCTCCCCACAATGTAGGAGCCCAAAAGAAAGTAAGTTAAGATTTCAACTCTTTCGATGTCGTTACTAGAGTTACCACCTGATAGTACCTGTGTAATAGATGGTATAGAGATCTGAGCTTTTGGACTTTTGAGATAACCAAGAGAGTTCCAGATTCTTGAAAGATGAATACCTATTGTTGTTTTGCCTATTCCAGGAGGACCATAAATAACAGTATTCAACATAAAATCCTGTTGTTCTGGTTTTCCAAGCATACCTATCAGAAATCTTGTCTGTTCTGCAATGGAATCTTTTATTTTTTTATGTCCAATCATTGAGTTCAGATCTTTTAAACTCTGTAAAAGTTTCTCAGGGTTCTTAACTTTGGAAACATCGATTTTGCGAGATTTTAGATCACTTATGAGTTTTTCCAATTTGTTGGAAGTTGACATTTTTTACAGCTTTCGTTTTTTATATTTTTGTTTTTGACTTTGAGAGTGGTTGTCATGAGAGTACCCAAAATTTAATGAATCGTTTTTAAACTCCTGTTTATATGCAAACAAAAAATTTTTGATTATGTTGCCAAGTGTCGAGTAACAGGAGGCGTGAAGCACGTTGTTTGAAACTTTGTTTCATCTGTTATCGACCTTTGGTCGTGATGTTCCTTCGGAACAATTACTTTGTAACAAGCTTCTCAACAGGAGGCGCGAAGCATGTTGCGAAGCAACGCGGTTCGTAACAGGAGGCACAAAGCATGTTGCGAAGCAACGCGGTTCGTAACAGGAGGCACAAAGCATGTTGCGAAGCATGTCGCGAAGCAACGCGGTTCGTAACAGGAGGCACGAAGTGCCGACCGCCGACTACCGACCGCCGATCAACATATGTGACAAGATCACAAGCACCGTGATGTCATTACACAAAAGATTACACGAAATCACAGTGGGTGATAACCCTGTTTTATTAATAAGTCCTTATCAACAAGTTCTTGGTTCGTACAATCTACTTCCTGTTCGTTAGAGTTAAAAGTCAAAATTTGAAGAACAGGTTTTATCCCATGATGTCTAGACCTGTTGCATATGTTTGATATTCGAAAAGGACCAACAGGTCTAGACATCATGGGATAAAAGTTTTTGTCTATAACAGAAATTTTAAATATCCAGCATAAATGCAAGTCTATTTTGGTAGAATGAGTCAAAATCCTCTTCTGGGATTTTTAAGGCAAATCTTCTGAATTGAGTCTCAGACATGTTTATAATCTCTGTTATTTTTCGACTATCAGGGTTTTTCTCTAATATCGATATTAGCTTGTCCAATAGTATCTCTGAGGCTGTATAATCATTATCAAAACCTATATAAATTCCTATTCTTGATGCAATAGCCCTTATTGTACTTTCACTATCCCAGAACTTATAAAGCAGAAATACAGTTTCTTCGAGAGGATGTACATTTTGTGTTTCCATATAATCTTTGAAACTTTTATACATTCTCAGAATAACTCGTTTACAGACTGAATTTAGTTCCATGAACTTTTTATACCTTCTGTATTGTTCTTCTGTTTGCGGTTTGTATTCGTATTCTTTAAAGTCATCTTCATCCCTGATAATTTCGAAGTTTGAAATACTACAAGTATCTTCTGGAAGTAAGGGTAATAAACTAGACTTTTGTGTTTTTTGGATCACGAAACCATCTGTTTGTTGTATTCGACTTTTGTATCTTACCATTCTACATGTTTTATTTTTTCTGGACATGGGTGAAATTTTTGAAGTCTAGCAATCTCTAGAGATTCAGTGGTGTTTTTAAGAGAATTGAAAATGAATGATCAGGTTGTTTATTCGAGACCCTGAGATTCAGGATGAATTGAGTAGGGAGCTGAATGTTAAAGAAGCGACTAAGGAGCTGAATGTTAAAGAAGCGACTAAGGAGCTGAATGTTAAAGAAGCGACTAAGGAGCTGAATGTTAAAGAAGCGACTAAGGAGCTGAATGTT
>Ga0308420_1000148_pt1 | contig 30248 bp, 30 predicted proteins | sample HotsprSampleMS55_FD_203802 | JGI IMG/M metagenome (GOLD analysis project Ga0308420, IMG submission 203802) | Hot spring phototrophic mat microbial communities from Mushroom Spring, Yellowstone National Park, Wyoming, United States - 20090730_MS55 ... | reverse complement strand
AGGCGTTGAACTCTCTTTGCCTTTTCCTAGGATGACTTATCAGGAGGCATACTATAAATATGGAACTGACAAACCTGATCTCAGATATGACAGTGTATTGTACGATGTATCTACTATAGCTAACCTTATTCCATTTCCGCCATTCCAGGGTAGAGAAGTTATAGCGATAAAGGTTCCAAAGGGGGGAGATATAACAAGAAGGACCATAGATGAATTAACCGAATCTGCAAAGGCTCTCGGGGCAAAAGGTTTGGCATGGCTTAGTCTTCAGGAAGAACCCAGAGGTCCATTCAGTAAGTTATTAACTGATGGGACTATAGAAGAGATAAAGAGAGCCACCGAATCAGCAGATGGAGACCTCTTACTGTTTATAGCAGATGAACCTAAGATAGCAAGAGAAACGATGGGAAGATTCAGGCTAGAAATAAATAAGAGATTTTTCCAGCCGAATAGTCAATATGCATTTGTCTGGATAATAGATTTTCCCCTCTTTTCTTTTAATAAAGAGGAGAACAGGATAGAAGCAGAGCATCATCCATTTACCTCTCCTAAGAGAGAAGATCTGGATCTTTTAGATACTGATCCTTTAAAGGTAAGGGCAAATGCCTATGATCTAGTCCTCAACGGAGTAGAACTTGGAAGTGGAAGTATAAGGAATAGCGATCCAGATATGCAAAAGAAGGTTTTCTCTGTACTTGGTCTTGATGAGGCTACCGCATACAAAAAGTTTGGTTTTTTACTGGAGGCGCTTTCTTATGGGGCTCCACCTCATGGTGGGATTGCACTGGGTCTAGATAGAATAGTAGCAATTATGGCAGGTGAGGATAGTATTAGGGAGGTTCTCGCATTTCCAAAGACTCAGAGTGCATTCTGCCCACTTACAGAGGCTCCTTCGGATGTGGAGGAGAAACAGTTAAAGGAGCTTGGCATCCTGATAGAAAAGGAGGGAGACTAGCCTATGAACATACTGTTACCTACTTTAATACTAGGGATTATTGGGGCAGGAGTTGGTGCTTTACTCTCTTTGGCTCACAGGATGTTTTATGTTGAGACATCTGAATTACAGCAGAGGATCAGGGCAGTTCTACCTGGTGCCAATTGTGGTGCCTGTGGATATCCTGGATGTGATGGGCTTGCAGAGGCTATATCTAAAGGGAATGCTCCTGTAAATAGCTGTCCAGTTGGTGGAGAAAGTGTTGCCAGAGAGATATCAGCTATCCTTGGTATAGAAGCTCCTTCTTTTCAGGAGACAAAACTGGTCTTATTGTGTTCAGGGACGAGAGATAAGGCAATCAGAAGATTTGATTATACCGGTGTAAAAGATTGTCATATACGTTCTGTTATATGGGGAGGAGACATCTCCTGCGAGTATGGATGCCTCGGTGGAGGAACCTGTGTTGAAAGCTGTCCTTTCTCCGCCTTAAGTATGGGGGAAGATGGGCTTCCTGTAATTGATTATACAAAGTGTAAGACCTGTGGGGTATGTGTTCAGGTATGTCCAAGACATCTCTTCATTCTCGTTCCCAAGAATACCAAGGTAATGGTAGCATGCAGTGCAAAGGGTCTTTCAGGAAGGGATACCAGAAAGGTATGCAGTGCAGGATGTATAAAGTGTGGAATGTGTGCAAGGGTATGTCCAGTAGGAGCTATAAAGATGGAGAATAACTGGCCCACAATAGATCAGGACAAGTGTATCGCCTGTGGAGCCTGTGTTGAGAAGTGTCCAGTACATGTTATGCATCTTGTCGTATAAAAGTCTATCTTATTGCTTTAATAGGAGTAATAGTAGTCCTTTTCCTGTATTGGAGGTACATAAATTTAGGATATAATATTACCAAAGTGACATCTTTTTTGATGGATACACTGGTAACAATAGAGATAGAAGATGCAGGTAGGCATAGTACTCTAGCGAACGAAGGAATAAAGATAATGGAAGACCTCCAGAATAAGTTTGATCTGAATCTGGCTTCAAGCGACATAGGTAGGATAAATGCTTCTGCAGGGATAGGTCCTGTAGAAGTCTCTAAAGATACTCTAGAGGTGATTAAGGAGGCAATAAGGATCTCAGAAATTTCTGATGGGGCATTCGATATAACTATAGGGGCTTTGACCAGGGAATGGGGTTTTACAGATGGGAAATATAGATTACCCAGTACTCGAGAGATAAAAGAGAAGTTGAAGCTGGTAAACTATAACTATATAAAGATATCTGATTCAAAGGTAGAGTTAACTAGAAAGGGAATGCTATTAGATCTTGGAGGAATAGCCAAGGGTTACGCTGTAGATAAGGTGTGTGAGTTTTTAAAAGCTAAAGGTGTAAAGAGAGCCATTATAAATGCAGGTGGTACAATAAAAACGGTAGAAAGGGAATCCAAAAGGATATGGAAGATAGGGATAAAGGATCCTACGGGTAAGAAGGAGATCCTTGGAGTCCTCTATTTAAATTCTGGTAAGGCAGTAGCTACCTCTGGAGACTATGAGCGTTATTTTGTGAAGGATGGAATCAGATATCATCATCTGTTAGATCCAAAGACTGGATATCCCTCTAATCTCTGTAGAAGTGTTACCGTCGTAAGTGAAAGGGCAGTTGAAGCAGATGCCTTATCCACGGCGATATTTGTATTGGGCCCCAAAGATGGACTAAATCTCGCTAAAAGATTAGGAGTGGGAGTAGTCATAGTCGATAGTGATAATAACATTTTTATATCTGATGATCTAAAGGATAGGTTTAAACCCGATGAGCAATAGAAAGCTGGTGAGATTATCGCTAATGCTAGCAATGGCTCTGATATTGGGGTTGTTAGAAAGTATCCTTCCACCTTTACCAGTTCCAGGTGTAAAACTTGGGCTGGCGAACATTGTAAATGTGATAGTGCTATACTCAGATGGATTTTTAGAAAGTTTACTTGTTTCACTCGCTAGGGTTATAATACTTTCTATCTTCATAGGTAGCTTATTCTCTATAACCTTCTATATCTCTTTAAGTGGTGCTTTGGCTAGTGTTACTGGGATGTCACTAGCTTATACCCTCTTTAATAGAGACATATCTCCTGTGACTACCAGTGCTCTTGGTGCATTCATACATATATGTGCCCAGTTGATAACGGTAAGTCTCCTGATAAATACCAGGGATATTTTATACCTATTTCCAGCCCTATCGATTCTGGGAGTTCTAACAGGTATTATTACAGGGATCATATCTTCGTATATCCTGAGACTAAGGCTATGAATGTAAGGCTAATCCTGGCATCCAGTTCTCCAAGAAGGGTAGAGATTTTAGATAGGTTGGGAATGGAATTTGAGGTAGTACCAAGTGGTATAGAAGAACCTGAGCCTTTACCAGGGGAAGATCCGATAAGTTTCGCAAAGAGGGTTTCTATGTTAAAGGCAGATAAGGTAAGCCAGCAGAGGAAGGAAGGTATCATCCTTGGTGTAGATACAGTAGTTGAGATATCAGGATTACTCCTGGGTAAGCCTGTGGATAGAGAATCAGCCAGGAATATGTTAAGATTATTATCTGGTAAGGTTCACAGAGTAATTACCGGATTTACTGTCATCAGAAGTAAAAATAGAAGACTGATCTCAGATGCTGTTATTACTGCAGTAAAGTTTCGTAGATTAAGAGAAGAAGAGATCGAAGATTATCTAGATAGAGGAGAGTATATGGATAAGGCAGGAGCTTATGCTATTCAAGGTTACGGTAGTAATTTTATAGAGTATATAAAAGGATGTTATTATAATGTAATGGGGCTTCCTACGGAAAGGGTTATAGAAGTCCTCAGATATCTTTTATCGGAGGAGGAGATATGAGTATCTTTTCTAAAGATATTGGTATAGATCTTGGCACATCAAACACTGTCGTGTTCCTAAAAGGAAGAGGTATAGTTCTAAGAGAACCTACAGTTATAGCGGTAAGCAAGGGCTCTTCTGAGGTCTTAGCGGTCGGAGAAGAGGCTAAGAGGATGTTGGGAAGGACTCCCAGCGATATCATAGCGATAAGACCGATGAAAGATGGAGTAATAGCAGATTACGAGATAACCCAGACTATGCTGGAATACTTTATAAATAAGGCACAGGGAAAGAAGAGTCTTCTTAGGCCTAGAGTGGTGATTGGAATTCCAAGTGGCAGCACTGAGGTAGAGAGAAGAGCTGTCCATGAAGCAGCTTTAAAGGCAGGGGCAAGGGAGGTATATCTGGTAGATGAACCAATGGCTGCAGCCATTGGGGCAGGTCTGCCTGTAGCAGAGCCTCGTGGAAGTATGATAGTCGATATAGGTGGAGGAACCACTGAAATAGCAGTCATCTCTTTAGGTGGTATAGTCACCTCTAAATCCATAAGAATAGCTGGAGATGAAATGGATGATGCTATTACTCAGTATGTAAAGAAAGAGTATAACTTACTTATAGGAGAAAGAACAGCAGAAGAGGTTAAGATAAAGATAGGTTCTGCCTATCCCTTAGAGAATGAACTCACTATGGAGATAAAGGGTAGAGATCTCCTTACAGGCCTTCCCAAGACTTTAGAAATCAACAGTGAAGAGATTAGAGGTGCCCTACAGCCAGTAGTGATGGCTATTGTCGATGCGGTAAAGTCTGCACTAGAGGCAACTCCTCCTGAACTCGCCAGCGATATAGTGGAAAGGGGCATCATACTTGCAGGTGGAGGGGCTTTACTTAAGGGGATAGATAAGATCTTATCTCAAGAGACAGAGATGCCTGTATTTGTATCTGATGACCCGTTATCCTGTGTTGCATTGGGTACAGGAAAGATATTGGAGGAAGTCGGTATACTGAAAAGAGTTACCAGTTATAGAGCAAGGGGTGGAAGGATCTGAAAAATCTTCTTATTACTCTACTTATAGTATCTTTAGGTCTATTTATAGTTTTTGTGGATACTGTATCTTCCAGAGGGGAGAGTCCTCTTGAGAGGATATTATACTTTATAAGAGATATTGGGGGGAATATCTCTAGAGCAAAGAGCTCCGTCGAAGATACATTTGTATTTGTATACTCATTTTTGCAGAAGCAGATTGTACTTGTTGAACATAATAAGCATTTAGAGATTGAGTTAGCCCGATTGAAAGCAGAAAACAATATACTTAACAATCAGGTAAGAGAACTAAGACGTCTAGAAGCTATTTCTGGCTTTAAAGAGAGTAACACCAGGTTTAATCTCCTGGGGGCTAAGGTGATAAGGAGAGAACCGAGTCAATGGTTAAATACCATTCTCTTAGACAGGGGAAGGGTCGATGGTGTAAGACCGAATATGGCGGTGATAAATGAGAACGGGCTAGTTGGTAAGATCGTATCTGTTAGTGATTATACCTCCAGAGTATTGTTTATATTAGATCCGGGTAATACCGTCAGCGCAAAGGTTTTGAGGAATAATATTATGGGAGTACTAAAGGGTAATGGCGATGGAACATGCAGTTTACAGTATATACCAACTGGAACTGATATAAAAGTAGGAGACACCGTCGTAACTTCAGAGGCAAGCGAGCTATATCCCAGTGGTATAAATATTGGCAGGGTAAGTAACATAAATAGTAAACCTGGAGAGACATTCCTGGAAATTACTGTAATGCCTTCAGCCAATTTTTCCGACATATATTATCTCTGGATAATAAGATAATTATGGACCTTAAGGAAAAGATATTAGGGATACTGATAAATATCTTATGGCTCCTCCTGGGAGCTTTTTTGAATATATTCTATCCCAGTATATTTTCTTTCAGGGGACTTCTCCCTAATTTCTTTCTGATATTTTCTATCATACTCATCTTCGACAGGAATTTTTTAAATATAGCCCCCTTCATTATAGTTATCAGTGTAGTAGATAGCATATGGAGGGGAATAAATCCAGGGATAAATCTGTTTAGTTTATTGGTGTCTTCTGGTTTTATATATCTTATTTTCTACAGATTATGGAGCAATAAATCGATAATAGTTATTTCTATCTTTCTGGCGACAATAGTCTATTTCCTGGCAAGTTATCTTTTAATATACATTAACAGGATAGGTACCTTATCTTTTGATGATGCCTTGAATTTCGGAGTGATACAGGGCATATATAACACTATCTGGGGGGCTATTATCCTTTTACTCTTCAAAAGATACCCGGGTTAGATCAGATGAAGTTAAGGGTTTATACCTTCTACATATTCATATTGATTTTGGGGACTGTACTGATAGTAAAACTATACCAGATCCAGATCATACAGGGTTCATACTACAAAGAACTGGCAGAGGGAAATAGGATAAGACTCCTTTCGGTCTCCGCTCCTAGAGGAGAGATCCTGGATAGAAAGGGCAGAGTAATGGCAAAGAATAGACCCAGCTTCTCTGTTTCTGTTATTCCATTTGAAGGAAATAGAGAAGAGTCCCTAAAACTTCTAAGCAGGATAATAAATATACCTTATACTGAGATTAAGAATAAGGTTGATAATGCCCCAAATAGATTACAGCCAGTGAATATAATATTAGATGCAGATATGAAGATAGTGAGTAAGATAAAGGAATTGGAGGACAGGCTTCCTGGAGTTCTGGTTACAACCAATGTAATAAGGGAGTACCCTAATAAAAATGTGGCTTCGCATACTTTGGGTTATGTAGGAGAGGTTTCTAGTGAAGAGATGAAAATCTTCCAGAAGTATGATGTAAAGATGGGGGATATAGTAGGTAAGGCAGGGATAGAGAGGGAGTATCAGAATGAACTTATGGGGGTAGCAGGAGGAGAACAGGTAGAGGTTGATGCAATGGGAAGACCCATAAAGATTCTAGGGATAGTTCCTCCTGTTCCTGGCTCAACACTTGTAACAACAATAGATCTTGACTTGCAGAAAGTTGTTGAAGAGGCATTGAAGAGAAGAGGATTACCCGGAGCTATAGTTGTATTGGACCCAAGGAATGGCGATGTCTTGGCGATGGCTAGTAATCCTGACTTTGATCCAAATAGTTTTGCAAAGGGTATAACAGCAAAAGAATGGAAGGAACTTCTATCTGTGAAGAAACCTCTCCTGAATAGAGCTATATCTGCAGTATATCCACCTGCATCTACCTTCAAGATTGCGGTAGCGTTAGCAGCATTGGCAGAGGGTATAACTGATGAGGATACTGTATTTTACTGTCCGGGTTCTATGATGATAGGTAATCGGAGATTTAAATGCTGGACTTCCCATGGAAGAATAAACTTTCTGAATGCTATAGCAAGATCCTGTGACGTAAGTTTCTATACTATAGGGTTAAAGTTAGGGGCTGAGAAGATAGCCAGATATGCAAAACTGCTTGGCTTGGGTGACCTTACTGGTATAGATATACCGGGAGAGGTAAAGGGACTTATACCCGATCCATCTTGGAAGAAAGAGCCATGGTATATTGGAGATACTGCCAATATGTCCATAGGGCAGGGATATGTCCAAGTAACCCCTATACAGATGGCTGTTCTTGTAAGTGCTATAGCAAATGGTGGAAAGGTCTATAAGCCTAGAGTCGTATCTAAAGTTATAAGACAGGATGGAACGATAAAAGTACAGCCCCCAACATTGATAAGAGATCTTAGTAATTTTAGAAAAGAAATTGGTATAATACAAGAGGGAATGAAACTGGTGGTAGATAGGGGGACGGGTACTTTGGCTAAGGTGGAAGGAATAAGTGTGGCAGGTAAGACTGGAACAGCTGAAAACTTTCCAAACGTTGAGAATCCGCTAGGTAGAGATCATGCATGGTTTATAGCCTATGCACCGGTGGATAATCCAAAGATAGCACTTTCTATAGTGGTAGAGCAAGGAGGGCATGGGGGATCTACCTCTGCCCCTATAGCGGCTGAAATTATCAGCTATTACTTGACTGGAAAGAAGATAATTCGAGGTGGAGGATGGCAGGGAGACTGATATGAGTATTGTAGTAAGAGGAGAAAGAAGTTATATAACAGTCAGGATAGAGGGAGAAGTTGATAGCGAATCCATTGAGGGGCTTAAGACACAGATAGAGAAAAATAAGAATTTCTTTAAAGAAGGAAAGATTCTTATAAAGTACGCCGGAGATGGGATACCCTGTAAAGCTTTAAGCGAGATAATAAGTGTCCTATCCAGTATAGAATCTGCAAGTATCATAGGTGTTTTAACAGAGAGCATCCCGCAGAATGAAGGAAATGCAATAGTTATAAGAAAGACCCTTCGCTCCGGACAGAGTATAAGCTATAATGGAGATGTTGTTATAGTTGGAGACGTGAATGCTGGTGCAGAAGTTATAGCTGAAGGAGATATAATAGTTTTGGGCTCTTTGAGAGGATTAGCACATGCAGGAGCTATGGGGAATAGATCTGCAATAGTATATGCTCTAGACCTTTCTCCGGTACAGATAAGAATAGCAGATGTGATAGCCAGGGCACCGGATTATACTAAAGACAGATCTGTTCCAGAAATTGCAAGGGTTAAGGATGATAGTATTATTATTGAAACATTTCATCATGGAGGTATAAGGTAAGATGGGAAAAGTTATTGTTGTAACTTCCGGAAAGGGTGGGGTAGGGAAGACCACTACGGTAGCAAATATAGGGACCGCACTTGCTTTTATGGAACAAAAGGTTGCCCTAGTCGATGCAGATATAGGGTTACGGAATCTCGATGTAGTCCTGGGATTAGAGAACAGGATAGTGTACGATATAGTGGATGTGGTAGAAGGTAGGGCAAAATTAAAGCAGGCTTTAATAAGGGATAAGAGATTTCCAACTCTATACCTGCTTCCGGCAGCGCAAACAAGGGACAAAGAAGCTGTTTCTCCTGAAGATATGGTAAGACTATGCAATAACCTGAAAGAGGAGTTTGACTTTATCATTATAGACTCTCCAGCTGGCATAGAGAGGGGGTTCAAGAATGCTGTAACCCCTGCAGATATGGTGATTATAGTAACAACTCCGGAGGTCTCTGCGGTCAGAGATGCAGATAGAGTCATAGGATTATTAGAAGCTATGGAAAAGTCTGATAGCAGGCTTATAGTCAATAGGGTTAGGAGTAAACTTGTAGATAGGGGAGATATGCTTAGTGTAGAAGATGTCCTTGAGATCCTCTCTATAGATCTCATTGGAGTTATTCCTGAAGATGAACACATAATTATATCGACAAACAGAGGTGAGCCGATAGTAAGTAATAACAGTGCCCCGGCTGGAAAGAGTTTTATGGATATTGCTAGAAGGATACTCGGTGAGGATGTGCCGATGAATATGTATACGGAAAAAGAAGACATCCTTACAAGGCTTAGGCGATTTTTAAAATGGAGGTAGGGTATGAGTGCAATAGTAGAAGCCATAAAAAGATTATTTACCCACGAAGGCGGAAGTAAAGAGATAGCTAAAGAGAGGCTTAAACTTGTCTTAATTCATGACAGGACCAGTATCTCTTCAGAGATTATAGATCAGATAAAGGAAGAGATGATACAGGTCATCTCCAAGCACTTAGAGATAGACAAGAACGGTGTAGAATTCTCCCTCGAAGGAGAGGAGAATTCAGTTGCTCTAGTAGCTAATATACCGATAAAGGGGTTGAAAAGGCATAAGAAAAAAGTTTAGGTTTGATTTTATCTCCGGCATACTGATACTGGTATCTTTTATCCTATCTGGTATAGGTATAATTGCAGTCTACAGTGCCACCTACTGGAAAGGTCCAGACCTCTGGGATAAGCAGTTTATCTCTGTCATATTGACGATTCCCATAATTATCCTCTTGAGGTATATAGATTACAGACTCTGGTTAAAGATTGCCCCCTACTTTTATCTGATATCTATAATCCTCCTTGGCGCCACCTTAGTTATCTCTTCTCCCATAAAGGGAGCCAAAAGATGGTTATATATAGGTGGGTTCAGATTTCAACCTTCAGAGCTAGCTAAATTGGCGTTAATTATTGAACTATCCACTCTTATAGATAGTAAAAGGGGGAAATGGAGTGAATCGAGTTTATTTATGGTAAGTCTGGCGCTTACGTCCTTACCATTTCTCATAACTGCATTGCAACCTGATTTAGGAACTGCTCTGATCTTTATAGTCATATTTATGAGTGTTATATTTATCTCTGGATTACATCTGAAATATCTCATAGGTTTAATTACCTTAGGAGTGACGAGTATTCCACTAGTCTGGGAATACCTCTTAAGAGACTATCAGCGAGAGAGAATACTTACCTTCATAGACCCTACCAGGGATCCTCTGGGGGCAGGGTATCATATCATACAATCCAAGCTAGCTGTAGGTTCAGGAGGACTCTGGGGTTATGGTCTTCTTAATGGGCCCCAGAATAGATTGAAATTTATCCCAGAACAGCATACCGACTTTATATTCTCCCTCATAGGGGAGGAATTTGGTTTTATTGGTTCTCTAACAGTCATTTTACTTTTTATGATATTATTTGTGGTAGGATTATATATATCTTTTAAAAGTGACACTAGAAGTGGCACTTTGATTGGAGTAGGTATAATAGCTATGTTATGCGTACATATGTTTATAAATATAGGAATGACCATAGGACTTCTGCCAGTAGCTGGGATACCTTTACCATTTATAAGTTATGGAAGGAGTGCATTAATAGTTAATATGGTTGGAATAGGAATTCTATCCTCTATAGGAAAGAGAAGACTTGTATGAACTACCCCTTTGACCTCCTTTACAGGGTAAAGAAACCAGCCAGTTATATTGGATCTGAATACAATTTGGTCAAGAAGAATCCAGAAGGAAAGGTTAAGATTGCTCTTGCTTTTCCCGATACATATGAGGTGGGTATGTCAAATCTGGGATTTTCCATTATCTATGACATTATAAACAGCAGAGAAGATTCTCTAGCCGAGAGGCTCTTTGCCCCCTGGGTAGATATGGAGAGGCTCTTAAGAGAGAGAAAGATTCCTCTTTTAACATTAGAAAGTGGTAGATCAGTGAAAGAGTTCGATATACTGGCATTTTCTATATCCTACGAACTCAACTACTCTAATATTCTTACAATATTGGACCTCTGTGGGCTTTCAATTTTGTCCTCTGAAAGAGAAGGTCTTCCTCTAGTGATCGCAGGGGGTCAGTGTACGACCCACCCTTCTCCGATCATCCCTTTTATAGACTGCTTTGCTGTAGGAGATGGAGAAGAAGTTATAAATGAGATAATAGATGTCTTTAAGGAATGGAAGTTGAACAGTAGAGATAAAAAAGAACTTTTATTATCATTGAGCAAAATAGATGGGGTCTATGTCCCTGGTATTAGCAAGACTGTAAAGAGGAGGATTATAAAGGATCTGGATAAAGCACCTTATCCTACCAAACCCCTTGTACCAAATACAGAGGTCATCCATGATAGGGCAGTAGTTGAAATAATGAGAGGTTGTACAAGGGGGTGTCGATTCTGTGAGGCTGGCTTCTTATACCGTCCTGTAAGGGAGAGGAGTTTAGAAACTATAAAGAGACTTTCGACAGAGATACTTGCCTCAACTGGATATGAAGAGATAGGTTTTTTGTCTTTAAGTGCAAGCGACTATAGTAATCTTGAAGGTCTGGCAAGGTATATAAAGGAAAGTTTAATCCCATCCCATATATCAGTTTCGATCCCATCTCTTAGAATAGATACTATTTCTGATGAATTTTACGAAGCTATAGGGGAGATAAAAAGAGGACTCACTTTTGCTCCAGAGGCAGGTACCCAGAGATTAAGGGACGTGATAAACAAAAATATAACTGAAGAAGATATCTTTAGGACAATAGATATAGTATCTAGAGAAGGCTGGAATGCGGTAAAGTTATATTTTATGATAGGTCTTCCAACTGAGGGAGAGGAGGATATCTTAGGTATAGCTGAACTTCTCAATGATGTCAAAAGAAGATATAGAAAGGTCGACTTAAATGTAAGCATCTCCTTATTCATACCCAAACCTCATACGCCATTCCAGTGGGCAAGACAGATAACCCCAGAAGAGGCGGAAGAAAAGATCAGGCTTATAAAGAAAAAACTCGATAGAAGGATAAACATCAGCTGGCATGACCCTAAGGTAAGTATCTTAGAGGGCATACTCACTAGAGGCGGAATAGAGGTGAGTAATGCCATAATTACTGCTTGGAAGAGAGGAGCAAGATTCGACGCCTGGACTGATAGATTTTCCTGGGACATATGGAAAGAGTCTTTTATAGAGAATAATATAGATATCGATACCTACTTGAGAGAAAGATGCTATTCGGAAGCTCTTCCCTGGGACTTTGTGGATGTTGGTATAAGTAAAGAATTCTTGTGGAATGAATACCAGCTAGGTCTATCTGGAATTAGAAGGGAGGATTGCAGAAAGGCAGGGTGCTATAACTGTGGTGTTTGCTCGTATTGAATACAGAAAGTTTGGTCCTTTAGTCTTTATATCTCATTTAGATCTGATAAGATGCTGGGAGAGGATAGTGAGGAGGGCTGATATTAGCGTAAGTTTTACCGAGGGGTTTCATCCTAGACCTAAATTTTCCTTTTCCCCTCCCTTACCGGTAGGCTTTGAAGGGGAAAGAGAATTATTAGACCTGAGATTGGAAGAACCCTCTTTTGATATAAAGAATAAGATAAATAAGGTGGTTCCATATGGAATCTATGTAAATAATGTATTCTTTATACCACACTCAGATATTGGAGAGTCAATCATAGGTGGATTGTATAACTTCCAATGGTTAGGAAATACAGACAGGGATAGATTAGAGGATGGCTTAAGGGCTTTCGGTTTGCAGGATTGGATATATTCTGCTGAACAGCTTATCCAGACTGGCATCTTTAACTTCAAGAATTCGCTCTCTGTCCCCCTACTTTTTAGAAAAGATTATCCCTCTCCTAAAAAGATAGTGGAACTTATAGATAACCTTGGAGAGACTGTATGGTTAAAGCTTTCGAGAGTCCAGCTGTTAGAAAGGTAAAACTTGGGAAAAGCAATCTGTCTGTATCTAATATAGCTCTGGGGACATTACCATTTGCCTCCTACAGGAATAACAAAAATGATTTCTCTGCTCTGGTTTCATACGCATATGATATAGGTATAAATCTTTTTGATACTGCAGAGATATATGAGAACTATGAGTTATTAGGAAAGTCCTTAAGAGGTCTTGAAGATGCGATAGTTATAAGTAAATCTCACGCGATAGATAGAAGAGATGTGGATAGAAGTCTTCTTACTGCCAGGAGATTAATGAATCGAGAAGTTGATATCTTTCTGCTCCATGAGCAGGAATCAGCCTCTACCATTAGAGGACATCTGGATGCGTTAGAGTATATGCATAAATTAAAAGAGAAGGGTGATCTGAAGGCTATCGGTATATCAACCCATAAAGTTGATGGAGTTAGGGGGGCTTTAAATTTCTCAGAATTTATCGACGTAGTTATGACTATAGTGAACTATGCAGGACTTGGTATAAATGATGGTACCAGGGAGACAATGGAGTCAGCCATATCTGATTGTTTTAACGCTAATATCGGAATAATAGGAATGAAGGTATTGGGAGGGGGTCATCTTTTGAGGATCATAGATAAGGCTATAGGGTATATAAGGGAGTTAAATTTCGTCCACTCATTTCTTCTTGGAGTTGAAACTGTAGATGAATTAAAATTGGATCTGGCTCTCTTCAATGGGATAGAGATCGAAAAGGATCTTATAGAAGGTTGTAAGAGAAAGATCAGACATATAGAGATCGAGCCATGGTGTACCGGATGTGGTATCTGTGTAGAAAGATGTGGCCAGAAAGCCTTGAGATTGATAAATGGCAAGGTCGAGGTGATTACTGAAAGGTGCGTACTCTGTAGCTATTGTGCTCAGGTATGCCCTGATTTTTCTATAAAGGTCGTATGAGATACTTAGGTATAGATTTTGGGCTCAAGAGAATAGGGCTTGCTATAAGCGATGAGAATAACAAAATTGCCTTTGGTTTAGCTACATTAGAGAATAAAGGGCTCATAAATCTGCGTCTGAGTATAGAGGAGCTGGTGAAAAGATATAAGATAACAAAGGTAGTGATAGGTTTTCCAAATAATATGGATGGTACACCTGGTCATCTCTCTAAGGAACTATTCAAGGTAGTAGAAACACTTAAGACAATCCCTGGAATAGAAATAGTCACCTGGGATGAAAGGTTGACATCTGTCGAGGGAGAGAGGATAGCTAAAGAGTTGGGTAAGAGAGACAAAAAACTGATAGACAAGATAGCTGCTACGCTAATCCTCCAGAGTTATCTGGACTATATAAATCGGAGAGATGATATATCCGACTAATCCTGAATATCCTTCCAGCCTATAAGCCTTATCCCTTCCTCCTGGATTACCCTAAATACTTCCTCGTCTCTGAAGAGTTCAAACTCCATATAACGTTTTTCCCAGTGAGGATTTATAGCCTTCAACTCTTCCGTGGCTAATCCCGGATGTATGTAAAGTTCACTCACTCCGCACTTTAAGTCTCTGAGTATCTGAATTACTTTCTTCTTAAATCTATCATAATCTTCCCCATCTTCCAGAGAGAAGGGATAGGATAATAGATAATCTATAAGTTTTACTCCCTTTCTATCTGCAAGGTCAATAATCCTTTCGTAACTGGCAATAGCCTCTTTAGGTAGCTCCTTTCTGGTCTCTTCTGTTAAATTCCTAGGGAGTCTAAAAGGAAAGTTGTACTCCTGGCAGAATTCGAAGACAATGTCCAAGAAACTATTACCATACGTTAGTCCATATAGGCTCCCCATATGGTTATCAAGATGAGATACATTTATACCAAGACCTAAGATTAATTCAATCTGACTCTTAATCTCCTCCCTTACTTCATCTCTTCTAGCTCTAAGTTCCACCTCTTCTGCCCTTTCTGGAAAGTAACCCTCTTTAGTTATAAGAGACTCTACAGGCTTGCCCTTTGTTACTGGTCCCCACTTGTACAGTTTCCATTCACTTGTAAAGGTCAGATGTACACCAATGTCTACATCTGGATGTGATTTATAGTACTCTGCTACCTCTTTTACCCAGGGGCACGGAGCCATCAATGTGCTAGACGTTATAAAGCCACTCTCAAAGAGTTTGAAGATTGCCTGATTGGACGAATGACACATTCCAAGGTCATCAGCGTTGATTATAAGATACCTCTCATTCTTAGATATCTCGATACTCATCTTTCTAACCTCCAAGGTTTTTTATTTTGTTCCTTTACCCAGATATACTGTTCATAGAGTAAACTTATCATCTTTCTATCAAAATTTTCATTGATCTCTTCAGGAGATTTTCCATCTTCAAAATTCTTTAGTAAAGAATCAATGTCCTTATAGCTAAATCCTATAGACCCTTCATCTGTAATACCAGGAATCAGATCAGGGGTTGGTGGTTTCTCTATTATTTTTTCAGGAACCTTTAGAAATTTGGCAAGCTCTATAACCTCTGTCTTATAAAGATGAGATATAGGAGCTATATCAGATGCATCATCTCCATATCTTACATAGAATCCTATAAGTCTTTCTGTTAGATTTGTACAGCCTGCTACCATATAATTCTCTTTTTCAGCAAAGAAATACAGTATAGCCATTCTTATTCTATGTTTTACACTATAATAAGCCTTCCCTTTATTAAACCAGTAGAGCCTAGGATCTATTCTATCTTTAATGGCAAAAAACAGGGGTTTATTCAAAATTTCAGTATATCTCTCATATATCCTATTTACTATCCTAGCCTTTAAGTGCCTAAATAGAAGTATCCATAGGGGAACTTCTCTATAAGCCCCTATGGATCTAATCACTTCTGTTATAGGAAACACCCTGTACCTGATCCCAAGTAATCTAGCTATCAGTAACGCATCTCCCTTACTGGAAGGATCCGAATCTAGATCTGGCATAATTAAAGCTAGCACTCTATCTCTACCGACCGCTTCCTTAAGGAGATAAGCCACTACAGCTGAATCTATACCACCGCTCAGCCCAAAGACAAAACCATCTTTTCTCTCCTCTTCCAATTTGGTCCTCAGATATAAGACTATTCTCTCTTTCTCTTTGGCAAAGTCCATAGACTAATTATAACTATTTTCCATCTGTATTTCTATAACTTCCAGAGGAAACCCTCCCAAATTCTTTATCCTGTGTAAACTACAGCTTGGTATTACTAGACTTTCTCCCTCCCTCAACCTGTATATCTTATCTCCAATCTCTAACTCTCCTATACCCTTTGTTACTATCCAGTGTTCCATTCTTTCCCTGTGAAACTCTGACTCCAGATAGCTTCCTGGTTTTATAAGTAACTTTCTTATCTTATAACCATTACCATCTTCTATTGTCTTATGCTTACCCCAAGCTTCAAATACTTCTGTATGATTTATGATCTCTTCTCTCTTATCTGCCTTCAGCATCTCTATCAGATCTCTGACCGCCTGGCCATTTCCCCTCTTAGTTATCAGTACAACATCATCTGTCTCTACAACTATAAGGTCCTCCACACCAATAGTTGCTATTAATCTGTTATTGCCAAATATCAGTGAATTCTTTGTCTCCAGTGGATATATATCTCCAATAAGCACATTACCATTTTCATCTTTTTCTTTAATCTCGTATAAAGCATCCCAGGAGCCTATATCACTCCACAATATATTGGACATTGGAACTACAGCTACTCTTTTTGATTTTTCCATAATGCCGTAGTCTACTGAAATAGCTGGCATCTTTTCAAAATTCTCTATAGCACTTCTATATCCTTCATCTATAATACTGTAAATCTCAGGCTGGTGGGGTTTTAGTTCTTCTAAGAAGGTAGATATCTTGAAAGCAAATATCCCAGAGTTCCATAGATATCTTCCTTCCTTTATATACCCTTTAGCCTTCTCTAGATTAGGTTTTTCGACAAATTCTCTGACTATACTGTAGTCTCCCATATCCTCTCCCAACTTTATATATCCATAGCCTGTTTCAGGTCCGCTTGGTTTTATACCAAATACAACCAGATAATCCCTCTCAGCTACATTCCTCCCTATATCCATATATCTGACAAAGTTATCTACTGGTTTTATCAGATGGTCCGAAGGGAAGACAAAGACCACCTCATCCCCCCCGCTATTTAAAACATCTATAGCATAACGACATGCTATAGCAATGCTCGGAGCAGTATTCTTCCCCACCGGTTCACAGATAATATTATTCTCCATCTCTCTAGAGAATCTACCACATATATCCCTGACATAGAAATAGTAATCCCTGTTGGTAATAGTTATTATATCTTTAGATTCCACCAAATTTAGCACTCTGTTATATGTTGATTCTAATAGTTCTTTCCCATCTATCAATCTCAAAAATTGTTTTGAATATTTTTCTCTGGAGAGAGGCCACAATCTTGTTCCCTTTCCTCCTGCTAGTATAAAGGCTTTCATCTCTATACCACCCCCTGAAGGATATTCAGAGTCTCTTCAGTCAACATCTCATATACAGAGAGATAAGCTGATAGATATGAGATTATAGACTCCGCTCCTGCATTTAGATTCAGTCCATATCTATTAATTCCATCCCTACAAGCCTTAGTGCTTGAATCGTATACATCTTCTCCGATTATATTCTTTCCGAAGAACCAGTCAAATGCATTCATAGCCAACTTTATATATTTGTCATTTTTAGTTATATGAAATGCAACCTTACATGCCTCTATAAAGGATGAAACCTCCAGTGGCTGCTGGTCAAACATCGGTCTTCCTTCTCCATTTATGTTCAGCTCCCACTTTTCATTACCAGGGGGAACAAAGATTCCATTTTTGAATGAATACTCAGCTAAGAAATCAAGAATCTCCAGACCTGCTTCCAGGTATCTTGTATCTTTCAGCACTAGATACGCTGAGAGAAATCCTGCTGGTATAATACCATTATCATAAGCTAAGTATGGTTCTATCCACTTCCAGTCATCTCTGGCGCTCTTTCTATATAGCTCTAACATCCTCTCTGCCTGATAAGATACTGTCTCTACTGTATCTCTGTAAAAGGTGCTACCTGCAAGGAGAAAAGATACTGCTCTTGGAGATTTTATCTCTTTCATATGTATCTTCATTCTATCTAGGATCTCTTTTGCACATAGTGAGATATCTGTAGGGGCTACGTTATATGTATATGCACAAGCCAAGAATGCTCTACCGAAGCTATCCTCAGACCCTATATCATCCAGGAATACCCTCTCATAAGATACAAAGTTATGTAACCATCCGTCATCTTTAAGGACATACCATATAAATCCTAAGTATATCCTTGCTAACTCCAGGAGTTCTTCCTCTCTAATTATATTCCAATACTTTGTGATTACTAATAGAGCTCTCGCATTATCATCAGTGGTATAGCCAGTTCTTTTATCCGGGATACCATATTTAGAATGTTGTATTATTCCAAAACAATCGGTAAGTCTTTTAAGATGTGTAAGAGATAACTCTGGGTAACCCTTTATGCATATATAATTCATTATCCGTCACCTCCTGAAAGAGCCTGATATACTTGAGAGCAACACTATTCCAGCTCATCTCTTCCTTAAGCCCTAATATATTCTTTTTAACTTTCTCAAGCTCATCAGGATTTTTCAGAAGGTGGAGTATAATCTCTGCTATCGAATCCGGATCCTTAAACCTGCAGAGGAAACCTCTCCCGTTAGAGAGCATATCTCTTGCATATATATAGGGTGTAGATACCACCACCTTCCCCAAACCTATCGCGTATGAGAGAGTTCCACTGGTAATCTGCTGAGGATTCAGATAAGGAGTTATGTATATATCTGTCATCTCAAGATAATTTATTATCTCTTCCTGAGTGAGATATCTGTTTACAAAAGTGACGTATCTTTCAAGTCCAGATTCTGCTACTATCCTCAATAACTTTTCTCTATATCTTTCCCCTTCATTTTTTATTATTTTCGGATGAGTCCTTCCTATCACCAGATATCTTACCCGAGACTCTTTCAATATCTTTGGCAAAGCCCACAATACATATTCTATCCCTTTTCCTTCACTGAGTAGCCCAAAAGTAGTCAGGACAAAAGTATCTTCAGGTATTTCTAACATCCTCCTCATCTCTTCTCTAGAAATGGTTGGTAAAAGATCAGGAACCCCATGGTGTATAAACCTGATTTTCTTTCTGTCTATTCTGTATATATCTTCCAATAACCTGGCTCCGCTAGGCGTCATAACTACCAGATATTCCGACAAATCTCCTATCCTTTGAATTATATTCTTCTGACTTTCTGTCGGTTCTGTGAGTATCGTATGCAGAGTGGTGATTACAGGAACTTTAAGTCTTTCTAACATAGGGATGATATCCTCTCCATCTTTTCCCGAGAATAATCCATACTCATGCTGTAGGGAAACACACTCTATTCCTAGAGAATTGATGGTATCTGCTGTCTCGATGTAATTTTCTCTCCCTGGATAGATAATGAAAGACCTGCTATATTCGGTATCTAACTCTATACAGGTATCAGAAGGAGCAAAGATAAATATCTCTATGTCTCTATTACTCTCCGAAACTGCCTTTACCAAGTCTCTTGTGAAATTGGCTATTCCACATTCTTGAGGTGGATAAGTGCTTATAAAAGCTATCTTCACACATATCACCCCCTATAAGAATGTGTCCATTTTTATCTTAGAGACTAATATACAAACTTGAGGTATAAATGAAAAATAAACTAGAAGTTCCTTATCTAATATTATATCATAAAGAGTAATAAGCTTGCAAAGACAAGTGACAGTGCCAGATCTTTAAGTTAAGCTTATCTTGTGTTAAAATAGATTAGAGACATTGTATTATAAGGATTATATGGAGACAGTAGCACAGAGGGTAGACAGACTTGAACAGGTAATGATAGAGTTGGCTGAGCAGTCCAAGATAACTCAGCGGGAAGTAGCTCGTCTTTCCACTGAGATGCTCGAGTTCAAAGAAGAGATGCGTGAGTTTAAAAGAGAGATGAATAAACGCTGGGGAGAACTGGCTAACAAGATGGTAACATTAGCAGAGAATATCGTTGTCCCTAACATTAGTGGTATTGCTCAAGAGTATTTTGGGTGTAAAGAATAGGATCTATGCGATGGCAATGAAAGATGATACAATGGACCTATTAAACTTTGAACAAGTTATAGATGATGTTAAGAAAGGATAAGGGTTGATTAAAGAAGGAATTCGAACTTCTTAAAAGTATGGAGCGTAGAATAGCTTTTGATATAGGAAGAGAAAGAGTAGAGATATGAGAGAATGGAATGTCGTTTGCTTGCAAATTCATTTATCTGTTGGTATAATATTTGTCAGTCAGAGGATGGGCGAATAGCTCAGTGGTTAGAGCACCTGCTTCACACGCAGGGGGTCACAGGTTCAAGTCCTGTTTCGCCCACCATTAGGAAAAATATGGAAGCTACGCTTGATACGCGTAGCTTTTTATTATAATTACAGGAGAAGGCTTATGGGATATATACTGGTTATTGATCAGGGAACTACAAATAGTAGGGCAATAATCTTCGATGAGTTCGGTAATCAAAAGGGTGAAGGGAAAAAAGAGTTACCTCAGATCTTTCCGAAACCTGGATGGGTTGAGCAGAATCCAGAAGATATCTGGTTAACTGTTCAGGAAGCGGTTTCTATAGCTATAGATAAATCAGGTATAGATATAAAAGATATCTCTGCGATAGGTATAACCAACCAGCGAGAAACTACGATACTCTGGGATAAAGCTACCGGTAAACCTTTATATAACGCCATAGTATGGCAGTGCAGGAGAAGTGCAGATATATGCGAAGAACTAAAAAATAGTGGCTATGAACCCATTATAAGGGAGAAGACAGGTCTCCTCTGCGACGCTTATTTTTCGAGTACAAAGATCATCTGGCTATTGAGAAATGTCCCGGAGATAAAGTCGCTGGCAGAAGAGGGCAGGGTATGTTTTGGCACTGTAGATAGCTGGCTCCTCTGGAATCTTACCGGAGGCAAGGTCCATGCCACAGATGCTACCAATGCCTCCAGAACAATGTTATTCAATATAAAAAGTGGTAAATGGGATGATGAACTTTTAGAGACATTTGATATACCCAGATCAATACTCCCTGATGTGGTGGATTCCTCTGGTATAGTTGGATATACAGTAGATTTTCCAAGAGGTGGTATCCCTATAGCTGGTATAGTAGGAGACCAGCAGGGGGCTCTAGTTGGTCAGTGCTGTTTTTCTCCTGGTACATTGAAGGTCACCTATGGTACCGGATGTTTCCTCTTGGAACCAATGGAAAATCTGATTCTCGCCCAGAATGGGATGCTTACCACTGTTGCCTGGAGTATAGATGGGGAACTAAAATATGCTATAGAGGGGAGTGTATTTACAGGGGGCTCTGTAGTTCAGTGGCTTAGAGATAATCTTGGAATTATACCTGATTCAGCAAGTTCAGAGATCTTTGCGAGGGCAGTAGATGATACCGGAGACGTATATTTTGTCCCAGCTCTCACTGGTCTAGGTGCTCCATACTGGGATATGTATGCCAGAGGAACGATAATCGGTATAAGTAGGGCAACCAGAAGAGAACATATTGTTAGAGCTGCCTTGGAAGGAATAGCATATGAGATCAGAGACCTGATAGTTACTATGGAAGAGACAACAGCGATAAGTATAAAGGAATTGAGGGTTGACGGTGGGGTTACCAGTAACAATTTTCTGCTCCAGTTTCAGAGTGATCTTCTTGGTATACCTGTTATAAGGCCAAAGATAATAGAGACAACATCTTTAGGTGCATTTATATTAGCTTCTATTGGAGTTGGTATCTTCAAAAACTTAGAAGAGGCAAGTAAGATATGGAAGGTAGAACGTATATTTGAACCTGAAAGAGATAAAAGAGAGATGGATCTTCTATATAATAGATGGAAGGAGGCAGTAAGACGCAGTCTGGGATGGACAAAGAGTTAGATGTCCTCATTATTGGTGGTGGAATAATAGGAACAGCAATAGCTAGAGAGCTTGCAAGGTATAAATTAGAAGTAGCTCTTGTAGAAAAAGAGGCAGATGTAGGGTGGGGTACAACAAAGGCTAACAGTGCAATCGTTCATACCGGATATGATCCAAAACCCGGGACTTTAATGGCAAAACTTAATGTAGAAGGTGCTCGTCTTTATCCTTCTATCTGTGAAGAATTGGATGTTCCTTATAAAAGGATAGGCTCCCTGGTATTAACCCCCAGTGAGGAAGGCTTTAAAACTTTAGAGCAACTGAAAGAGCGAGGGAAGATAAACGGAGTCATAGATCTGGAGATAATTACCCAGGATAGACTCCTGGAATTAGAGCCTAATATCTCCAAGGATATAAAGGGTGCCCTTTTTGTAAGGGATACTGCCATTACTTCTCCTGTCGAACTTGCCATAGCATTTAGAGAAAATGCTGAAAAAAACGGGGTAAGATTTATCCTTGATACGACAGTGATAGGATTTGAGATAGAAGATAGAAAGATAAAGCTTATTAAGACAGATAAAGGTTATTTGAGAGCCAAGTGGGTGATAAACTCTGCAGGTATATATTCTGATGAGATAGCTAGACTCGCTGGAGATGATTCATTTACGATAACTTCGGTAAAGGGCGAATATGCCTTATTCGATAAGGAGGTTGGAGATATAGTAAATCACGTAATATTTCCATTACCCACAGAGACGAGTAAGGGTATCCTCGTGTTACCCACAGTAGATGGGAATCTTCTCGTCGGTCCAAACGAGCATATAACTACAAAAGAAGATACAAATGTTACAGAGGAGGGTTTGACGGAGATTCTATCCTTTGCAAAGAGAGAAATCCCCTCATTACCAATGAATATGATTATTACGGTATTTGCCGGTCTAAGAGCTAAGGAGTTAAAAAGAAACGACTTTGTTATTGAACCTTCTCCTCTTGTAGAAAACCTGATAAACGTAGGTGGTATCCAATCTCCTGGATTAAGTTCTGCTCCAGGTATAGCTATATATGTAACTGAGATATTGAAGGATAAGGGGGTCAAACTCCTTCAAAACCCTAAATTTATCCCTGAGCGGAAGGCTATTCGAAGATTTGCCAATCTCTCCTGGGAAGAAAGGAGTAAATTGATAGCAGAAGATCCAAACTACGGAGAGATCATATGCAGGTGTGAGTATGTGACTGTTGGTGAAGTGATGGAAGCGGTAAGACGCGGAGCCAATACCTTGGATGGTATAAAGTTCAGGACCAGGGCTGGTTCTGGAAGATGTCAGGGTGGTTTTTGTGGCCCAAGGCTTATTCCACTTCTATCTCAACTCTTAGAGGTTTCGCCGGAGGAGATCACCAAAAAGGGTAAAGGATCAAAACTGGTTATAGGAGAGACAAAACGATGAAAGAGATCAGCACAGATGTTGTTGTTATAGGTGGCGGACCTGCTGGATTGGCTTCTGCCTTAAGAGCTGGTGAGTTGGGGGCAAACGTCGTTCTTATAGAGAGAGATTTTGAACTGGGGGGGATATTGAATCAGTGTATCCATACTGGCTTTGGCCTCAGTCTTTTGGGAATAGAAATGACTGGCCCGGAATATGCAGAGACATTCATAGAAAAGCTTATATCTTTAAGCAATATAAATGTCCTTCTCTCGACTATGGTCCTGGATATAAAAGACAAAGTGGTATATGGAGTAAATAGAAGGGATGGAGTTATAGCTGTTAAGACCGAGGCTATAGTGCTGGCTATGGGGTGCAGGGAGAGGACCAGAGGAGCATTGGGAATCCCTGGGGAAAGGCCTGCAGGTATATTCACAGCTGGATCTGCCCAGAGGTTGATAAATATAGAAGGACTTATGCCTGGTAAGAGAATTGTTATACTTGGTTCTGGAGATATAGGAATGATTATGGCAAGAAGACTCTTCTTGGAGGGAGCCGAGGTCTTAGGTGTCCTTGAAAAACTCCCATATCCAGGTGGACTCACTAGAAATGTGGTTCAGTGTCTGGAAGATTTTGATATCCCACTATATCTTAATCATACGATATCGGAGATAAAAGGAAGATATAGAGTGGAAGGGGTTGTGGCTGAAAATCTATTGACGAAGAAGAGATTCTCTGTGGATGTAGATACGATTCTCTTATCAGTTGGCCTTATCCCGGAGAATGAACTCTCAAAAAAGATAGGGGTTCAGCTGGACCCAAGGACTGGAGGGCCAGTGGTAGATCAGTATAGAGAGACAAATATAGATGGTGTCTTTGCATGTGGTAATGTACTGCAGGTGCATGATCTGGTAGATGAAGTCACCAGAGAGGCCTATATAGCAGGAGAAGGAGCAGTAAATTACATATCCCGTAAGAGAAGGGTCGAGAGAATTATACAAATAAAAGCAGGAGAAAATGTAAGATATGTTGTTCCTCAAAGGTTGTCTCTCCCGATAGATACCCCTCCATACATATATTTCAGACCCCAGGAACCATTTAAAAACTGTCAGATATTAGGGAAGATTGATGGTAAAGAGTTCCTCCTCGGAAGTTACGAATATGCTCGACCCGGGGAGATGATAAAGATCAGATTGAAGAGAGAATTGCTGGATAGTAATCTGGATATAGAAGTAAGCTTGATAGGAGAGAAGGAATGAAGATACTTACCTGTATAGTTTGCCCGGTAGGATGTAAGATAAAGATAGATGAAGAAGGGAATATACAGGGAGCCAGATGTGATAGAGGTATCAATTTTGTCAGAAAGGAGCTCCTTGGTTCAGAGAGGATTCTGACTACAACCATTAGGGTAGAAGGAGGGATGGTAAAGGTACTTCCAGTTAAGTCTAAAAATTCAATACCTAAAGAAAAGCTAAGAGAGGTGGTGAGGAAAATCTCTTCTATCTCTGTAAAGGCCCCCATACGTCGAGGTGATGTAGTATACGATGATGGAGAGATAAGTCTTATAGCTACAAGGAGTGTAGAGGAGGTCAAAGATGTATGAGTTTGCAACCTCTAATAAAATCATATTTGGGAAAGGTTCCTTTGAGAGCCTAAAGGAAGAGACAAAGGATATAGGGAAGAAGGCTCTTATAGTAACAGGTAAAAAATTCTTGAGAGAATCTGGTCTTAAAGAGAGATTAGAAGGGATACTTACTTCTAATAAGATAGGGTGGGTATATTTCGATGGTATTCCCTCTGATCCAGAAGTAGGATTGGTGGATGAAGGCAGGAGGATAGCTAAAGAAAATGGATGTGATTTTGTTATAGGAATAGGTGGGGGAAGCAGTATAGATGTAGCTAAAGCTATAGCTGTTTTATTTGATAAGCCCTTAAAGACCATAGAGTATATAGGTGGAGACAAAATTGGCAGAAAGGGTATCCCCTGTATAGCCATACCTACCACCTCCGGTACAGGTTCGGAGGTAACAAAAAACTCTGTGCTTACAGACCCGGAAAGAAAAGCAAAGAGAAGCCTGAGAGAGAATGTTGTCCTTCCTGATATTGCTATTGTAGATCCACTACTTACCCTGACCCTTCCTCCAGATTTAACTGCATGGACAGGGCTTGATGCGTTAGTCCAGGCTATAGAATCTTATGTATCTAAAGGAGCCAATCCTCTTACTGATCCAATAGCTTTACAGGCAAGTATCCTGATCCTTAAGAATCTTCTTAACGCAGTAAAAGATGGAAATAATATAGAAGCCAGAGAAGCTATGAGTATAGGAAGTATGATGGCAGGTATAGCTCTTGCCAATGCTAGACTCGGAGCGGTTCATGGACTGGCTCATCCCTTGGGGATTAACTATGGAATTCATCACGGTCTTATATGTGGGGTTTTACTCCCTTCTGTTATGAGATTCAATATGCCTGTTGCTGAGGAAAAGTATGCCAATATCTATAGAGCTATAGAGCCTTCTGGTTATCAACTATCCCATAAGGAGTGCGCCTTAAGGTTATTGGAGATTATTGAAAATCTTCTGGACTCTCTCAATATCCCGAGGAAACTTAGAGATTTTGGAGTAAAAGAAGAGGATCTTGAGAATATAGCGCTTCAATCTCAGAGTTCTGAATCACTAAAGGCAAATCCAAGACAAGCTACCCCAGAAGATCTGGTTACAATTATGAGAGAGATCTTATAGAGAAGCAATAAGGAGGATAATTTGTTACCCTCCTTATTGCCTTTTAACCCTGCAAATTATTTCGAGAATATCTCCAGTCTAACCTGATCGAAAAGTCCAAAAGGCATCAGGACGTAGTCTGGAGTAAACTCTTCTCCCTCTGTTCTAAAAGACCTGGAGTCTGTCCATGGTCTCTTGCCACTCTTTTGATGCAGAGGTCCTAACATATTCCTAGGACTTCCCACTACTTCGATCTCTATAAGATTCTTCCCCTTTATAACAAAGGGGGTAATATCCAGTCCATCCGCACATTTCCATGGTATGTGTCCTGCTAATTTTCCATTAACCCATACGGCAGTTGTAATAGCAGAGTGATTACCAAGTCTTATAAATATCTTCTCGTCTGGCTGAAGACTTAACTCCACCTCGTCTATGTAAGAGATACTACCAGCATAGTGAGGATATCCTTGTAAACACCAGTCTCCAAAATGTATCTTTTCAGGCTCTTTAATCAGTTCTCTGGTAAGAGCATCTACTCCAAAGTCCCCTATAATATAACAGTCTTCTACCTCCATACGATTTTTGTATAGGCAGAAGAGTATAAGCTCATTTTCTCCTATCTTTGGAGTTGGTAACTCTACCTGATCGAAACTTCTATCCAGATACCAGCCCTTAGGTCTGTTAGATACCATCTGACCATTAAAGTATATCTCGAAATCCTCAGCATTTTCGACGACTAAGCTTATCGGAGTCTTGAGGATATCTTTTACCTTGAAGGTAAACCTGAACTCTACAGGTTTATTATCATTCTCGTGAGGCTGGTGGACCCATCTCCAACGCTGTTCTATCCCATTTATGTGGATATCTCTCATCCCCAATCTTCTTCTAATCTCTAGCTGGGCTTTCCATACGGGAAGAATCTCTGACCATTTCTCTCCCTTGAATCTGTACTGGCAGAAGTCCAGGACAAGTACATTTGGATCACTCCTCTTAAACCTTGTAACTGGTCCCATATAGATACTTCTCCTATACTGAAGCTTCTCTGGGGAACTTATAGTAGGTCTCGATCTTGTATCGATCACATAGATTTTAGACTCTGCGGGACCAAATTTAGTCTTTATCCTTGTTATATTTTCTTCCTGGATCGTATATATCTCCTTTATCTCTCCTGTGAGAGGATTCCACTCTTCTACCCTGCCGTTATTGTGTATACTTATCTCAAGATTATGAGAACTATTTCTATCGGTATTTACAATGAAAAAGACATCCAGCCCATCAATATCCCTTTCCATATATATAAAACTACTCGCTTCCTCTCCTGGAATTTCCTGTATACGAATCCTTGGCTCTAGGATCTTATCCAGGGCGTCAGATAGTTCCCTCTTGTCATTTAGGAGAGATACATTTGGGTGACTAAAGAGCCAAGAGAGGTCTTCATCCTGAGCCAAGACCTTATCGGGAGTAGGCTTTATAGCAATTACACACCCGCCACTATCTAAGAACTCTTTTATAAGTTCCACCGTCCTCTTTCTTATCGTTTTCATAGGTGGGAGGATAAGGACTTTATAACTAGCCTGATTAACGACAAACCTACCATTTATTACTTTTCCGTACTCTTCAATAATAGACTCATCACCAAGGTCAAAATCTCTATGGATACCTAAGAGGGTATCTGCTATACTCTGGAATTCTTCGCCAATTTTAGAGACCTCTTCAAAGTTCGCTCCATTAAACAGCATCCAACCACTTTCTATTGGATGTAGAAGTAATATATCCCTTACCACTTTACCTTCAGATAGTATCAAAGATAGCCTGGCAAAATAGTCCTCCACCACCTTATTGTACTTCCACCAGGTAGTATTATAATTAAAAGAGGGAGGATAATCTCTCTTTCTACAGCCCCTTAATGTATACAGCGCAAGATGTTGACACCTCAGATTTACACCCAGGGCATACTGCCAGTCGCCTACCCACTTCTGTCCTTCAAAAGTAAACTCCCATCCAGTACATCCGTATAATTCAGAGAGGACTCTCTTTTTACCAAATTGATTGGCAACACTGCTACACTGTTTTACTGTCAGTGTCTCCCTGATAGATTCTGTAAGAATATCTATCCCTGGAAGACCCTGATGTACGTAGTGGGGCATAATAGCACCAGAAGTAATTATGGCTCTTGGAAATTCATTTTCATAGAGATAATGCCCTGTAAAAAGCAGGTTATGATCCTTACACCACTCCCCTAATTGCTTTGAATATGCACTGACGAATAATTCAGTTATAGTTCTCCAGTAATCATACCTTATCTTATAAGACCTTTCTCCATCAAAGAAAAGGTATGGAAGATTTTCTACAATATCGTATCCTCTTCTTTCCTTAAAGAATTCCGGGAATATATCTGTCCAGGGCAAGCCCCTCTTGGCAACTCTCCAGGCAAAGATATTTGGCTCATCTGTAAATATACCGGGGATTGTCTTTCCAAATTCTTCCCCACACTCTCTAAAATATGCTTCATAGGTAGTCTCTATAAAAGTCCTTACACTTTTAGGATTCAAGTTATCACTATAAGTATCCCCATTAAACCAGTCTGTCTTTGGACATATCTCTCTTCTAAAAATCAGTCCAACCTCATTATCCTCAAGAGACATCTTTTCTGTTACCCTTTTTAACTTTGACAACGAGATATCATTTAAGACTGCTATAAAGCTTGCCAGACTTCCATCAGGGTCTATTTCTCCCTTTACCATCTCTAAAGTAAGGATTTTTGCTCTTCCCTCGTCCCCTATAGCTTTAGCCACCAGGCCTCCGGCAAAACCAGAGGGCCATCTATCTTCATCATAAAGCCATGCGTTCATACCTATTTCTTTTGCGGTCTGCACAGACCTTTTTATACAACGCATCCATTCTTCGCTTATATAGGGGGTCTCTAACCCTTCTCTTGAGTGCATAAAGAACCCACCCATTCCAGATGACTTCATATCCCTTATCTGTCTATCCAGCTCTTCAGGATCCAGCCTATCATTCCAAGACCATAATGGAGCTCCCCGATAGTCTTTACCAGGGTTAAGGAAATTTTTTCTCAGTTCTTCCATAGTAAACCTCCTCACACAGAAAATTATCTATTAAGTTTCTCTATTATCTCTTCTACCTCTTTCTCCCCATCCTTATAGAACTTCTCCTCCTCTTTATCTAACTCCTTAAGGAGCCTCAAAAATTCTCCCGCATGTATCTTTTCCTCTCTGGCTATATCGTATAAAACTTCTCTGGCAAGTTTATTCTCAGTAGCCTCAGCTATCTCCTCGTAGAGCTGTATAGCTTCGTACTCTGCAGAGATAAAGAATCTTATAGCTCTAATTAGTTCCTCTTGGGAGACCTTTTTACCAGCAGAAAGAGTCGAATAAGGAGTTCCAAATTCAGGCATATATACATCCCTCCTATCTTTAGTCAGTTTCAAAGATATTATAACATATCACACTTAGAAATAATTTATTGACTTCAAATGTAAGATCACTTATAATCTTAACCAGTAAACTCATATTTAATTAGAGGTGAGAATGTGGCACTGAGATTGTCTACCAAGGCTCGATATGGTTTAAGGGCTTTGATGTCTTTAGCAAGACATTATGGAGAAGGGCCTGTAATAGCAAAAGTCATAGCCAGAGAAGAAGATATATCGGAAAATTATCTGGAACAGATTATGGAGCTTCTAAGGAGAAGTGGTATAGTAAGAAGTATAAGAGGTGCACAGGGAGGTTTTAGTTTAGCTAAACCCCCCGAAGATATAAAGATTAAAGAGATAGTTGATATCCTAGAGGGACCAATACATCTTATAGACTGTCTATCAGACCCTGAGATTTGTAATAGAAATAAGGAATGTTCCGCCCGTACTTTCTGGAAAAAAATGGAGGAGAATATAAATAAATTCTTAGAATCTCATACACTGGCGGATCTAATGCATTCATAGCAGATCTTGAGAGGATTATTTTTGTATAAAATTCTATTTTACTATGATGTATTTTTGTGGTATAATTTGTTCTATCAGTAAAGAGATTCACTGAGTAGCCTCTCGGAAACTCCCCTTGACAAATGTGGGGGGGGGAGTAAAATATAGGTAAAGTTAGAGTGAAAGTTGGATAACCCCGGGCTATAAGAGCCTATAAATAAGGGGTACGCACCTTGAAAAGTGAATATTGGGATAAAAAAGTACAATTAGCTACTAAGAGATCCCCTTGTAGTC
>Ga0308420_1000146_pt1 | contig 30390 bp, 21 predicted proteins | sample HotsprSampleMS55_FD_203802 | JGI IMG/M metagenome (GOLD analysis project Ga0308420, IMG submission 203802) | Hot spring phototrophic mat microbial communities from Mushroom Spring, Yellowstone National Park, Wyoming, United States - 20090730_MS55 ... | reverse complement strand
TGGACGGCTACCGTGAACATAGGCTGCTCACCTACGCGCATGCGGCGCTGACCCCCCCTCCTAACCTCCCCCCGCTGGGGGGAGGCGCCGGACTCCCTCCCCCCAGCGGGGGGAGGGCTGGGGAGGGGGGCCGTCACCGTGCCCGCGGAGACGCGACGCGGGCGGACCGCCCGCGCTCCCAGGTCATGTTCATTGGGCGTGGTGCGGCGGAGCCGCATGGACGGCTGAGGTGACCATCGTTCGCAGGGTTTAGCCCCCCTCCCAGCCTCCCCCCGCTGGGGGGAGGCGCCGGGTTTCCGCCCCCAGCGGGGGGAGGGTCAGGGCGGGGGCCGTCACCGTGTCGGCGGAGCCGTGGCGCGGGCGGGACGCCCGCGCTCCCAGGTCATGTTCAGTGAGCGTTGTGCGCCATGCGCATGATCGTCTCACGTGACCATGGGGGAACCGGGTTCCCCCATACCCCCGCCCCCGGGAAGGTGAGGGCGCAGCCCTTGCGCAGGGGGATGGGGAAACCCGGTTTCCCCATCCCCCCACCCGGTGGGAGGGTTTAGGGCTTCTAATACCCGCGCAGCGCCTCCAGGGCGGCGCGCAGCGCCTCCACCGCCCCCGCCCGCGGCGCCCGCGCCGGTTCGCCGCGCCGGGGCTTCAGTTCGACCTCGCCCGTGGCGAGGAGCTTCTCGCCCACCACCAGGCGCAGCGGCAGGCCGATCAGGTCGGCGTCGTTGAACTTGACCCCGGCGCTCTCGTCGCGGTCGTCGAGCAACGGGCGCAGCCCGGCCGCGGCCAGTTCATCGTACAGCCGCGCCGCCTCGATCCGCGGGGCCTCCCCTTTGCCCAGGGCGATGATATGCACATCGGCGGGGGCCACGGCGGCCGGCCAGATGATGCCGCGCTCGTCGTGGCGCTGCTCGATCACCGTCTGTAGCAGCCGCTCGACGCCCAGCGCATACGCGCCCATCATCAGCGGGCGCGTCACGCCCCGCTCGTCGAGAAAGACTGCCCCGAGGGCCTCGGCGTACCCCGCGTCCGCCTTGCGGAGCCGGCCAAGCTCCACCCCCTGCTCTAGCCGCAGGGGCGCGCCGCAGCGCGGGCACACGTCGCCCGCCCGCACCGCGGCGATGTCGGCCACCAGGGTGGCCTGCCAGTCGCGCCCGTGCACCACGTTGCGCAGATGGTGGCCGGCGCGGTTGGCCCCGGCCACCAGCGGCCCGGCCTCGACCACCGAACGGTCGGCGACGACGCAGACCCCCTGCAGACCCACCGGCGAGGCGTAGCCGGGGGTCGCTCCGGCGGCGGCGATGCGCTCGGGCGTGGCGGGGCGCAGTTCGCTCACCCCGGCGGCGGCGCGCAGGCGGGCCTCGTTCACCTCCAGATCGCCACGAATGACCACGAAGAGCAGACCTCGCTCGGGCGTGTCGAAGAAGACCGCCTTGGCCGTTGCCGCCTCGCTGATGCCCAGGCAGGCCGCCAGGGCGGCGATGGTCGTCGCGCCGGGCGTAGCGACCTCCTCCAGCGGCGGCGCCTCCCCGGATGGCGGCGGTGCGGGCCGCGCAGCCACGGCGACCTCGCTGGCCGCCCCGTAGCCGCAGGTCCGGCACAGGGCGAGCGTCTCCTCCCCGGACGGCGAGAGGGCCATATAGGCGCGGGCCGCGCCCGCGCCCGGCGCGCCGCTGGCGGCCTCGACGGCCACGCAGCGCACCCCGCAGCGGGCGAAGACGCGCTCAAAGGCTGCCCCGACCCGCGCGAAGGCGGCGTCGAGGCCGGCGAGGTCGGCATCGAAGGAGCAGATCGTCAGCAGGGTGAACTCGCGCAGGCCCAGCAGGCCGCCCCGGACGCGCGCCTCGTCGCGGTAGGCCGGCTGGATGGCGTAGACCAGCGCTGGCACCTGGCGGTAGGAGCCGATCTCGCGCCGGGCCAGCTCGGCGAGCGCCTCCTCGTGGGCCGGGGCGAGTGCCAGGGACCGCCCGGCGCGATCGCGCAACCTGAGCATGCGCGGGCCATAGGCGGCAGCGTGTTCGGTCCGCTCCCAGAGCGCCGCCGGCTGCACCAGAGGCACGCGCGCCTCCTGGCCGCCGAGGCGCGCCAGTTCCTCGCGCATCAGCGCCTCGATGCGTTGCGCGGCGGCCAGGCCGAGGGGCAGCAGGGCGAAGCTGCCGGGGGCCAGCGCCCGCGCCAGCCCGGCGCGCAGGGCCAACTGGTGGCCGATCTGTTCGGCTTCCGCCGGAGGCTCGCGGAGGGTGCGACCGAGCAGGGTTGAAAGGCGCATGGTATCTCGACTCCTGTTGACACATGCCATTGCGGCCGTAAGTGTTCACATGTCTCCCGGGAGCGCGGGCAGCTTGCCCGCGGAGACGCGACGAGGGCGTCCCGCCCTCGCTCCCAGGCGCGTGCGTGACCCCGGGTGTGAACAGTTACAGCATAGGGAAACCCGCTTTCGCCATGCTTCGGGTATCACCCCTCGGTGATGGCAAACAGCAGCCCGGCCTCGCAGGCCACCTCCCCCTCGACCGTGGCGCGGCCCCAGGCCTTGCCCACCCCGCGCCGAAACTTCTCGACGTTCACTTCGAGCCGCAGTACCTCGCCGGGGCGCACCACCCGCCGGAAGCGGCACTCGTCAATCCCGGCGAAGACCGCCAGCTTCCCCCGGTGCTCGGGCAGGCTCAGGGCGACGACGGCCCCCGTCTGGGCCAGGGCCTCGACGATCAGCACCCCGGGCATGATCGGGTTGCTGGGGAAGTGACCGGCAAAGTGCGGCTCGTTGGCGCTGACCAGCTTCTCGGCCACCGCTCGCGCCCCCGGCTCGAGCTCCAGCACGCGGTCGATCAACAACAAAGGATAGCGATGCGGGATAATCGCCATGATCGCCTGGGTGGATAGCATCGGGCGTTCCTCTCCAACATATGCAATCGCCTCCGGTCATAGGGTACCATAAAAACGCGGGGCGACCCGCTTGCCCCACGCCCCTGCCACCGGGTGAGGGTATGGGGAAACCGGGTTTCCCCATGCCCCTGCTCCAACGGACCATGTTCACGTTCGTTGTGAACATGCCCGGCAGCCTGCCCTCCTTTGACGCTCATGCATCTCTGCTGCTATAATCCCACCCATCATTCCTATACCGCTGCCACGCGCGGCTCTGCCCCGCCGGACGGCGCCGGCGCCGCTCGCGGTCGTTCCCGCGTTCCAGACCCAATACTAGCGTTATATCCAAGGAGGTGGTGCTTATCGCTGTTCCTCGCTTCGCTAACGTGAACATACGCCCTCGGCGAGGGGTATGGGGAAACCGGGTTTCCCCATACCTCCACCCGGTGGGAGGGTTTGGGAGGGCGTAGCCCTCCCAAGAAGTATGTTCATCCCGTCAGTGTGCGGCGCGAGCCGCATGGACGGCTGACGGAGCCTTGCGTTGCGGTTTCAGTTGATGCGCTCGGGGCGTCAGCGCGACATCTGGCCCGTCTGGCCAGGTCCCGTCTGCCCCGCCCCCTATCGGCAATCCAGAATCCGCAATCGAACATCACGAAGGTGACTCCCATGCAAACAGATACCCCCGCGCGACGGCGGGCGCTGGTCGTCGCCATGCTCCTGGCCCTGCTCGTGCCGGTGATCGCCGCCTGCGGCGGCGCCCCGGCTGCCCAGGCTCCCACCACCGCGCCCGCGCCCACCGCGGCGCCCACCGCGGCGCCCGCGGCCACCACCGCGCCCACCGCCCCCGCCGGCGCGAGCCAGGCGATCTATACCACCGAGAATGGCCTGATGACCGTTGCCGCCGTCGAGTGCGGCGGCGATTACACCGGCCTGCTCAAGGAGATCGCCGCGGTCGACCCGCTGACGGTGCGCTTCACCTTCTGCGTGCCCGATCCGGCCTTCCGCGCCAAGGCCGCCTTTACCCCCTTCGCCATTCTGCCGAGCGAGTACCTCGAGTCCACCGGCGGCACTGGCGAGTTGATCGAGCGGCCCATCGGCACCGGCCCCTACCAGGTCGAGAGCTGGACCCGCGGTGATACTATCACCCTCAAGCGCTTCGACGACTACTGGGGCGAGCCGGCGAAGACCGAGACGCTGATCTTCCGCTGGAGCGCCGAGGCCGCCCAGCGCCTGCTGGAGTTGCAGTCGGGCACCGTGGATGGCATCGACAACATCGCCCCTGACGCCTTCGAGGTGGTCGCCGCCGACCCGAACCTGCAACTGATCGAGCGCGAGGCGCTCAACGTCTTCTACGTCGGCATGAACAATACGGCCCCGCCGTTCGACAACGAGAAGGTGCGCCAGGCCATCGCCATGGGCATCGACCGCCAGCGCATCGTTGACAACTTCTACCCGCCTGGCTCCGAGGTGGCGAGCCACTTCACGCCCTGCGCTATCCCCAATGCCTGCGTCGGCGAGGAGTGGTATGACTACGACCCGGAGATGGCGAAGCGACTGCTCGCCGAGGCGGGCTTCCCCAACGGCTTCGAGACCGTGCTGGAGTACCGCGACGTGGTGCGCGGCTACCTGCCCGAGCCCGGACGCGTGGCCGAGGACATCCAGGCCCAACTGGCCGAGATCGGCATCAAGGTGACGATCAACGTCGTCGAGTCCGGCGCCTTCCTCGACAAGGCCGACGCCGGCGAGTTGAAGGGCCTGCACCTGCTCGGCTGGGGCGCCGACTACCCCGATATGACCAACTTCCTCGACTTCCACTTCGGCGCCGGGGCCTCGAAGCAGTTCGGCAATAAGTTCCCCGATCTGGTCGAGGCCCTGAAGCAGGGCGCTTCAAAGGCCGATGACGCCGAGCGCGAGCCGTTCTACGTCGAGGCCAACAACCTGATCAAGAAGTACGTGCCTATGGTGCCGATCGCCCACGGCGGCTCGGGCGTGGCCTACAAGGCCGACGTTAAAGGCGCCTTCGCCAGCCCCCTGGGCAACGAGTACTTCGCCGTCATGGACCCTGGCGGGCGCAAGACCTTCGTCTGGATGCAGAACGGCGAGCCGGCCGGCCTCTACTGCGCCGACGAGACCGACGGCGAGGCCCTGCGCGTCTGTGAGCAGGTCACCGAAAGCCTGCTCGCCTATGAGATCGGCGGCACCGAGGTGGGTCCCGGCCTGGCCGAGGAGTGCACTGCCAACGCCGACCTGACCGTGTGGACCTGCAAGCTCCGCGCGGGCGTGAAGTTCCACGACGGCTCCGAGCTTGACGCCAACGACGTCGTCATGTCATGGGCCGTGCAGTGGGACGCCGCCAATCCGCTCCACAAGGGGCGCGATGGTAGCTTCACCTACTTCTCGTCGCTCTGGGGCGGCTTCCTGAACGCCCCGGCGGAGTAGGGCAATCCTGAGGTTTGGGCGGGCGCGGGGAAACCCGGGTTCCCCGCGCCCGGTGGAGTAGGGTCGGGAGGAAGGGGCCGAACGCCACCCACGGCGCGAAGACCCAAAGCATGCCAGGCCACCCTACCAGGGCCTTTGCGTCAAACACCGTGAGCCGCGGACGAGGCGGGGGCTGTCGGATGAGGGGCCGGCGCTTCGCGTCTTCGCGCCTTTGCGTCAAACACCGTGAGCGCTCGCGTTCATCTGACGGCGGCCAAACGGCCGGAATGGCAATCATCCCCGCCAACCCTTCGCGCCTTTGCGTCAAACACTGTGAGCCGCGGACGAGGCGGGGAACGCGCCTGACCCTTCCCCCAGCGGGGGAGGGTCGGGAGGAAGGGGCCGAACGCCACCCATGGCGCTAAGACGCAAAGCATGGCAAGCCACCCTACCAGGCCCTTTGCGTCTTCGCGCCTTTGCGTCAAACACTGTGAGCAACGCGCTCACCTCGAACAAGGACCATGCTCCGCTACACCCTTCGCCGTCTGATCGTGGCCGTGCCCGTGCTCTTCGGCGTACTGCTGGTTACCTTCGTGCTGGTGCGCCTGATCCCTGGCGACCCCTGCACAGCCCAGCTCGGCGAGAAGGCCACCGAGGCCATCTGCGCCCGCTTCAACGCCGAGAAGGGCCTCGACAAGCCCATCGCGGTGCAGTTCGGCATCTACATCCGTGACGTGTTGCAGGGCGATCTGGGGACCTCCATCCGCTTCAACCGCCCCGTCACCCAGTTGATCGCCGAGCGCCTGCCGGTCACCCTGGAACTGGGCTTCTTCGCCCTGCTGCTGGCCTGCGTCGTAGGGGTGCCGCTGGGCATCATCGCCGCGCTGCGCCGCAACTCGGCGCTTGACGTGGCGACCATGGTCGTCTCCAACATCGGCGTCTCGATGCCTGTCTTCTGGCTGGGGTTGATGCTGGCCTACATCTTCGCTCTGCTGCTCAAAGACACCCCCTTCCAGTTGCCGCCCTCGGGGCGCCTGACCGCGGGCCTTACCAGCGTGCCGTTCTACGTCGTCTGGGGATGGGAGGTTGATCTCAAATCAGGCTTCGGGCAGGTCTTGCAGTTCTTCGCCAACATGTATCTGTTCAACAGCCTGATCACCTTCCAATGGGAGGTGTTTCGGGACGCGCTGCGCCACCTCATCCTGCCGGCGATGGCCCTCGGCACCATCCCCATGGCCATCATCGCCCGCATGACCCGCTCCTCGATGCTCGAGGTGCTCGGGCGCGACTATGTGCGCACGGCGCGCGCCAAGGGCCTGGCCGACTTCGTGGTGACCGTCCGCCACGCCCTGCGCAACGCCCTGCTGCCGGTGGTGACGATTATCGGCCTGCAGCTTGGCACGATCTTCAGTGGCGCCGTCCTGACAGAGACGATCTTCAACCTCGCCGGGGTGGGGCGCATTCTCTACGATGCCATCTCTACCCGCGATTACCCGATTATTCAGGGTTTTACCCTGGCGATTGCGTTTAGTTATGTGATGATCAATTTGTTGGTGGATCTTTCCTATGGCTTCCTCGATCCGCGGATCAGATATTGAAGCGGGCCGGCGCAAGCGCCGCCTGCGATGGAGGTTTCGCTTCCCCGGCGCGGCCCTGCCGGAATTCAGCGTTAGGCATGGTTCAAAACCTGCGGTTTGCGCTTGACCGTCTGGCGGAGAGGTGTGGAGGGGCCAGGCCCCTCCACAACCTCCCCCGTGGTCCCGTGTCGAGGCAAACGGTCACGTGCGTTTGAACCATGCCTTAGACTCTCTTGCGGCTGCGCCGCACATGAACAGGACGAAAACAGGTTGTTCCTGGGAGGGCGCAGCTCTCCCAAACCCTCCCGTGAACGGCCTATGTTCATATATGCCTATCGGGGCCGGGGCGCCATCCCGTGCGCCCTGGCCCCCCACAGCCTATGAGCGGCACGTCAACCACCACCACGGCGGTGACCCTGGTCACCCCCATGCGCCCCGCCGAGGGTCCCTGGCGTCGGGCATGGCGCCAGTTCATCCGCCAGCGTTCGGCGATCATCGGCATGGCCATCATTGGCGTGCTCGTCTTCACCGCCATCTTCGCTCCCTGGATCGCCCCCTACAATCCGACCGAGGTCCTGCTGGGCAAGGAAGAGGGCATTCAGAAGCGCTCCGGGCCATGCATCCATCTCTTCGGCTGCCCGCCCGACCGGCCCCAGCACCTGATGGGCGTGGACGGGAACTTCCGCGACCTCTTCAGCCGGGTGATCTACGGCGCGCGGCTGTCGCTGGTCATCGGCTTCGTCACCGTGTCAATTTCGGTAGCCATCGGCGTGGCGCTGGGGGCGGTGGCGGGCTTTGTCGGCGGCTGGGTGGACAATGTGATCATGCGCGTGCTTGACGTGGTGCTGGCCTTTCCCTTCTTGCTACTGGCCATCGCCATCGTCAGCGTGCTCGGTCCCGGCCTGCTGAACGCCATGCTGGGCATCGCCATCGTCTCCATCCCCGCCTACGCGCGGGTGATCCGCGCCAACGTGCTCTCGGCGCGTGAAGAGGAGTATGTGCTGGCGGCGCGCACCATCGGCCTGGGGCCGCTGGCCATCCTCTTCGGGCATATTCTACCCAACGCCATCTCGCCGCTGATCGTGCAGGCCACGCTGGGCATCGGCACGGCGATCATCGAGGTGGCGGCGCTCTCCTTTCTCGGCCTCGGCGCCCAGCCTCCCACCCCTGAGTGGGGCTCCATGCTCAGCGCCGAGCGCAACCAGGTTTTCACCGCCCCGCACCTGGTCTTCTTCCCCGGCCTGGCGATCATGCTTACGGTCCTGGGCTTCAATCTGCTCGGCGACGGCCTGCGCGACGCCCTCGATCCGCGGTTGAAGGCGTAGGCGGCGTTTCGCTGTGCGACCGTTCCCGGTCAGCGTCAGGGTGAAGCGAGGACGCCCCGCGCCCCTCTAACGGTCACGGGGCTGGCAGGGGTATGGGGAAACCTGGTTTCCCCATACCCCCGCCTCCGCTTCCGCGCGCGGAAGCGGGGGGAATTGGGCTTGCTGATGCCCCCATATGGTCTTTGAGAAATTCATCCGCTATTCCGGGCTGGCCGTGGGGCTAAAGCCCTCGGCTACGGAATGCGAAGCCCGCCTGCGCGGGCTAGAGCGGATGATGTATTCAAAGACCATATGGGGCGTGCAAGACGATAAGGTGCCAGAAGAGTAAGTGTTCACACCCGGGGTAACACCCGCGCCTGGGAGCGAAGGCATCCCGCCCGCGTTGCGTCTCCGCGGGCAAGCTGCCCGCGCTCCCAGGAGACATGTGAATACTTACAGCGGAGCCTCCTACCCCGCTTCGAACACCGCGTCCACGCTCACGCTGAAGCCGGCGAGGAGCCTCGAGGTTGCCTGTGCGCCCCGGCGAAAGACTCCGTGCTCGACATAGGCTCCATCCTCCAGCGCCAGCACCGTCACTGTCGCATCCAGCGGGTTGACGATCCAGTATTCGGGAATGCCCGCCTCAGCGTAGTCGGCGACCTTCTCTACCGTGTCCCGCTCGGGATCATCGGCGCTGACAATCTCCACCACCAGATCCGCCCCGAGCCAGTAGCGGTTCTGCGCCCGCGGATCGTCCGCCCGTCGCAACACCAGCAGATCCGGTTCGCGAAACTTCTCGGGACGGTTCTGGAGACGCAGGGCCGCGAACAGCACAATGCCCCCGAGCGGCTGGAGAAAAGCGAAGAAGGCGCGATACAGAAACCCGAGGATAAGCTGGTGCTGCTGAGTTGGTATTGGCAGGACCTCGATGCGGCCATCGGTGAACTCTACCAGGTGCCGGGTGTGATCGGTCAACCGCAGGTACTGGTCAGCCGTCCAGTGCCCCTGCAGCGGCGTCAGGGAAATTGAGACCCCATCGCTTTCGCGCACGAGGCGCATAGGCGTGTCTCGTACATCGGTTGGCATGCCCGTTCCTCCGGTCCCGTGCCCTTGCGGATGTTTGAGGTTGGATCTGGCGTGGCGCATCTTGATGCGCCCGTAAACGGGTTGCCCGGAAATGCGCCAGGAAACCTTCTTGCGTGTCAGTATACCCGCATCGAACATTCGTTGCAATAACTGAGCCGGGCTGCCCGCTCAAGACCCGGCGGATGGGAGGACGCAGCGCGCTCCCCGGAATGACCATATCCTCCACTCGCCCGGCGCGGTACATACGGTGTGGTCCCGCGTACAGATGGAGGGTTTCCTATGTCGTCTCGATGCGCCCGCTGGTTGCCGCGCCTGCGCCACCAGGCATCGTTCCTCGTCGCGTGCGTCGCGTGCGCCGCGCTGCTGGTTGCCTGCGCGCCGGGTGACGCGCCCGCCGCCGCTCCCGCGTCAGCCGGCGCCCCCGCCAGCGCCGCCCCGCCCGTCCCGGCGCCGCCCGATCCCGCCCGCGCCACTGCCGCCGCGCCCGAAGCGGCGACAGCATCGGGCGCCGCCGGGGATGGGGCGGGGTCGTCCGCTGCTGCCGCGCCGTCGTCTGGCGCCGTTGCGCGTGGGGCGGCGGAAGGGTCGGGCGGCGCCGCCGGGGATGGGGCGGGGTCGTCCGCTGCTGCCGCGCCGTCGTCTGGCGCCGTTGCGCGTGGGGCGGCGGAAGGGTCGGGCGGCGCCGCCGGGGATGGGGCGGGGTCGTCCGCTGCTGCCGCGCCGTCGTCTGGCGCCGCTGCGCCCGACCCCGACGCCGAGGATGTCCATGACCGCTGGGTGCGCGCTATGCTCTCCGGGAACGAGGCGGAGGCCCTGGCCGTCGCGGCTGAGTCTGATCCGGAACGCCGCGCCGAGCATGTTCTCAAGCAACTGGCGGTGACCGAGCGCTGGCTGGAGTTCACGAACCGGTTCGGCCTCTTCGGGCCGTATCTGAACCGCTTCGAGGCCCTCGGCGTGGTTCCCGGCGCCGATGAGCAGGAACGCATCGGCCTGAGCGCGGTCATGTTCGCCCGCGGCAGTGCATGTTTCCTCACCCGCCTCGTTCGCGTCGCCGGGGCCTGGCGCGTCGTCGAGTGGGCGCCGGGCTTTAAGGAGTGCGACGCATACGTTGACGGGCAGTTGCCCGGCCCCCTGCCCACGGACGCTTCCCTCGCCGCAGCCGAGGACACCTTCGCCGAGTGGGTCGCGGCGATGTTCGGCGGCGACCCGGCGCGGGCCGAGACTTTCCTGATCGACAGTGATGCTGAGCAGCGCCAGAGTCTGCTTAAAGACCTGGCCTTTTTGACCGATTATGTGGTCAGGGGCAATGAGTCGTCGTATGGCCCGTTCCAGCGCTATGAACTGATCCCCACCTTCGACGAGAGCCTTCGGCACCGGGTGGGCTATGCCCGCGTCGTCTACGAACGCGGCCAGGCGTGCTTCCGCGCCGATTTGCACTACCTGAACGCCCGCTGGCACGTCAAGAAGTGGGATCACGTGATCGCCGAGGCCTGCGCGTAGCGCTCTGGCGCGCGCCCCTCCCGTCGAGCGGGGATTTGGGGAAACCTGGTTTCCCCATTCCCCTCCACCCCCCGGCGTGACCTGGTGTTTCACGCTCCCAGGAGACATGTGAACACGCACTCCTCGCGCCCCGTTCCTTGACAGGCATCCGCTGGTACTCTACCATGTCCGCTGTTCCAGGAAGGGCACGGGCCCTTCCAGACGTTGAGCGGCGTCGCCGTTCCTCACCCTCTCCCTGACCCGGGTGCAACGAGACCAGGGAAGGCGAGGACCGGCCAGGAAATAGCGCATGTCCGATCTCCTCGAAGGCTTGAATCCGGCCCAGCGGCGCGCGGTGGAGACGGTCGCCGGCCCGGTGCTGGTCGTCGCCGGCCCCGGCAGCGGCAAGACGCGCGTGCTCACCCACCGCATCGCCTATCTCATCGCCGCCCAGGGCGTGGATCCCCTGAATATTCTCGCGGTGACCTTCACCAACAAGGCCGCCCGCGAGATGAAGGAGCGCCTCGATGCGCTGATCGGCCCCGCCCAGGCCCAGGCCCTGACCGTCGGCACCTTCCACGGTCTCTGCGCGCGCTTCCTCCGCCGCGATATTGTGCACCTCGGGCGCGAACAGGATTTCGCCATCTACGATAGCGACGACCAGGAACGCCTGATGCGCCGCGTGCTCCGCGATCTCAATCTCAACGAGAAGCAGAACCCGCCCCGCGCCATCCACGCTCGCATCTCCAGCGCCAAGAACGCGTTGATCTCCCCCCAGGAATACGCCCGTCACAGCCGGGCGTACTTCGATGAGATCGTCACCCGCTGCTACGAGCGCTACCAGGCCCTCCTGCGCGAGGCCAACGCCCTCGATTTTGACGATCTGCTCTTCGAGACGGTGCGTCTCTTCGATCAGCACCCCGATGTGCTTGCGACGTATCAGGAACGCTACGTCTATCTGCTGGTGGACGAGTATCAGGACACCAATCACGCCCAGTATGTGCTGATCAAGCAACTGGCCGCCAGGCGCCGCAACCTCTTCGTCGTCGGCGACGCCGACCAGAGCATCTATGGCTGGCGCGGCGCCGATGTGCGCAACATGCTCCAGTTCGAGCAGGATTATCCCGATGCGCAGGTCATTCTGCTCGAGCAGAACTATCGCTCCACCCAGAGCATCCTCGACACGGCCCAGGCGGTGATCGCCGCCGGCGCAACGCGCAAGCACGTCAAGCGACTCTGGACGGCGAATGGCGCCGGGCCGCAGGTGATGCTCCACGAGGGCTACGACCAGGACGCCGAGGCCGCCTTCGTCGCCGATGAGATCGCCCGGCTGGTGGCTGCCGGCGAGACGCGCTACCGCGACTGCGCGGTGATGTACCGCACCAATGCCCAGTCGCGCGCGCTGGAAGAGGCCCTCTCGCGCCGCGGCGTTCCCTACCAGTTGATCGGCGGCCTGCGCTTCTGGGAGCGCAAAGAGGTTAAGGATACCCTGGCCTACCTGCGTCTCGCCGCCAATCCCTACGACAGCGTCAGCCTCACGCGGGTGCTGAACTGGCCCGCCCGCGGCATCGGCGAGCGCACCGAGGCCGAGTTGACCCGCTGGGCGGCCTCCCTCGGCGTGCCCCTCTACCAGGCTCTCAGAGAGTTGGCGGAGGGCAACGAATATTCGCCGTCGCTGTCGCTGGCCCCTCGCGCCGTCGCCGCCCTGCGCGGCTTCCTCGGCCTGGTTGACGGCCTGATCGCCGCCCGCCGCGAGCTGCCCCTGCTCAAGTTGCTCGAAACGCTTGTCGAACGCATCGAGTTGCGCGAGGCGCTGCTGCGCGAGTACGGCGAGGAGTCGGCCAATGAGCGCTGGGACAACATCGAGGAGCTTGCCGCCTTCGCCGCTCGCTACAACGGCCTGCCCCTCGAAGAGCAACTGCCCTGCTTTCTCGAAGAAGTGGCCCTGGTCGCCGATGTGGACCGGATTGACCCCCAGGCCGATGCGGTGACCTGTATCACCCTGCACCAGGCCAAGGGTCTGGAGTACGCGGTGGTGTTTCTGGTGGGGCTTGAGGAGGGCCTGCTGCCCCACAGCCGCTCCGCCGATGACCGCGAGCGGCTGGAGGAAGAACGGCGCCTGCTCTACGTGGGCATCACGCGGGCCAGGCGGCGCCTCTACCTGTGCCACGCCTTCCGGCGCGAGAGCTTCAACCGCACCAACCTGAGCGTGCCCTCGCGCTTTCTGGCCGATATTCCCCGCGAGTTGTTGAAACGGCCCGGCCAGCGCCCGGCGAACGCCTCCGCCCCGGCCCGGCAGCGCCCCGCGCGCCCCCGCGATGTCTGGCGCGCCCCCGCGCCCTCTCGCGCCGTCGGCGGCCCGCTGGCGGTGAGTTTCGTTCCCGGCCAGCGCGTGCGCCACAACACCTTCGGCGAGGGCGTAGTGGTCAGTAGCCGCCTGGTGGACGGCGACGAAGAGGTGACGGTCAGCTTCGCCGACCGCGAACGGCGCCTGCTCGCCAGCTTCGCCCGCCTCGAACGGATCGGCTAACGTGAACATAGGGGAACCGGGTTCCCCCATACCCCCGCCCTCGCGAAGGTGCGGGCCTGGCCCGTGCGCAGGGGGATGGGGAAACCGGGTTTCCCCATCCCCCCCACCCGGTGGGAGGGTTTGGGAGGGCGAAGCCCTCCCAGGAACACCCTATGGTCATCCCGTCGGGGTGCGGCGGAGCCGCATGGACGGCTGAGGGGATACAATCCCCCCTACTCCCGGCGCAGCCGCTCCACCAGGAACTCCCGCAATGCCCGCGCCGCCGGCGAGGCCACCCGGTCTCCCCGCCAGACCAGCCCCAGGCTGCGCGTAAGGTGTTGATCGGTGACCTTGAGGGCGACCAGATCGCTGGTATGCGGCACGGCCAGGCGCGGCACCAGGGCGATGCCGATGCCCGCAGCGACGAAGCGGAGCAACGTGTCGGTCTCGCCGCCGTCGAGCACCACCCGCGGCGCGAAACCGGCGACCTGGCAGGCGCTCAGGGTTGCCTCGCGCAGTTCATAGTTCTGCGGCGAGAGCACCCACGCTTCGTCGCGCAGTTCGGTGAAAGCCACCGTCTCGCGGGTTGCCAGGGGATGCTCGCGCTGGACGGCGATCACCATCTCTTCGGTGAACAACGGCACCACCGTGAGATGCTCATCTTCGACCGGCAATGTCACCACTGCGACATCGGTCAACCCCGTCTCCAGCAGATCGAGCAGCGTCTGCACGCCCGACTCGTGCAGGCGCAATTCGATGCCAGGGTACTGCCGGTTGAAGGCCGTCAGCACAGGGGGCAGCAGTTGCATGCCCACTGTCGGCGGGGCGCCCACCGTCGCCCGCCCCCGCCGCAGGCCGATGCGTTCGGCCATCTCCGCCCGCGCCGCCTCGACCTGCGCCATCACCGCGCGGGCATGGGGCAGCAGCGCCTCACCCGCTTCGGTCAGACGCACGTTACGGCCCACCCGGTCGAACAGCGCCACCCCCAGCTCCTGCTCCAACTGGCTGATCTGTTTGCTGAGGGCCGGCTGGGCAATGTGCAACTCCGCCGCCGCGCGGGTCACGTGGGAGTGGCGCGCCACCGCTTCAAAGTACCGCAGGTGTCGTAGTTCCATATCCGGCTCTCCAGCCGTCCATGCGGCTCCGCCGCACACCGACGGGATGAACAAAGGTTCTTCCTGGGAGGACGCAGCCCTCCCAAACCCTCCTGCGGGCAGGGGGATCGGGAAACCCGGTTTCCCCATCCCCCTGCGCAAGGGCTTTGCCCTCCCAGCCCCTCCCGCGGGTGGGAGTCTGGGGGAACCGGGTTCTCCCAGACCCCTGCTTCCCCCCTGCGGGCGGGGGCGTGGGGAAACCCGGTTTCCCCATTTCCCTGCGCAAGGGCTTTGCCCTCCCAGCCCCTCCCGCGGGTGGGGGTCTGGAGGAACCGGGTTCCCCCAGACCTCTGCTTGAGGGCGTAGCCCTCCCACCCCCCTGCGGGCGGGGGCGTGGGGAAACCCGGTTTCCCCATTTCCCTGCGCAAGGGCTTTGCCCTCCCAGCCCCTCCCGCGGGTGGGGGTCTGGGGGAAGCCGGGTTCCCCATTCCCCTGCGGGCGGGGGCGTGGGGAAACCCGGTTTCCCCACACCCCTCGCCGAGGGCGTATGTTCACGTTAGTTGCGTACGCAGCCACCTCATTGCTGCATACGTCCCATATCTAAAGTATAACAGATTGGATATAGGTACCGTGCTATAATAGCGGCGTTCGGCATAGTTCAGGCCGCGACGCTGCCGTTTCGGGGAGCGCGGGCAAACCCGCGTTGCCCATACCCCTGGCCATGGGAAGGTCGGCGATGGCTGCGCCCTCCCAGGATCACGTTCACTCACGAAAGAGGTGTCTATGTACCGCTGGCTGCTGGCGCTCGTGATCGGGCTGATCCTCGTTCCCGCCTCCGCCCTTGCCGCGCCCCCGCAGGCGCCTGCCCCCCAGGCTTTCCCGGCAAGCAGCGTAGTCTACTTTCCCGAAACCGGCCACAACGTCGCCATGCAGCTCAAGCGCTTCTTCGACGCCTACGGCGGCGTCGCCACCTTCGGCATGCCGCTCACCGAACTGATCCTCGGCGCCGATGGCTTGCAGGTGCAGTACTTCGAACGGGCCAGGCTGGAGTTGCGCCCCACCGCTCCGCCCGACGCGCGGATCAGCATTACCCGCGCCGGCGCCCTGCTGACCGAGGGTCGCAACGACCCCGCCTTCGCCTGGCTTGCCGCCTCGCCCGATCCGCAACGCGCGTTCTTTCCCGAGTCGGGCCATACCCTCGGCGGGGCCTTCGGCTGGTTCTGGCAGACCCGCGGGGGCCTGCCGATCTTCGGTTACCCCATTTCCGAGGAGTTCTACGAGTACGATCCGGAGTCCGGCCAGGAACGCCTTGTGCAGTACTTCGAGCGCGCGCGCTTCGTGTACCACGCCGAGCATGCCGGCGCCGACAACGAGGTGACGCTCAGCCCCCTCGGGCGCCAGTTGCTGCAACGCGATCCCCTCGCCCTCGCGGCCACCGCTCCGGCCCGGCCCATCACCCTCCTCGGCGAGGCCGCCACCGGCTTCTCCACCTCCTCGACCTCGCGGGTGATCAATATCCAGCGCGCCACGGCCATGGTTGATGGCTACGTGGTGCCCGCCGGGGCCGAGTTTTCCTTTATCAGCCTTGGCGACTTCTCCGAGGCCAATGGCTTCGTTGACGGCTACGCGATTGTCGGCGGCCGGCTCGAAAAGGTGATCGGCGGCGGCCTGTGCCAGGTCTCCACCACCCTCTTTCGCGCCGTCTCCAACGCCGGGCTGAGCGTCACCCGCCGCGTGCCCCATAGCCATATCGTCTATTTCTACGATGATATTGTCGGGTTCGACGCCACCGTTTTCGTGCCCGGGGTTGATTTCCGCTGGCGCAACGATACCGGCGGCCCGGTGTACATCATCGGCAGCGTGGATCTGGCCCGCGAGCGCCTGACCTTTCAACTCTTCGGCGAGGGCGATGGGCGCAGCGTGCGCTACGAAGGGCCGTTCAAGGCCAACTGGACCCAGCCCGGCGCCCCGGTCTGGCAGTTCGACCCCAGTCTGCCCCGGGGCGCCGTGCGCCAGCTTGTGCACGGGCGCCCCGGCGTTGATGTGACCCTGCGGCGCATCGTCACCTTCGCCGATGGGCGGACGCGGGTGGACCCGTACATCACCCGCTATACCCCCTGGGAGGATTTCTACCTCTACGGCCCCGGCGTAACGCCGCCGCGCGGCGCCAGGGTGATCGCCCCGCGCGGTTAGCAGCGCTTTTTGGCAGCCGCTTGCTGGACCGTGCCTCAAATCTAAAATCCAAAATCCAAAATCCAAAATCCCCATGACCACCACCCTCCCTCCCCTGATCACCAGGCGCAAGCTCGTCGAGCCGCTATGGGGCGGCACGCGCCTCGCCGCGTGGCTGGAGTTGCCTGAACCGCGCCCCGCCCGCCTCGGCGAAAGCTGGCAGGTCTTCGACAGCAATCCGGTCGCGAATGGGCCGTTCGCCGGGCGCACCCTGGCCGAACTGGCGCGCGACTACGGGCCGGCCCTGGTGGGCGCGCGCGCCATTGCGCGCTACGGCGCCGATGTGCCCCTCCTGGCCAAGTTCATCGACGCCGCCGATTGTCTCTCCATCCAGGTCCATCCCGACGACGCCTACGCCCATCGCGTCGAGGCCCATACCGGCTTTCACGGCAAAACCGAGGCCTGGTACATCCTGGATGCCGCGCCGGGCGCCACCGTCACCTATGGCCTCAAGCGCCCCTGCACCCGCGCCGAGTTCGCCGCCGCGGTGGCGGCCGGCACGGTCGAAGCGTTGATGGCCCGGCTCCCCGTCGCCCCCGGCGATGTGATCTTCGTGCCCGCCGGCACCCTCCATGCCATCAACGCCGGGATCATGCTCTTCGAGATCCAGCAAAAATCCGACCTGACCTATCGCGTGTACGACTACGGCCGCCGCGATCCCAGGACCGGCCAGCCGCGCGAGTTGCACCTGGAGAAGGCCCTCGAGGTCAGCGGCTTCGCTCCCGCCCCGCGCGGCGTCATCCGCCCCCTGACCCTCGCGACGGACCGCGACCTGCTCGTGGCCTGCCCGTCGTTTGCCCTGGAGCGCTGGCGCGTGGCGGAGCGGGCCGCGCTGGCGGTGGATCCGGCCAGTTTCGAGATCCTCACGGTGATCGACGGCGCGGGGGGTATCGAACCCGAGGACCCCCGGCATGCGCCCCTGGCCCTGCGGCGCGGCGACTCCGCCGTGCTGCCCGCCAGCCTGGGCGCCTGCGCCCTGCGCGGCCCGATGACCGTGCTGCGCGCCAGCATCCCCGACCTGGGGGAGCTTGCCGCCGCGGCCCGCGCCGCCGGGAACCCCGAGGAACGCATCGGCGAGGTGATCCATCCGGAGTGAACATAGCCCCCCGCGGGAGGGTGTGGGAGGGCGCAGCCCTCCTACGAACACCGCCCCCACCCCAACCCTCCCCCGCTGGGGGAGGGAACCGGGCGCCTCCCCCCAGCGGGGGGAGGTTGGGAGGGGGGCTGTGTTGCGCGCAGCGCCTTATGTGCAAGGGATTGCCCCCACATCCCCACAATCACTATGCCTCTCCCCAACACCCGCCGCTTCTTCGTCGCCCCCGAGGCGCTGCGCGACGAGCAGGTGCGCCTGAGCGACCCGGACCTGGCGCGCCAGATCGGGCGCGTGCTGCGCCTGACCCCCGGCGACCACGTGCTGCTGCTCGATGGGCTGGGGATGGCCGCGGAAGTGGAACTGACCGCCATCGGGCGCGACGCCGTGACCGGCACGGTCGTGCGCCGGGAGGCGGTCGGTGGCGAACCACCGCTCAACCTGACCTTCTACCTGCCCCTCATCCGCGCCGAACGCTTCGAGTGGGCCGTGCAAAAGTGCGTCGAACTGGGCGCGCGCCGGCTCGTTCCGACGCACTGCGCCCGTTCCCTGGCCGCCGACCGGACCGACGCGCGCAAGCTGGAGCGCTGGCGGCGCATCGCCCGCGAAGCCGCCGAGCAGTCCTGTCGCGGGGTCCTGCCCGAGGTAAGCGCGCCGCTCTCCTTCGATGCCGCCGTAGAGGCCGCCGCGGGCGCCGATCTCGCCCTGCTGCTCTGGGAAGGCCAGGCCCCCCATCTGCGCTCCATCCTGCGCGCCCACGGCGGGGAATGGAACGGGCGCGCCATCCACCTCCTCAGCGGCCCCGAGGGCGGCATCACTCCTGATGAACTGACACGCGCCCGCGAGCGTGGTATCATACCCGTGTCGCTCGGCCCGCGCGTCCTGCGCGCCGAAACCGCGCCCATCGCCGCCGCCGCGATGGTGCTCTACGATACCGAGTAAGACACGGTCATGCCAGGGTCAGGGCGATCCGTTGTCCTGACCCCACACCTGAGTGCAGAGGCCCACGTATGATACGCACCTCTCGCGCGGTCACCCTGGGAGCGCTTGTTGCTATGCTGGTCGGTGTCGTGGCCTTCGCCGCCGGCTGGGCCGCGGCGCGCATCGTTGGAACCACCCCCGTTGACACCTTCCTGGCCCGCGTCGCCAATCGTGAGCTTCGCGGCGAGACGCCGGCGAACGCGCGGGCGGATTTTGCCGTCTTCTGGCAGGTGTGGGACCTGGTGCAGGCCGAGTTCTACCGCCAGGAGCCGCTCGACCAGCGCAAGATGGTCTACGGCGCCATCCAGGGGATGCTCGCCTCCCTCGGTGATGAGTACACCACCTTTCAGGAGCCGGACCTGGCGGCCCAGAGTCGCGAGTCGATGCAGGGGCGCTTCGAGGGCATCGGGGCCTATCTGCGGCTCCAGGACGGCGCGATTGTCATTGACCGGCCCTTCCCGGGCTCGCCGGCTGAGCGCGCCGGTCTCCGTTCGGGTGACGTGGTGGTGGCGGTTGATGGCGTGGCGCTCGCCGAGGTGATCGCCGGTCTGCCCGATGGCGAGGCCACCGCCAGAGCCGCGGCGCGCATCCGCGGCCCCAGGGGCACCGTGGTGACCCTCACCCTGCGCCGCCCTCCCGACACGCGCACCTTCGATGTGGCGATCACCCGCGATGAGGTGCCGATTATCACTGTCAACGCCCAGATGCTCGACAACGGGGTGGCCTACATCCAGATCACCGAGTTCAAGGCCACCACCACCCAGTTGCTCGACGAGGCCCTGCGCGACCTGATCCCCCAGCGTCCCCGCAGCGTCGTGCTCGACCTGCGGAACAACCCCGGCGGCTTTCTCACCACTGCCCAGGAGGTGCTCGGGCGCTTCTACGACGGCGTGGCCCTCTACGAACGCGAAAACGGCGGCGTAGAGAAAGAGTTGCGCACCATTGTCGGCCCCGCCGACACGCGCCTGTACGAGGCGCCCATGGTGGTGCTGATCAATGGTGGGTCGGCCAGCGCCGCCGAGATCGTCGCCGGCGCCCTGCGCGACGTCCGCCCCAATACCGTCCTGCTCGGCGAGAAGAGTTTCGGTAAAGGCTCGGTGCAGAACATCCACCACTTGAGCGATGGCAGCAGCGCTCGTATCACCATCGCCCACTGGCTCACGCCCAACCGGACGGCCATCCACCGTATCGGGATCACCCCGCAGTACGAGGTCGCTGCCTCGGAGGACCCGCAGTACGCCGTGCCGTGCGTTGCCAACCGGCAACCTGCCGAGGGCCAGGCGACCTGCGCCGATGCGCAACTGGCCTGGGGGTTGAACGTGCTCGCCGGCATGGCCCCGCTGCCGCCCCCTACCGGCACATTCGTCCGGGTTGCGCCGCGTCTCAGGGCGGCATAACCGGTGACCGGAGGCGGGAGGGGCCAGGAGGGCTGCGCCCCATCGGCGCGAATGGAACCGGCGAGGGTTTCCTAACGTGAATATGGGGGAACCAGGTTCCCCCATACCCCCGCCCGCGGGAGGGCCTGGCCCTCACGCAGGGGGATGGGGAAACCCGGTTTCCCCATCCCCTGCGGATGCGGGCCGGAGGCCCGCGCACCCAGGCTCCCGTCCGCGGGAGGGTTTGGGAGAGCGCAGCCCCCCAGGAACCCGCGAGGTGCGCTCACAGGGAAGGCCCAAAGTAAATCGGCCGCCCTGGCGGGGCGGCCGACCTGCGAAGCCCTGGTCGTTGGCTGAGAGAGGGGGAAATTGGGGACGGCGGCCCGGCGAACCGGTGACCTTGCGGGAAACCCCGCCTCCAGGCGCCACCGTAGCAGAACAGAGGAGTTGTGTGTGCGAACCTGTTGTTCAGTTTGGTGCGGCTTGAGCGGCCCCCGGGCGAGAACCCTGAGAACTCGCTCCTGTTAGGACAGCCACGACCGCGCTTCACAGGGCCTAGTATAATTGTTTTGACGCTATGCGTAAGAAAAGAAACACGTACCGATTGTTGCGAATGCGCCACCGTCTTGCTCACCGATTGAACGCCCCTTGAACACATCGAACGGAAGTGCTATAATACAAATCTATCGCATTGCGATGCGGCCGGTGTGGTATGCTCGCCGCGTTGCCGCATTCCGTCGCAGGTGGCAGGTTGACCACCCGGCGGTACCTATCGGTCTATGAACACGCGCCCCATCACCCGCGCTGATCAACGGGCAGCCGAGGGCGCCGAGTTGCGCAACTACCGGCTGATCAAACGCCTGGCCCAGGAGGAGCTGGCAACCGTCTTCAGCGCCAGCCACCTCACCCTGGAACGCCCGGTTGAGGTGCACATCCTGCGCCGCAACGACTGGGTTTCCTCGGGGCGCTTTCAGCTTGCCGCGCGCCTGGCCGCGCGCCTGAACCACCCCAACCTGGTGCCGGTGATTGACGCGGGTCATGATGAACGCTACGGCCACTACCTCGTTACCCCCCAGCTCGACGCCCAGCCCCTGAGCGCGCTCCTCGCCAGCGGCCCCCTGCCGCCGCTGCTGGCCGTGCGCATCGTGACGCAGATCGCCGCCGCCCTCGACTACCTGCACGCTCAGCAGATCGTTCACCGCGACGTGCAGCCGGCCAATATTCTCGTCACCGCCGAGGGCGTGGCCTATCTCACCAATCTGAGCCTCGCCGCCGCTCCCGACGCTCCCGATCTCAGCAGTCTCGAGGAGGCTGATTACCTGACGCCCTACTCCGCTCCTGAACAGCGCTTCACCGAGGGGGAGGCCAGCCCGGCCCTCGATGTCTATGGTCTGGGGGCCGTAACGTACCACATGCTCTCCGGCGAGGTCCCTCCCGAACCTGGCGCGCCTCTGCCCAGCCTGGCCGCGGTTGACCCTGCCCTGGCCCCCGCCGACCGGGTCGTGCGCCGCATGCTGTTGCCGCAGCCGCAGGCCCGCTTTCCCGGCGCCGCCGCCGCCGCCACCGCTCTGCGCCGGGCGCTTCGCGGCCAGATCGACCGGGCCACCGACGACATGGAGGAGTCGCGCTGGGAGCCAGATGCCGAGTGGCTGCCGAACCCCTTCGAGACGGCGCTAGAACCCGCCCTCCCCGAGCGTTTTCAGGAGTATCTCGCCCGCGCCCGCAAGCGCGCCGACGAGTTGCACCGCCGCGATGCCATCCGGCGCTTTCTTAACCGCTGGAGCCGCGATGGCTTCTTCCGCCGTCGCGCCCTCGGCCAGCTCATCCAGCTCGAAGAGATCGTCAGCTACAACGTCTACTTTTATGAACTGCGCGCCCTCTATGAGACGCGCACCGAACCGACGCCCCGCGTGCGCCCCGAGGCCCCCACCGATCATCCGCGCGCCGTTCAGCTCCCCGCCGATGTGTGGCAGGTTCCCGTCCCTGAGACGGGACCGCTGGAGAGCGTCCGGCCCCGCGAGTTGTCGCTGCCTGGCTCGGAGCGTATCTTCACCTGCACCGAGTGCCTCGGCGCCGGCAAGGTCTTCTGCGCCACGTGCAAGGGCCAGGGTACCGTCGAAAAGGTCAGCCGGGTCTCCAATCGCGACCGTAGCCGTTCGCCGGAGATCCTTTCGGTGGAGTGCCCGACCTGCCGCGGGTATGGCAAGCAGGATTGCCCCAGATGCGAGGGGGCCGGCAATCTGGTGGAAGAACTGGTCTTCACCTGGTCGCGCCGGGCCATGGTGTTCGAGAACTCCGATGATGTTGAGGACCTGCCGCGCCTGGCGATCCGCAAGTGCCTCGAACCGGTTTTCGAGGGGCCGATCGATCCGTACAAGGGTCCCTGGTACAGCGTTGCGCCCCTCGCCGAGGTGCTGCGCGAGGTGATCAAGGCCGCCGGCGATGCTACGCGCATCGCCCACGCCGAGCTTACCGTCCGTGGCGCGCCGATCACCGAGGTGAATTACGTGCTCGATGACCAGCCGCGCCAGCTTCACCTGGTTGGCTTCGAGCCGCAACTCTTTGGCGACTGGTCGCTCTACAATCGCGAGCGCATCGCCCTTGTTGTGGTGGTTGCCATCGTGGCGCTGCTTACGATCCTGGCGTTCGTCGGGGTCGTCGGGCTAACGTGAACATACGCCCTCGGCGAGGGGAATGGGGAAACCGGGTTTCCCCACACCCCCGCCCCGCAGGGGAATGAGGAAACCCGGTTTCCCCAACTCGCACTAACGTGAAAATAAGCTGCTCACCTACGCGCATGCGGCGCTGACCCCCCCTCCTAACCTCCCCCCGCTGGGGGGAGGAGCCGGACTCCCTCCCCCCGGCGGGGGGAGGTTAGGAGGGGGGCAGTCACCTTGCCCGCGCTCCCGGGAGACATGTGAACACGTACCCCCCAGGCTCCGTACCCCCGACGTGAACGGGTACGGCTCTCATCTTCCCGTCAGCTTCCCTTCAGCCAGCGATCATGCCGCCGTAATCAGCCGCGCCCCATCTGTGCGCGCCGCCCTCGTTCGAGTCAGCGCAAGACGGATGCTGTGCTCATCGGATCGAGGTGCCGTATGCGCGTCAGACTCGCTCGTTGCTGGGTGCTGTTGCCCAGCGCCATACTCTTGCTCTTCCTCACCGCGTGCGGGGCCAGCCAGCCGGTGGCTGTCTCTGCGCCGGCGCTGCTGCCCACGGCCCGCATCCTGCGCCAACCTGAGCCTGAAGCGCCGCCGCCGCTGCGCCTCGGCGGCGCGCCCGAGGCGCTGGCTTCCGGCGTCGCCCCGGGCGGCAGTGTCCCCTCCACGGTGGATCCCGCTGCCGCCACCGCCGGCAGCGTCCCCTCGCCCGGCGCCGCCACAACAGTCGCTGCCGCCGCGCAAACGGGCGCAACCGTCCTCCCTGGTGCGCCGACCGCCGGCCCGGTCAGCGGAGGCCTGCCCGATGATGCCTGGGGGCGCCGCGGGCCCGGGGCCGGCGCGCAGACGGGGCCGGGCGCGGCCCCGGCCGCGCCCACCGGCCCCAACGACGAGATCGTTGTGCGCCTGCCCACACCCGGCCCGGCGCGCTCGGGCGCCCCGACCCTTCCCGCGGCGCCCACGCCCCCGGCCGCTCTTCCCACCCCCGGCGTAAGCGTGACCCCTCCGCCGCCGGGCAGCGCCACCGTGGCTCCGACGCCGCCGCCGACCATCGCCCCGCCCCGCGATGGCCCCGGCGGCCTGCCCTACCCCCTCACCCTCACCCGACTGAACTTCGGCGTCGTCGGCCACCTGTACTACACCGACCGCGCCACGGCCCTGCGCAAGGCGCGTGAAGCCGGATTCACCTGGTTTCGCCAGCAGATCCACTGGCGTGACATCGAAGACGCCAGCGGGGCCTTCTTCTGGGGCGAGCTTGACAACATCGTTGCCGATGTCAACGCCGCCGGCCTGCTGTTGATGATCAACATCACCCGTTCCCCGACCTGGCACACCGCCAATGGCGCCGATGGTCTACCCCAGGACCCTGCCGCGCTGGCCCGCTTCGCCGGGGCCCTGGCCCGGCGCTACAGCGGTCGGGTGCATGCCATGCTGATCTGGAACGAGCAGAACCTGGCCTATGAAAACGGCGGCAGCATCGGCCCTGGCGATCCCGGCCACTTTGTCGAGATTATGGCCGCCGCGTACACCGCTATCAAGAACGCCGACCCGCGCATCATCGTGGTAGCCGGCGCGCCGGCCTCCACCGCCACCAACAACCCCGCCGTCGCGATGGACACCCTTTCGTACCTGCGCGCCATGTACAGCTACAACGGCGGCATGATCCGCGACTACTTCGATGTCCAGGCGTTGCATCCCGGCGGCTCGGCCAATCCGCCCGAAACCCTCTACCCCGAAAACCCCAGTTCCGCCCAGGGTTGGACGGATGACCCTTCGTTCTATTTCCGGCATGTGGAGAACCAGCGCCGCGTGATGGAAGAAGCGGGGCTTGGCAACCATCAGGTCTGGATCACCGAGTATGGCTGGGCCACGCCGAACACCACGCCAGGCTATGAGTTCGGCAACCAGATCAGCTTCGAGTTGCAGCGTGACTACATTGTGGGCGCAATCTGGTACACCTTCAACAACTACCCCTGGGTCAGCAACATGTTCCTCTGGAACCTGAACTTCAGCGTCTTGCAACGCGAGAACGGGCGTGACCCCAACCACGAACAGGGGTCGTTCAGCATCGTCAACGCCGACTGGTCGCCCCGCCCGGCCTTCTGGGGCATCCAGGAGGCCATCGCCCAGGTGAACGGCCTGCAACCGTAACGGGGCGCGCATCACCCCGCCGCCCGTCCGGCGACCAGGACGTGCCAGACCACGCCGGGGCGGCCCCCGTCGGCCTCGGCGGTCTGCTGCCACACCTGAAGGCCATGGCGCGCGCAGGCGGCGGCCAGCGCATCGGCGACGAGGGGGGTATACAGACGCCCATCGGGTTCGCGGGGATCGCCGGTCTCGCTGGCGCGGTAAGTGATCAGCAGGCGGCCCCCCGGCGCGACGATGCGGCACAGCGCGGCCAGCGCCCCCTCGATGGCCTCCGCGGGCAGATGCATCACCACCGCGCTGCACAGGACATTGGTGAAGGCCCCGGCGGGGATCTCCGCCAGATCGGGGAGCGCGGCCCGGCGCAGATCGAGGTGCGGATAGGCCGCCCGCGCCTCGGCGAGCATGCCTGGCGAGGCGTCGTAGCCGATGGCCGGAAAGCCATGGGCCACGAGCCAGGCGGTGTCGCGGCCACTGCCGCAGCCGATGTCAGCGGTCGGCGCGCCGAGAACGAAGACGCGCTCGATCAAGCGGTAGAGCGCCGCCGGCGTCTTGCCGCGTTGCGTCGCGGCGTAGTCCGCCGCCCGCGCATCGTAGGTCTGAATGGTCCGGTGATCCATCACCCACGCCCCTGTTGGTAGAGATCCCATCCTTGGAGCAGCAAGCCCGGTTGCGCCAGGGCGAGACAGACCAGCAACAGGATGCCCCCCCAGCTCAACAGGCCGATCCAGAAGGGCGCCGCAGCGCGTATGCTCGCGACCTGGCGCTGGAGATCCTCGACCACCTTCTGATACTGGTCCACGACTCCGCGGGCGCTGCCCAGGTTGGCGCTCAACGCCTGCAGGCCGGTCGCTACTTCCGCGAGATCCGTGGCGATCTCGGTCGTATTCTTCTGCGCCGTATCGATCCCCGCGGCGATCTCGGCAAGCGCTGGCGGCACGTCGTCCAGGGTCTCTGCCACGCCCGCAATCGTGACGTTCAGCGGCACCTTGGGATCGTAGGGCACGCCGAAGATGCTCAACCCCCGCAGCATCGCGTCCACCGCCCTGGCCGTCTCCGCCGCGCTATCCAGGGCCTGGCGGGTCGAGGTGATCGTCGCCGGGAGCCGCGTGCCGCTCAACGTCTCGAGGGCGGCCAGGCTGGGTTGCGTATCGGCAACCGCCCGCGAGGCGTTGGCGACCGTGGCGCTCAGGTTGCTCACGGTGCGCTCGGCCTCCACCAGCGAGGCCCCGGCGATGCTCAACCCCTCGCTCGTGGCGTCCAGCGCGCGCTCCAGCGCGTCAAGTTGCTGCCGCAACCCGGAGCGGAGCGTTATACCAGCGTAGCTTACGCCGATGATGCCCACCAGGCTGATCAGCAACCCCAGGACGGCGCTGGCCATCAGGAGCGCGCCGGCGAGGCGCCGTTGGCGCGGGCCGGGTCGAAATCGTTTCATGCCTGCCTCGGGGTGGCCTGTGGATGCCGCTACTACACACATCCACACTTATCCACACACGTATGTGGATAAGTGTGGATAACCTCGCCTTGCTCCTATCGGTCTGGTGACCACGGACTGGCTGCGGCAATCGCCACCTCCACCTCGAGAGCGGCAACGGCGCAGATCAGCGGGCCGCGTCCGCCCGGGGAGAGAACAAACATCGTGCCGGTATGCCCGGCGCCCGCATCGGCGCGCTGCGGATGGCGCCTATCGCCGGGAAGCCGTTCATGACAGGACTTGCGTTGGAGGGTAGCGGGGGGCATCCCCTCCCCGCATCCCTCCGTTCCCTCTCGCGGCGGCCAGGCAACCTGGCGGAACACCTACGGCGCTCCCGCCGCGGGCGGGCAACAACCAGTTGGTGGAGGACCGCAGGCCCTCCACCCTTCACCGCCGGAAGGCGACCGCGTAATTCCTGTTCATGAACGCTGCCGTGTGTAAAAATTCATCCAGGGCGACTGAGCCTGCCGGCACCCGGCGACGCTCCGCGGCGTTCCGGTGCACAGATAGCGTTCATAGCCGCTGGCGCAGCATTCAGGCCTTGATGGCGATTGTATCACACCGGGGTGACATATTCATCATCTGATTGCCAACGGTTCAGGGCTGACGCAACCTCGGAAAAAACCTGTCAGGCGCAGGGTCTGCTGTGAACCTCTGGTTCTTGCCGCGTTGCGTCCCGGTCGCTACCATTGTAGATTGCGGATTGTAGATTGCCGCTCAAGGCAACAGGAAGCGCTCCAGTTCACGAGCTTGCGGCGTCTCTATGATGCTTTGGATGGTCCTTGAGAAATTCATCCGCTCTCGCCCGCGCATGCGGGCTTCGCGTTCCATAGCCGAGGGCTGATGGTCTTTGAAGAAATAATCCGGTATAGGCCGCGCAGGCGGCCTTCGCATCCCCTAGCCGAGGGCTTTAGCCCGACGGCTAGACTGGCATAGCGGATGAATTGCTCAAAGACCATCAGCCCCACGGCCAACCCGGCATACCGGATGAATTGCTCAAAGACTATGAGCCCCACGGCCAGGCGGCCCAGCCTCTCCCACAAAAGAGAAAGGTCCCCTGGACTCCTGTGAATGATCTGTCATTCTCTCGTCTGGAGCCTGTAAGCGAAATGTTTCCTGGCGCTGCTAGAGTCTTTCTGCATGCTGGCCGCGCCTATCCATTGCCCGGGGCGCATCGCTGCGTGGCAGAACGGAAGGGTCTGGATGGGTGAAGCGGCCCCGGGGGGCCTCCTCCTGGCGACGAGGGCAAGCGACGTTGCCAACCGGCTATGCGCCGGGCGCGCACGAACAGGATGCAAAGCATGTTCCTGGCAAGGCGTAGCCCTCCCACTCCCTCCCGCGGGCGGTTTATTTTCACCTCAGCCGTCTATGCGGCTGCGCCGCACAACGCCGCAATGAACATACGGTTGTTCTTGGGAGGGCGCAGCCCTCCCAGACCCGCCCACCGGGTGGGGGCGTGGGGAAACCGGGTTTCCCCACCCCCCCTCGCCGAGGGCGTATGTTCACGTTAGCCGTCCATGCGGCTGCGCCGCACACCGACGGGATGAAAAAAGGTCGTTCCTGGGAGGGCTTTGCCCTCCCAGACCCTCCCAGGGGGCGGGGCCTGGGTGCGCGGGCCTCCGGCCCGCGTCCGCGGGGGCGTGGGGCAACCCGGTTTCCCCACACCCCTCGCCGAGGGCTTATGTTCACGTTAGGAAACAAGCAACATGGACATGAAAACGTATGTAACAGACGAAATACATATTCTTGAAATCACCGGTCGCTTTGACGCCAATACCGTCCAGCCAATTGCGCACTGGTTGGAGCAGACCACCTCCACCCCCGGCGCGCGGGTGCTGATCAATCTGACCGACACTACCTTTGTTGATTCGACGGCGCTGGCGACGCTGGTGCAGGCGCTCAAACGCTGCCAGCAAATGCAGGGGGATCTCTACCTCTGCGGCATGCGCCGTCCCGTCCATATGATCTTCGAACTCACCCGCCTTGATAAATCCTTTACCATTTTTTCCGACAAGGAGGGTGCCCTGCAGGCGTTCGCCAGATAGGCGATGATCGTAACCGTTTCGAGCAACACGATGACGCTTGTGGCACTGCTCAGTTCGCAGTATGTACGCTTTGCCGCCCTGGCCGAGTCCTGGTTGGCGCTGGGGGCGACGGCCTTTGGCATCTATCAGGATGGCTATCCTCTGGTCTACTGGCCCGCGAGCCATCGCCTGATGCGTCCGAGTCTGATGGCGCCTATTCTCCGCGGCGACGAGGAACTGGGCGAAATTCGCGTTACCGGAGTAAAGGGCGAGGCATTTCAACAGCGGCTGCGGGCCGATGCTGCGCTGATCGCCTATCTTCTGCAACTCGAGGAGGAGTTGCAGTTGATGACCGTCGATCTGGTGATCAGCCAGGATCAGCAACTCGCGCTGTACCGGCTTACGCAGCGCATGCGCGACCTGGTCACCGTGGAGGAGATCCTGCGGGTGGTGCTGGCCGAAGCGATCCACCTGCTCAAAGCGCCGGGCGGTTTTGCTGCCTTCGAGCCGCCCGCGCCCGCCACCCCGCTGCTGATCCAACAACCGGATGCTATGTTACCCCATGCGTTCGTGTGGGAACTCTACCGGCAATGCATCACCAGCGAGCGCCTGATCATCCGCGACGAGACCAGTTCGGACACGGCGGCGATGGGGGTGCGTAGCCTGCTCCACGTGCCGATCCGCGTCCGTGGCCAGGTCATGTCTGGTCTGGGGCTGGTCAATCGGCCCGGTGGGTTTGACGCGCCCGCGATCAAACTGGTGCGCGCCCTCGCCGACCAGGCCAGCATGCAGGTGGAACGCACCCTGCTCTACCAGGAGATGTTCCAGCAGACCAGACTGCGGACCGAGATGGAACTGGCGCGGCGGGTTCAGCTCGATTTGCTGCCGCGAACCCTGCCCAGGATCGATGGATTGGAGATCTATGCCGAGTCGCGTCCGGCCCGCCAGGTCGGGGGCGATTTCTACGATTTTATTGTCGAGGCGGGGCGGCCTTTCATGTTTGCAGTGGGCGACGTGACGGGGAAAGGCATATCGGCGGCGCTGTTGATGACCATGACCCGCACCGCCATCCACAGCAAATCACAATTTATGCCCTTTCCGACACCCGAGAGCGTGATGCGCCAGTCCAACGAGGACCTGTACAACGATTTCACGCGGGTGGGGGTGTTTGCGACCGCCTTCGTCGGGCAGTACACGGTAGGGAGCCAGCAGCTCGTCTACGCCAACGCCGGCCACGCGCCGGTGATCTATCGCCCGGTGGGTGGAGACGCCGTCTTGTTGCGCGCTGAAAGCACCGCCCTCGGCATCCTGCCGGATGCCCAGTGCCGCAATCAGTCCCTGCGTCTGGCGCCCGGCGATGTGCTGGTCGTGGCGACCGATGGGTTTAGCGATATGCGCGGCGCCGATGACACGACCTTTGGCATCGAGCGGTTACTGGATCTGGTGGACCGTCTGCACCATCTGGCGCCCGAGCCGCTGGCGATGGCGCTGTTTGAAGCGGTTGATCGCTTCGGCGAGGGATGCGAACAGGACGATGATCAGACCATTGTAGTGATCAAAGGAGTGGCGATGTGACACTGGGGTCCCCTGAGTTCGTCCGTCTAGATCTTCCAGCCCGCTATGCCTATCTGCACCTGGTTAGCGAGAGCCTTGCCGACATGCTGCATCTTGCCGAGGGGGTCGCTGATCTGGAGACGCTGATCTACACGGTGCAACTGGCAACGCACGAAGCCTGCACCAACATCATTCATCACGCCTACAAGAGTTTTGACCAGGGACGCATTCTTGTCGAGATGATCGTATATTTCGAGCGCCGATTGTTGCAGATCGATCTCTATGATAACGGCATACCTTTCGATCTCGAACGTGTTCCTGAACCGGATCTGGATCAGGTGCGCGTGCATGGCTACGGGCTGTTCTTGATCCGCCGCCTGATGGATACCGTTACCTACACTACTATGCCGGATCATAACCACTGGCGTCTGAGTAAGTCTTTCTGTGCCGGGAGATGCCAAACCATATGACTACCGTACTTCTTGTCGAAGATTACGCTCCCAACTGTCGTCTCTTGAGCTTTGTGCTGGA
>Ga0308420_1000144_pt1 | contig 30434 bp, 36 predicted proteins | sample HotsprSampleMS55_FD_203802 | JGI IMG/M metagenome (GOLD analysis project Ga0308420, IMG submission 203802) | Hot spring phototrophic mat microbial communities from Mushroom Spring, Yellowstone National Park, Wyoming, United States - 20090730_MS55 ... | reverse complement strand
GAAAAGCTCGGTCATAATATCCCCGACCACGCCCGAGACGGCCTCCCCGGACGTCAAAGCCAACGCCTGGAGTCAAGACGACGTCGGTTTCGCGCAAGCCGGTTAACACTTCTTCCCCCGGAGGGACGAGAATCCCGAAGGTCCCCCGGATCAGACGGTCACCGGGATAACGGCGCACGAACTCCAGGTCTGCCAAGTCAGCCGTGATACGGGGATAGTACACAGCTTTGCCCTGGGCGACCGCTTCTTGCCAGATCGCCTCGGTCTGCACTTCGTTTTCGTCCGCACTATAGAGGACGAGGGTAGCGGCCTGCAGAAACGGGGCAAAGGTGCACAGGCGTGCGCAAATGCGGCGGCTTTGCTCTGTTACTACCTGCCTGGAGAGTCGACGTCTCTGCTCACGCAGGAGAGCGCGGAGTCGGCTTTTCTCTGCCCGTAAGATCGGCAACTGCTCGCCTGTTTCCTGATTGCCAGCCACCGCGGGGAACTCCTCGCCTTACCCGCGCATCGGCAGGGTGAACGTCGCTTCGCCCACCAGGATCTTCTCGCCTTTCTGGTTCTCTTGCCAAACCTGACAATCAAGCCGCGGTTCGCCGCCCTCGTAGTATTTGCGCACGACTGTACCGCGACAAGTCAACACATCAGCCGGAAAGACGTTGGCGACAAAACGGACCTTTGTCCTACGCAAATCCCAGGGTCGGTGCAACCAATCCGTGAGGAAGCGGTAGAGATACGTCTCATTCAGGGGCCCCTGCTGCACCACATCGGGCAGCCCACGTTCACGCGCATACACGCGATCAAGGTGCAAGGGGTTGGTGTCACGCAGAATAATGGCAATCGGAATGTATGCATACCGGTCCATCGGCCCATACGTGGCAGGAGGCAATGCCATGCCCTCGTACACGTCCTCGAAATAGGCCTTGGGGCGTCCATCCATCGTCATGTTTCACTTGAAGAGAATATAGGACTGCACGCCACGGAAGGCGAGCTCCCCTCGCTCATCAGTGGCGGTAAACCGCACCTGGACGACGTCAAACGGTCGCTTTCCCTGTTTTTCGTAGACATCAGCGACCGCGCCTTGGATCGTCAGCGCCTCTCCCACATAGAGCGGACGGCAATATTCCAGTTCCTGCTCACCAAACATCGCCGTTCCGGTCTTGTAATCGAGATAAAAATCTTTTGCCCAGTCAAACGCGCGCAGTAAGCCGAGTACGGCGATGTAGGGGGCAAAAGACGGCGGAATCACGCGACGGTCATAGCCCACGGCCCGTGCCCCTTCATCGCTGAGAAAGGCCGGATGCGCTTCTCCAGCCACGGGCAGATAGATACGAATGTCTTCCTCGGCAATCACATACCTAACCGCCGGGAATACCTTGCCGATCAGCGTCTTGCGCTCTGGAGCCATGCCCCCTTAATCATAGTCAGATCTTTTTGTGAGAAGAGGGAAGGCGCATCACACGTTACCTACCGAACGCTGTAGTAACGAGTTCGGTGTCTAGATACTCGGTGACCTCCTGCACCTTGCCATTGGCAAGGCGAAAGACTTGACAGTAAGTATTATTGTACGGCTGTCCTGTTTTCGTCGTCGCCTTTCCGCGCGCCTGCATGACCACATAATCACCGTCGGCGATGAAGTTTTCCGGCGTGATGGCGATCCCTCCTTCGAGCTGCGCGGTCAGCGGCTTCAGGACCTTTTCGATCAGTTCCTGCTTGCCGTTACACGTGCCAGAGTACTTAGTCGTCCCAATGATGGTGAAACGGACGTTGTCGGCCATATGGTTAAGAAACGCCTCGGTATTGCCTCGTGACAACTCGGCAAACATATTTTGGATGAGTTGCTTATTCTCGGCTGCACCCATGATGACACCTCCTTATATCGATTCCACCGGCGACCGACGTCTTCGGACTGTACGCCAGATCTCCCGGTGTCGTCAAGACGACCCTAGTGGAATGCCGGCAAGAGCCCATGCACGAGGCGTGCGAACCACCGGATTTGACTGCGCGCCGGGAAGCACGGGCAAACTATACCAGCCCCGACCTCGACAAAACCCTGGATGGCCTTGATACACTCCTGCGGACTCTCCCTGGCTACCCAGACGTTGAGCCGCTGGGGGATGGAGCTAGTCGTGCAGTAGGCAGCAAGGAACTCCTCGACCTCCCGCAGCACAATCCTCGTTGATAGGATAATGAAGACACCGCGGCATGCTGCGAACATTTGGCCTGACGTGGGATACGTCACTATGCCAGCTTAAACCCTTCAGGGGTGACGAAAGCGCTTGCCACCCATCGGCCGTGCGCATCCCTCGTTGCGTGATGCAATTGAGCAACTTCTCAGACACACCATAGAGACGCAGGTTATCGGCAATGCAGATGGGGGAGGGTTCTGTACCGGTCCAGGTCGGTTCGGCAGCGTGAGCCCAAAACTCACTCTCTTCGCTGTGGTCTTTCCTCCTGTCAGGGCGGCTCACGGCGGCGATGTGCCATGCGATTGGGCCGCCAGTGCTACCCTGTCCGCCATCGGCTACCGGGCCGGGAACCGCTCGCGCAGCCACCGCACGATGATGCGCATCGCGCTGTCCCGCCCGCCTTGAGTGGGTTTGTCCTTAAGTGGGTAGCCGAAGTGGTCTGCGTCTACGTGCACGAGTTGTTTGTCCTGCGCCGGGGACTGTTGGTACATCATTTCGGATTCCTGTGGATAGATGGCGTGATCGCCGGTATAGTTCACAACCAGTGTCGGGATCGTCACCTTGGGTAGATTGTCCAATACAGCGGCTCGTGAGGAGAGTCCTGACCACGTGCTCAGCCACGCCCGTGGCGTCTGATATTTGCCAAATCCCGCCTCCATGTAGTTGAAGAGATCGGGACGGGGGGACCACAGCGACCCGTAGTCCCGCGCCGAAGGACAAATCGACAGGTCGGTGTATGTCAGATTGGCCTCGGTACGGTGGATTTCCATATAGCGTCCCACCAGAGCGCGCCGGCTGATGAAGGTACGCCGCTCCAACGGCAACGTGTCAAATTCCGGCTGACGGGTGAGTTCCTGAAAATAGCGCTGCTCCTCAATGTAGCGGCGCGCAATGGCATCGATCCGCGCCACCCGCGCCGTCTGCGCCGCGCGGTAGCGTTGGATGAATTCTTCACTGTATTTGCTCGGCGCCGGAGGTTCGCGGAAGCCGTTGGCGGGGTTGTACATATCGAGGCTAGGGTCGCACGAGAGAGGATCGTTTTCGTCCGTGACAGACGGATCAATGGCATTCTGCAGGAACTTACCTTCGCCTAAGTGCGCCGCCAAGATTACTATGCCGTCTCCCGGCGGGAGGGTAAAACGATTCAAATCATACGGGTCACCGGCCGGGGTATGAGTGAGGCGCTCTGGCGGAGGAGTAACTGCTTGGGCTTGATAAAAGGTATACAGCGAACCGCCGCCACTATTGCCGATAAATACGACTTGCTGAAAGCCGCGGTGTTCCTTAAGGAACTTGAGGCCGGCAGCGATGTCGAGCAGCAGCATCTCGTGGATGCACGCAATGTCGTTATTCGGCCATCGGCTTTCCTGGCCGAAGGCAGCGTATCCACCTTCTAGGAGGTATGGAATGGCGTAATGGCGACTCATGTCGCCGCGTGGGTGCATCAGACAAACGACCGTCTTTTCCCCCCCTTTGGTATACAGGACCCCTTTGGACTCACCCCGATCTTCCGCCGTGAGCGGCACGACCTCGTGCGAGGTGCCGGGGGGGAGCTTGTCGAACGACAGCAGACTCATACCTGCCGCCGCATAGCGCGGGATGCGTGCCAAGGCCATCACACTCCTCCTTCTTTTTGCGCGAGAGTCATCCTATGCTTACTGGGCGGGGCCGGCTTGCTCAAGCCCATCCCCGTCCGCTGAAAAACAACCGCCGCTTACGGTGCAGCGGGAACCGACCCAGCTACTGTACCAAATCCTGCGCGGACGAGGCGTCGACACCAATAACTTTGAGCAAGCGGTCCTTAATCCGCACAGCGGCCTTCTCGACGCCGACCCCTTTTTCCGTCACTTTGATCCGGCCACCAGCGATCATATCATGTCCTCCCGCCGACTTACTGCCGAGCACCTTTTGTAGAATCTCGCCAGCGTTGACGTCACGGTTGATCGTCCGTAGAGACACATACAGGCTGTCGTTGTAGTACCCGATAGCCATAGACCACTCCGCCTCATCGAGGCGCAAGAGAAAATCCGCCACTTCGGCGACCATGTCGGGATATTGCACCTCATGGAGCACTGAAATTACCACCTTATCGTAGAGGACCGCCTCTTCGATAGCGTTGCGAAACAGCTTAAAGTACTCGCGGGGTACGCGCGCATTCTCAATCTTCGAGAGGCGGCGTTTATTGGTATACGGGTACAAAAACTGGCAGGCTGCGACATCCTTCGGCGTTGCTTCCCGGCCCAAGTCTTGGGTCTCGGCATTAATGCCATAAAAGAGCGCCGTCGCAATCTTGCTCTCCACGTCCACGTGCGCCTCTTGCAGATACTCAGTGAGAATCGTCGAGGTCGCCCCGTACCCTTCACGCAGATCAAGAAACGGCACCTGCTCATACGAGCCGTACGCTGGATGATGATCAATGACAATGGTAGGGGTAAAATGCTCCGGCAGCGAATTGTTACTGCGCCCTGGCTGCGTATCGACCAAGGCGACTTGTGGTTCTTTCGCAAAGTCGATCTCCCCGACCGGCACCAACTGGATATTGAGGTACCGCAACATTGCGCGATTTTCCGCCCGGCCAACGATGCCGCCCAAAGCGATGACGATCTCTTTGTCCTCGAGCGCACAACCGACGAGGAAGCGCAATGCTGCCGCGCTTGCTAAGGCATCGGGGTCAGGATTATCATGAGGAAGAATAACTAAAGGCGCAGGACCTGCTACCGTCCGCAATAAATGATGCAACGGACTTTTCGATGGAACGACCATAAAGTTCTCCGCGAGATTATAGGAAACCGGCCGCCCTATTGTCCATCCCCCGCACTCTTGCACGTTTGTGCTTTTAGCAGCAGTATGGGAGAGTGACCGCCGTCTGTACAGGAGGAATACGACATTTATGGCCTCGGTAGTGCGAGAACGTTTTGCCCAACTGGTCAGGCGGGCAGAAGACGCCCTTGATCTCGCTGAGGCTGCTCTCCTGATCGCGCAGGAAGAACAACCGGACCTGGACATTCCTTTTTACCTCCGCCGGCTTGATGAACTCGCCGCGGCAGTCCAGGCCCATTTGCCTGCGCTGCCAACCCCGAGCGATGTTATTCACCAACTGAATGTACAACTGTTTCAAGTCGAGGGGTTGAGGGGCAACACAGAGGCATACTACGACCCGCGGAATAGTTTTCTAAATGAGGTCTTGGACCGCAAGATGGGGATCCCGATTACACTCTCTGTGATCTACCTCGAAGTCGGTCGCCGGCTCGGACTGCCCCTCGTAGGCGTCGGCTTTCCCGGCCATTTTCTCGTTAAGTATGAAGGCCCGGAGGGCGAGATCGTCCTCGATCCTTTTTTTGGTGGTACCACGCTCACCCACGCCCAGCTCGTGCAGAAACTGCAAACGCTGTACGGCCACCAGCATCCGTTCCTGACACAATTACCAAAACTGCTGGCTCCGGCGACGAAAAAAGAAATCCTGGCAAGGATGCTCCGTAACCTGAAGCAGATTTACTGGCAGCAGCGCGACTTGCCCCGCACCCTTGGCACCATCGACCGTATCTTGCTCATTCTGCCCGACGCTGCACCGGAAGTGAGAGACCGGGGCGTGGTCCATCAACGCCTCGGCCATTTTCACACCGCTCTCCAAGACCTCCGGCGGTACCTGCAGTTAGCACCAGACGCGCAAGATGCCGCCGTCGTGCAGGCTGCGATCAACCGCATGACTGCACAACTGAATTGAGGGGCCACGGCGCGTATAGAACTGACGCTTCGTTGCTTGTCCTGCGGCAGCGCTGCCGAGGTACAAACGCCGTGGCCTCAATGAGACGCTGCATGACATCATTCATCCGCGTTGCTGCCGGCGTGGTGACCCGGGGCTCATCTCTGCTCATCTGCCAGCGCCGGCCATACGACCCCCATCCTGGCAAATGGGAGTTCCCCGGCGGGAAGGTTCAGGGCGAAGAGGATGACCCCACCTGTTTACAGCGCGAACTGCACGAAGAGTTGGGCATTGAGGCGACGATCGGCCCTCTGCTCTACCGCACCACCCACGCATACCCGCAGGGCCGCATCATAGCTCTGACCTTCTTCCACGTGCCGAGCTATCGTGGGGAGATCGTCAACGTACAATTTCAGCAGCTTGCCTGGGTTGAGCCGGCGCAGCTGCCAACCTTCGATTTCCTCGAAGGAGATCGAGAGTTTATTACTGAGCTCGCTCGCGGAGCATGGGCGCACATTTTTCTCCTGCCTGGGCAAGGTCGGGGCCCGTCTTAAAACAGTCCGGCAATGAACCGGCTGCTGGTATCGGCTGCAGTAGAGGTGAACCCAGCACAAAAAGCACTTGTGCCGTGTCCGACGATAGAGGGGTGAAATCATCACAGGAAGAAAGCTCCCTCGGAGTTTTCGCTACCGTAAACGGAATGCTGATCCAGTGCTTCATGTAGGGCGGTGTATCATTAATGATGCGGCTCTGGTCTCGCAATGGCTAACCCGCGCTTTGTATTGGAGGTCAGCCTTCCATAGCGGAAGTCATTATGTCTATCACGATTCCCCTCTCCGATGACCGCCTGGCGCAGTGGCAAGAGATGGCGGCCCGCGTCAGGGTCAGTCCCGAAGAGTTGGCATTAAAGAACTCCCTGCTCGACCTGACGACGCATTCCAACAAGCTGTCACTGAGGTCCTCAAGAAAAACGCAGGCATCCTCGATTTACCAGCGCTGGCACAACCACGCATGACATTTGGAGGTGACGACCTGTACCCGATGCTTGGTGAAAAGGCGGCGGCGCTCAGGTACTCCCTGAGCAAGAACCATCCGTGCGTGGATGGCAACAAACGGACGGGGCACGCCGAGGAAATGACCCGGGGGGAATTCACAAACCTGAGCGATCTCTCCCACTGCCTTACCGACTTGCTCTGAGCCCCCTGGCCTAACCCCTAGCCTATCATCCCATTCTAGGATAGTGTTTGCTCATGAGCGCGTCAGGAAGACTGTACGGAATGGCCCCCACTTGCCAAGGCGCTAGGCTACACCACAAGGTACGCCCGGTCCGCGGGATCGTCAGAGAGATGACGAGCCAAGCGATCGCTCATGTCGCTCCCGCAGTGTCTTCGGACAATGCAGCTCTACGCCTTACCAACAACCCCGTTAGCAAAGGAGACTATCTATGAGTGATGTTTTCTACACGGCTGAGGGAATCAAAGGGTTACGTAAGCTACGCGATCTGCGGCCGAACTTATTCAAGGCCTTTCAAGAGTTTGACGCCAAAGTATTTGAGGACGGCGCGCTCGATGTGAAGACAAAAGAGCTGATCGCCGTGGCCGCTGCCCATATCACGCAATGCCCCTACTGCATAGACGCCCATGTGAAACGGGCCAAAGCGGCCGGAGCGACGGACGAAGAGGTCGCCGAGAGTGTGTTCGTTGCCATGGCGTTGGGGGCCGGCGGCGCTTTTGCGCACGGTAGCATTGCCATGCACGCGCTGGAGCATAAATAAAGGGGTCCACCCATAAGACAGAAGCGCAGGGCTGACCTGCTTTACCCCCCGCTCAGGGTCAGACTTCCACCGGCAAGTCGTGGCGGACCCATTCTGCGTACGAACCGTCGTACAGGCGGACGTTATACCCGCAGCGGGTCAGTGCAAGATAGCCCAAGGCCGCACGCAAGCCGCTGCGGCAATACGCGATGAGCTGCTCGCCGCGTGTGATCCCAGCGGCGGTTAGGAGCTCCTCAATCTTCTCAGCAGAGGCGAGCACCGCATGGCCGGGCCCGTTCAAGTCACGCCAGACGATGTTTACTGCCCCCGGGAGATGGCCTGGTTTCCCGTCCAGGTCACGTGTCCCTGCATACTCTTCCCGGCTCCTGAAATCGACGAACTTGGCCGTCGGACGGGTGCGTAGCTCGTCGAGTGTGACACGGACCTGTGGATTGACGCGCGGAGTAAAAGTTGTCTCCGTTGCCCCGACTGGCTTGTAAAAGATTTCCCGCCGCTGCGCCACCCACCCTTCGTAAAAAACGTCAAGCATCCGCACGTCGGGATGACCAAGGTAGACGAGAATCCAGGCGAGCATAGCACCGTTCTGCCCTTCAGGGGAATCGTAGATCACTGGCAGGCTCCGCTCGTTCACACCAGCAGTACCGAGCCAGCGCGCAAGGACTTCCGGCGGCAGAAGCTTCCCCTGAGCGTCGAAGGCGCGCAAAACCGGCAGGTTCACCGCATTCTTGAGGTGCCCTTGCAAATATTTCATCGGTCGCCGCGGGTCGAGGAGGCGAATATCTTCCGAGTGGCTTCGCTCCGCAACCCACTCGGCCGAAACCAGAGTGATCATCAGATCGCCTCAAACTCGGTGAGGATCTGCGTCGGCCGCGCCACCGTCTGGGCCACCGGGGATCCCTCATAGGCGAGCTTCCACAGCTCGCGCAGGGTGGCCTCGTCGGCATCCGCCCGCACGAATAGTTTTGCCTTGATGGCAGGATACCCAGGGTTACCGGTCTGACTGTGCCCGGCCCACTTGAGGATATTCTCGAAGTTCCCTTCCAAGGCGACTTCTAAATCGTGGATCTTAATGCCGCGCTTAGTGGCGTTAATGACAAACCCGACTGTCAGACAGGTTCCGACCGCCGATAGCAGTTGTTCATGCGCACTGGCAGCGGAGTCCTGCGCGTCCAGCCCTTCCGGTTCGTCCATGTCCACGACATGCTTGCGCATGTACGCTTTGGTTTTGAGTCCCCCTTGCCACACGATGCGGGACTTCCACGGGCCGGTCACGGCTTGCAGCACTTGTGGGTCATCGCGCATCGAGTCGAGAATCGCCTGAAATCTCTCCACCCGGATACCGTTCAGTTCTTTTTCCATCATGGCTATGGCCTCCCGTCAGTCAGATTAATGCGTGTACTCGCGCCGTAGTATCGCTGCCGCGGCACTGATCGCTTTCAACTTCCGATACGCGATCTCTGCGGTGTTCACACAGCGCTCGGCGAACGTGCCGAAGCCGCAGTCGGGATTCAAGGTGATGCGTTCCGGGTCAAAGAAGCGCAACACCTCTTTCACTCGCCGCACGATCGCTTGCGGATCCTCTATGTCGTCCGTCCGTGGGTTGACGACCCCTACCCCGATCTCCTTTTCGTTACGGTATTCTTTGAAGACCTCAAGCTCTCCAGCGCGTGGGGTGGCCATCTCTAGCACCAGCTGATCGACCTGCATCCGCATGAGATACGGGAGTAAAGGACCATAGTTGCCCCTGAGCAATACCTCTTCCTTGCGGCTCCAGTTGCCGCGACAAATATGCACGCCAAACTTGACTCCGGAGATGCCCTTCACGGTCTGGTTTATGAGATCGACGGCAAATTCCAGTTCCTCGCTAGGGTCACGGCGGGAACCCAACGCCGCACACATAAAGGTCTGTTCCGCTTCCTCACCATAGACGACTTGCGACAGCGAGGGCTCGTCAAACTGAATGAAATCAACTCCTCGCGCCTGCAGTGCCAGCACCTCACCCCGCAAAATCTGCACCACGTCTGTAGCGAGGTCCTCACGGGTTGGATAGACACTATCCGACAGCCCTTCGAACCAACTCGAGCGGGTGAGGAGGTACGGCCCCGGGAGGGGAATCTTCGTTTGGCGCGTCGTGTGTTCTTTCAAGAAGTCCAGCTCGTCCAGGGTTAACCCATCACGAGCACGGATCTTGTCCACCGCGATGGGACTTTTGATAGCAAACGCTGGCACATCGAGCGCTCGCAAGATCTCCTCGAAAGCAGCCCGGTCCTTCATGTAATCGAGCAGCTCTGATACTTTCATTAATTTCATGCCCGAGATCTTCTCCACGACGAAGGAATAGAAATTATCACGACGCATCTCACCGTCGGTGACGATATCGACCCCAGCGTCTTCCTGGTATTTCACCGCTGCTAGCACCGCGTCATCGGCGATACGATTAAACTCCTCGGAGGAGATCTCCCCTGCCTGTCGCCGGCGCAGCGCCTGGACAAGCCAGGGCGGTCGCGACCACGACCCGACGACGGACACAGGGAATAATTTGCTCTGCCTCATACCTCTGCCCTCGCCTTCTAGGTGTGCTTCGCTGTGCTTCATACCACGTCACCCCTGCACTGTGTAGAGGCGCAGCTGAGATTTTGCCGGCCACCCCGACCGTCAGTGCTACCTCTGCAGATCTCTCCCCGCTGCCCGTCTTGACACTCTGACCCCGCGCTGTCTAATCTGCCCACAAGGTCACTGCTTCTGCGTATACACCGTGCGATACCAACAAACGTTTATCCCTACCCTGCGCCAAGATCCTACCGAAGCCGAAGTGGTCAGCCACCGCCTGCTCCTGCGAGCTGGAATGATCCGCCAGGTGGCGCGCGGGATCTACGACTTCCTCCCCTTAGGCCTACGCGCCGTGCGCAAGGTGGAAACAATCGTGCGCGAGGAGATGAACCGCGCCGGCGCGCAAGAGATCCTCATGCCGACCATCTGTCCCGCCGAACTATGGCAAGAAAGCGGGCGGTGGGACCACTACGGCAAGGAACTGTTACGGATCAAAGACCGTCATGATCGCGAGTTCTGTTTCGGCCCGACCCACGAGGAAGTTGTCACCGACCTGGTACGGCGCGAGGTACACTCGTATCGCGACCTGCCGCTGAATCTCTACCAGATCCAGGTCAAATTCCGTGATGAAGTGCGTCCACGCTTCGGCTTGATGCGCGGGCGGGAGTTTATCATGAAGGACGCCTACTCCTTCGACGCGACCTTTGCCGACGCGCAGCGTGCCTATCAAAACATGTATACCACCTATCAGCGCATCTTCGACCGTTGTGGTCTCAGTTACCGTCCGGTCGAAGCCGACACTGGAGCCATGGGCGGTACGCTGTCACACGAGTTCCAAGTCTTAGCCGATTCGGGCGAAGACGCCATTGTGAGTTGCCATACCTGCGGTTACGCCGCTAACGTCGAGAAAGCTGAACTGCCGCCCGACTCGGCTCCACCGACCTCGCACCGTTCGACTTCCGCCACGACCGTGTTACAGAAGGTCTCAACCCCTGACCGGCGCACGGTGGAAGAAGTATCCAGGTTTTTGGGTGAGCCGCGGGAACGGTTCGTCAAAACCCTCGTATATGTGACCGACACGGGGGCTGTCATCGCAGCTTTGGTACGAGGTGACCATGAGCTCAGCGAGCCGAAACTGAAGAAGGCTCTAGGGTGCCAGTGGGTGGCCATGGCGGACGAAGAGGCGGTGGTCGCAGCATGCGGCGCGCCGCCCGGCTTTGCCGGCCCGCTAGGCATAAAAGCCGATCTGATGCTCGCTGACTGGGCGTTACGGGAGGCGAAGGGGTTGGTGTGCGGGGCCAACGAGCGTGATGCCCACTTTATTGGCCTTGACCAACCACGCGACTTGCCGCATCTCCGCTTTGCCGACCTCCGTCGTGCCGGTGCAGGGGACCGCTGCCCGCGCTGTGCAGAAGGCGTTTTCACCGCGCATCGCGGCATTGAAGTTGGACAAACCTTTTATCTCGGCACGAAATACAGTACGGCAATGCACGCAACCTACCTCGATGCCCAGGGGCAACAACACCCGCTGGAGATGGGCTGTTACGGGATCGGCATTACCCGTACCGTCGCCGCCGCCATCGAACAGCACCACGATGACAACGGCATCATCTGGCCGCTCCCGTTGGCACCGGCCACCGTCCACCTCGTCCCGGTGAATTGGAATGACGCGGCGATCCGCCGGACCGCGGAAGAACTCTATACCCAACTCCTCACTGCAGGGGTAGAAGTGCTGCTCGATGATCGCGACGAACGACCGGGGGTGAAGTTTAAAGACGCAGACCTGATCGGGCTACCACTGCGGGTGACGATTGGTGCGAAAACCTTAGCACGGCAGGTGGTCGAACTGAAGCGTCGGGCCGAGCCCCACGCTGCTGAAGTGGCCATCGGACAGATCGTAGAGACCCTGGTGGCCGCGAGCAAAGGAGCAACGTCAGCGTGAATCTCTCCTGGCCTTTCCCCTCCTCCCGTCAACGAGAAGCAAAAAGCCGCTTGATTTTTGCCCTTGACGTGGCTTCGCTCGCGGAAGTGAAAGAGTATGTATCGCTGCTGGTGAATGAAGTTGGCCTCTTCAAGGTCGGGAAGCAACTGTTTCTCCATGCCGGCCCGCGGGTTGTTCACCAGATCCACGACAAGGGTGGACAGGTCTTCCTTGACCTTAAGTTCCATGATATCCCGCGCACCGTTGCCAAGGCGGGGGTCGAGGCCGCACGGCTCGGGGTAGCGATGTTCGATGTGCACGCTTCAGGCAGTCTGGAGATGATGCACCGCACTCTCACCGAAGTACACAAGACCTGCCGGGTCGAAAACCTACGCCGTCCGAAAATCCTCGCCGTCACCGTACTCACGAGCCTGAGTAAAGAAGACCTGAAACGCACGGGTGTGAATACCGGAGTTGAAAACCAAGTGATCCGCCTCGCGAAGCTGGCGCAAGAGGCAGGCATGGACGGCGTCGTGGCCTCCCCGCTGGAGGTGACGCGGATCCGCCGTGCATGTGGCAGAAACTTTCTCGTCGTTGTCCCCGGGGTCCGCCTGCAAGGGGAGTCGTGGGACGATCAGAGACGAGTACTCACGCCAGAAGAGGCCATGCGGAACGGCGCAGACTATCTCGTCGTTGGCAAACCGATTCGTGATGCCGCAGATCCCCGTGCCGCTGCACGGCAGATCTGTGCGGAGATGGAGCGGGGACTCGTCGCCCTCTCGGGGCGTGCGGCTCACCTGTTCCGTGGCGGCGGGGTCGTCCGGTGAGGAGAGTTTCCTTGACAGGGTTCTCAAGGCTGGTTAACAACTGGGAGCGAGGAGGCAATAGAGCAGTATGGCTGACGGTTTGAAGTTTACGGAAGATCACTTATGGGTCCGTGTACAAGGCAAGCGGGCTCAGGTAGGCCTCTCCGAATACCTACAGGACGACCTGGGAGAAGTAATCGCCATTGAGCTGCCTGACGTGGGTGACCCTATAGAGAAAGGAGAAAGCTTCGGCGAAATTGAATCCATCAAAATGGTATCCGAGCTCATCGCTCCTGTGAGCGGGACTGTTTCCGCTGTTAACGTCGAATTGGAAGATCACCCTGCACTCGTCAATGACGACCCGTATCATGACGGGTGGCTGCTCGAAGTCGAACTCAGTGACAAAACCGAACTTGACGAGCTGATGGATCCGGAAGAATACGAAGAGTTCGCCGCCTCAGACGAAGAAGAGTAGTTCTGCTCCCCCCCCTCACATGCTGGACCCGGAAGCAGCGGCTTCGCCAGATACGTACAGGCCGGCGCAATTGCTCGCCTACGGCGTGGGCACCTGTGAAGGGCGGCGAAAACGATAGACGAACTCCTGCTCTCGCGCATACCCAAGTTCCTCCCGAACGATCTTTTCGAGGAACTCGTCATCCTTTTGTAGCCGCGCGATGCGCTCGCGTAACACTTCGTTCTCGCGCAGCAGGGTGAGCGCAGCAGTCTTGAGGGACTGCAACTCTTGGTAGAGCTTTAGGAGGTGCAACAGGCCACGCTCCCCGACTAGCGTTGATACCGCCAGGAAGAGGTACAGGACGATGGTCAACGGGAACCACAATCGCCGCATGATCCGTACACAATATACCGCGCGGTACTGACGCGAGCAACGTGCCCATATGCAGACCGCAAGGGACGCAATGAAACGCAGCGCGCAGAGGCAGAAGGTGGCGTGCGCCTGTCTGCTGTAAACCAGGGGCCAATACTGCGCCCGGAGCGTGAGGCAACCAGCGTGGTCCGCGACAAGAGATGACGGCGAGTGGCAGGCCGGAGTCTGCGGCAGTATCACATATTGTTCACTAGATCCACGGCGTTCGTGCTCACCAGCGGTCGAGGGAAAAGTTGGCCGTCCCGTAGGCGATGAAAATTCTTCTTTTGCGTTCATTTTTCTTGCAGTGCTGATGTTGATCTGGTAAAAGGAGACGAAATGGACCTCCGCCTCACAACATTGATCGTTTACAGGGGTTCCCACAACTTTAATCGAGGAGGTCACTATGGCAACTACGCAGAAGAAAGCATCAACGAAGAAAGCATCGACGAAGAAAGCTGTAACTAAGGCAGCGAGCAAACCGGCGGCAAAGGCGAAGAAGAAAGCGCCGGCAAAGAAGTCGTCTTCTAAGACAACAAAAAAGAAATAGCGCGCCCGCGCACACTTCTCTGAGGCGGAGGACTCCTGAAGAAAAGGCCTGGTTCGGGCCTTTTCTTTTTCCCACGTCTTATGGAGAGATATCTTGCTGCTCTACGCGCTGAGGTCAGCGCCCCAGAACGTATCAAGTTTACTGCCCCCTGCCTGCTGCTCCACGGCCTATGGTCCGGGAGCTGGATGTGGCAGGCAGTAGCCGGAGCGCTCTCCCAACGGGGTTGGGAGTGCTGGGCGCTAGACCTGCGCGGCCGACCAGGCAGCCGACCGGTCACGGCGATCGGTACGATTCGGTTGGAGGACTATGTTGCAGACATCACAGATGCCACCCAGGGGCTCTGGGCACCACCCGTGATATGGGGTCACGGCCTCGGCGCGCTTCTTGCGATGCTGACCGCGGCCGAGATCCAGCCGCGGGCGCTGATCTTACTGGCTCCCCTTCTACCCCGCACCTGGGGAGCCGGGATCCGCCCACCGTTTCCGCTGACGAACCTTGCCGCCGTACCCGCACTCCTGTGGAACCGTCCCCTCCACCCTCCGCGCTCCTCCGTCGCCCGCGACTTTCTGTTCAATACTCTACCGTCGACGCTCCAGACCCAACTTCACCGGCAACTACAACCAGACTCCGGTGCGGTCGCTCGCACTCTGACCCGCGGTCAGGTCCTTCTCCCCGACACACAACCCCGCTGTCCCATCCTGATCGTCCGCGGGAGCGAAGATCGGATGAGCTCCCCCGCTGTGGTGCAGTATCTGACCTCACGCTTCCGGGCCGACTGCCGCGAGTACCCCCATCGCGGATACTGGCTCACCGTGAGCGACCTGGCGGAGCGGTTGGTCGCCGACGTACACCGCTGGCTCATCCAGAGTCTTGGCGAGCTGTTGCTCATACCGCAAGAAGACGACGCGTGAGAGGTGCGCACCGTGGTGGCATGCGGACGTGAGAACTCCTCCAACAAGAGGCGGTCGAGTAAGCCAGAGGTCACGATGCCACCGCTCAAAAAGCGGCAGGTCGCCTCGGGCAGGGGACACACACCAAGGCACGAGAGGCCATGCTCTCGAACTGCCAGAGCTGCTGTTCCACGCCGCGCTCGATAGTTAGGGAGGACAGGCTGGGACTGCTCATTTGCGCTGTAACCGCTTGCGATGAATAGAGCAGATGGTTCTCATGTCCCAACACCCGCCGACTCTTCTCCTGCAGGGGCAGGCGGCAATATTCTGCTTCCAAGCGCGCGCGGGTTGCCTGGTAGGCGCGCCGATACTCCACAAAGGTGAACATCGTGCACGGTCTCAGCGATTGATGCGCCAGAGACAAGCCAAGGGCCGCCGGTGCATCGGGTAGCTGATCTCGCTTATCCCTGTTAGAATTGCTCAGTGCTCGAAACTGTATACAGGACCCGGACCGTTTCATGCTACAACTCACAAATCTCTCCCTGTCTTTCGCAGGACACGAACTATTTCGCAACCTACAATGGCGCGTGCGGAAGGGCGACCGCATTGGCTTGGTCGGCCCTAACGGCGCGGGGAAGACCTCGCTCTTCCGCATCCTCACCGGCCAGCTCGAACCCGACAGCGGCGTAGTCCAGCGCAGCACTGCGGTGACCATCGGTTACCTGCCGCAAGAAGGCGTTACTGTCGCTGGCCGGACCCTCTTCGAGGAAGCACGGACCGCACTACCGGAACTCGCCGATATCCAGGCGGAGTTAGCAGCGCTGCAAGCGGCTTTGGCAGCCGACGAGCAGGAGGAGGCGGAACGCGACGAACTCCTCGCTCGCTACGGTGAACTCCAGCACCGCTTCGAGGAGCAAGAAGGCTTCCGCGCCGACGCTGTCGTAGCAAAGGTCCTTACCGGCCTTGGTTTCCGTGTACACCAGTTCACGTGGCCGACCGAAGTATTCAGCGGCGGTTGGCAGATGCGCATCGCGCTGGCCAAACTGCTTCTCCAGCGTCCGGATATCTTGCTGCTCGACGAACCGACCAACCACTTGGATCTTGACTCGCTCCTGTGGCTTGAAGGATATCTGCGGGCGTACACTGGCAGTGTTGTGATCATCTCACACGACCGCGAGTTTTTGGATCGCGTGGTCACGCGCATCGCTGTGCTGCACCGGCGCCGCCTGTACGAGTACGTTGGCAACTATTCCGCCTTTGAGCAACAATTCACTCGCGCGCTCGAGGCCCACGCCAAAGCCTACGAAGAGCAGCAGGAAGAGATCGCGCGCATCCAGCGGTTCATCGCCACGTTCCGTTACAATGCCCGGAAAGCGTCGCAGGTGCAAAGCCGGATTAAACAGCTCGAGAAAATGGAACGCCTAGAGCCCCCTCAAGGAGTGCCTCCGGGAGTCCACTTTCACTTCCCGCCGGCACCGCGGAGCGGTCGGGTTGTGCTTGAACTACGGGGGGTTGGTATGCGCTACGGGGACGTAGAGGTTTTTCGTCACCTGGACCTGATCGTCGAACGTGGGGAGCGCATCGCGCTCGTTGGTGTCAACGGCGCCGGCAAATCTACCCTGAGCCGCATTCTCGCAGGAGTTGAGTCTCCAACAGCAGGAGAACGGCGCTTGGGGTACCAGGTCGTGTTAGGTTACTACGCACAGCAACAGGCAGAAGAGCTCTCTAGCGACAATACCGTGTATGAGGAAATTGCCCAGGGTGCCGCCCTGGAGGTCGTTCCGCAGCTGCGCACCATTCTCGGCGCGTTTCTCTTTTCCGGTGACGCCGTATACAAGAAAGTGGCGGTTTTAAGCGGTGGAGAGAAAAGCCGCTTGGCCCTGGCGAAGATGCTCCTAAAGCCAGCCAATCTATTGATTTTAGACGAGCCCACCAACCATCTCGATATCCGCACCAAAGATGTGCTCCGAGAGGCCTTGCTGCAGTTCGGTGGCACCTGCATCATCGCCTCGCACGACCGTTATTTCTTAAAGGGGCTAGTCACCAAGGTGATGGAGCTCCGAGATGGGCAGCTGGTTATCTACCCGGGAACATTTGAAGAGTTTCTCGCTTGGAAAGAACGAGGGATACAGGTGCCGATCCAGGCCCCGCAACCATACGTCGACAAAGCACCGTCTGCTCTCCACCACGCCCCAACAGCACTGGGCGTACTCACCGCCATTGCAGACGCCAAACGCGGGAAGGCTCTCTATGCCCAGCAGAAAGCGGTGCGGGCCGAACGGCAGAAACAGGAACGCCGGCTCGCTGAAGTGGAACGACAGATCGCGAGGCTTGAAGAACGGAAAACCGAGATCGAGTTGCTAATGGCCGATGGAGACACCTTTAGCGATCCGCAGCGGACACGCGCAGTCGCTAGCGAATACGACGCGCTGCAGCGCGCACTCGACGAGCACTACGCCGAGTGGACCTCGCTCGTGGAGATACTGGAGAGGCCTCTGCACGGATAGATCCCCTTTTCCTCCTGGGTTGGGGAAACAAGTATACGGAAGGAGAACAGGCATGCGAATAGGGCTGGGGATACCGCCACTGGGGTTCCCGTTTGCACTATGCACCACGCTGGTTCGCCAGGCCGAGGAACGTGGGTTTGAGAGCATTTGGATCGGAGAGGCCTGGGGCACGGAGACGTGTACACTCGTCGGCGCGCTCCTAGCCCGCAGCCAGCGGATTGTCATCGGCACTGGGATCCTCTCTCTCTACTTACGGCCGCCAACACTGACTGCGATGCAGGCGGCGACCTTGCAGCTAATTGCCCCGGGGCGTGTCCGCCTTGGCTTGGGTGTCAGCACTCGGAATATTAACACCTTCCACGGTCTCCTGTGGGATTACCCCGTCTCACGCACCCGCGAATACGTAGCACTTCTCCGTCGCCTCCTGGCCGGCGAGCGAGTCACATACCAGGGGCGCTTCTACCAACCACACGGGTTCCAGCTTGGGATACCGCTGCTTGCGCCCCTCCCTCTCTACCTCGCCGCAGTCAACCCGCGCATGCTACGGCTCGCCGGCGAGATCGCCGACGGCGTGTTGCTCGCCTGGCTGCCAGCCTCCCAGGTGTCCCGGTCGATTGCCGAGATCGCTCGCGGCGCCGAGACAGCCGGACGTGCGCCATCAGCGATCGACATCGGCTGTTACATCCATACGGTAGTCACCCAGGATCGTAAGCGAACCCTCAAACTCTTGCGCCGTGTTCTGGTAGGGTACTGTCAAGCCAACACCTACATCGAGGGGTTCCGCCGTTTTGGGTACGGGGATATTCTCGACGAGGTGCACGACCGCTGGCGGATCGGGGATCGAGCAGGTGCAGAGGCTGCAATCCCCGAACGCATGGTCGAAGACCTGTACGTTTTCGGCACGGCGGCAGAATGCCGCGCCCACATCGACCGCTTTGTCCAAGCCGGAGTGCAACTGCCCGTCGTGGCGCTGCCACCGTCGAGTCGGATGAGCGAAAAAGACTTCCTCGCGTTAATGGGAGCGTTTGGCCAATGAGAGTTCTCGCTGTATGGACTGCGACATGTATGATTGCTATCGGCTGCTACCAACCACAGGACCCGGTGGTCCGTGCTGCCCAAGAACTGCAGCAGATGGCGTACGATTTTGCTGCCGAGCAAGAGGCGAGGCAGCAGGGGCTGCGCAGGCTCAGGCTCGGCATGTCAACCAGCGAAGTCCTCGACATCGCCGGCCCACCGTCTTCACGTGAAAGTCGTATGGTGAGTGGCGAGGCAAGCCACGAGGTCTGGACCTATCGGACCGCGCTCCGGCCGTTGGCTACCTTAACCTTCGTGAATCACCGCCTGACGGAAATGCACGTCGAGTAAGAGCCTGACAGGCCAGCTCTTGAAAGAGGCGCCGACATGGCTACACAAGACGTTCTGCGTATGACCGCGGAAGAACTCCACGCCCGCCTGCAGTCTGGAGAGGCGATCGTCGTGCTCGATGTACGCACGGAGGACGCTCTGCGCGTACACCCACGCCAGATTCCCGGGGCTCGCTGGATTCCCTTGCCCATGGTCGCTCAGCAAGCCCACACCCTCCCCCGTCAGAGCACGATCGTCGTGTACTGCACGTGAGGGGAAGAGGCGAGCAGTGCCCGTGCGGCACTCTGGCTGCAAGCCGAGGGGTTTGCCTCGGTGTATGCCTTGCGCGGGGGACTGCACGCGTGGCAAGAAGCTGGGTATCCGACTGTCCCCGTTCAGCCAGGCCAACAGATAACACCTAGTGTAGGAGCTGAGGAGACTTCCCCTCCGGCGAGCACGGCACGGCAGCCTGGAGAGAGCATCGCCCCCCCGGCAGCGCACCCACATGCGTTTCTCTCCGGGCTGGTCGGCAGCTACCTCAACCAACCCAGCCCGCCCGTGCGGAAAGAACTCGCAATTGTATTCGTAGATATCGCTGACTCCACCGCCACGGTACTCCATCAGCCTCCCGAAGTCGCCCTCGCCCTCGTCCAGAGCTTTATGGCAGTAGTCACAGATGTCGCGTTGGCCTATTGCGGAGATGTGAAAGATTACGAGGGCGACGGCGCGCTATTGTATTTCGAGTCGGTGAGCGAAGCGACACAAGCTGCGCTCGCAATCCGAGCGGCGCTGAGCAGGACCGACACAGACAGGCCACAGCCACTGCAGGCGCGCTTGAGTCTAAACGTCGGCGACGTGATCATCGGCGTCATCGGTTCGGCATTGCGCCGCTCGGTTGCCTTGATCGGCCCGAGCATCAATCTTGCCGCACGGCTGCTGAAGCAGATTCCCCCGGGCGGTATCATCGCCACCGCGGCGGTGGTTGAACGGCTGCGTCAGGAGGCGCCGTCCTTAGCGGAACACTTTCGGCTCTGGAATGAACGCCTGGAATTGAAAGGGTTTCACAACGAGGTGGTAATGGCTTTTCACGTCCCGTAACCACCCGCGCAACAGAGGTGTAGGCCCGACCCGAGTCAAAGCGAGCAGGGAGAAGGATGACGACACGAGCCGGCTTTATCGGCCTTGGCAATACCGGCAAGCCAATGGCGATGGACGTCACCACGGCAGAGGTTTGACCTAACGGTCTACGACGTACGCAAGAGCTGATGGCCTTGGACGCTGGGTGGCCCGCTTCGCCGAGGACCCGGTCAAACGAATGGCCGCCGCGTCGTCGCGGTGACACTGCGTGGGAGTGAGACCGCACGGCCGTTACTGCAAGGCAAGCACTTTCTCGAGAATGCCAAACCCCTCATCAATTTCGGCTTTTGTCACAATCAGTGGCGGCAAGAAGCGGAGCACCTTTCCGGCCGTACAGTTGATCAGCAGCCCCTCCTTGAGACAAGCCTCCACGATCGCTGTCCCATCGCGGTCAAGCTCTGCCCCGAGAATGAGGCCTCTACCGCGCACATGGGTAATAAAGCCAAACTGCGCTTGCAGGCGCTGCAAGCGCTGGAGGAAATACTCTCCCATTGCCCGGCAATTCTCTAACACCCCGCCGTGCAACAAGCTGTCCATGACCGCGAGACCGGCAGCACAGGCAACAGCATTCCCTCCGAAGGTGGAGCCGTGGCTCCCGATGGTAAAGCTCTGCGCGATCTCGTCACGGGTGAGCATTGCACCGATCGGGATCCCCCCACCCAGCGCTTTGGCCAGAGTCATTATGTCTGGCGTGACGCCTTCGTGTTCATAGGCGAAGAGGGTGCCCGTGCGTCCCATACCGACCTGCACTTCGTCGAGGATGAAGAGGAGCCCCCGGCGGTCACAGAGTTCGCGCAAGCCTTTCAGATACCCCGGCCGCGGCACGTGTACCCCACCCTCCCCCTGAATCGGCTCGACGAGAATGGCGATAGTGCGGTCTGAGACTGCTGCCTCCATGGCTTCCAAGTCATCGTACGGCACGTACCGGAACCCTTCCAGCAAGGGCGCAAATCCTTGGCGCACCTTTTCCTGGCCCGTGGCTGACACGGTCGCCATCGTCCGTCCATGAAACGACCCCAGGGTGGTCAAAATTTCGTATCTGCCGTCACGCTTCTCCGCACCGAATTTCCGCGCTAGCTTAATCGCCGCCTCGTTAGCTTCGGCACCGCTGTTACAGAAGAACACCTTGTCGGCGAAAGAATGGGTACATAACGCCTCGGCCAGGCGTGCCTGTGGGAGGGTATGGTGGAGGTTCGAGATATGCGTGAGCGTGGCAACCTGCTCTTGGATCGCTTTGACGACAGCAGGATGGCATTGCCCCAGGTTCATGACCGCGAGACTGGAGAAAAAGTCGAGGTAGGGCTTGCCGTCAGCGTCCCACAAGCGGCACCCCTGCCCACGGACAAACGCCACGGGAAAGCGTGCATAGGTTGCACACAGATATTTCGTGTTCAAGGCAATAATGTCTGCGTTTATCATGACGTCTCTTTCCTCTAGGTTGTACACTTATGCGGCACTCCCGCACTATGCAACCCGCCGTACCACTTCCGTGCCGATTCCTTCTTTGGTGAAAATTTCTAGGAGGATCGCATGGCGTACCCGACCGTCGATAATGTGAGTTTTCTGTACCCCTCCCTGCAGAGCGGCCAGGCAACATTCGACCTTGGGGATCATCCCCTCGTTGATGGTCCCGTCACGGATCAGCGCTTGTGCCTGTCCGCTATCGAGGGTTGGAATGAGCGCGCCATCTTTCCCTTTCAGCCCCTCGACATCGGTCAACAAAATGAGCTTCTCCGCATGTAAGGCCTCGGCAACCTTCCCTGCCACTAAGTCTGCATTAATGTTGTAGGTCTCACCATGCTCGCCGACACCAACCGGCGCGATCACCGGGATAAAGCCCGCTTCGATGAGCGCATGGATCACGCGCGGGTTGACCGCGATCACCTCCCCGACCAAGCCAACATCATAGGTCGCCGGCGGTTGCCCCTGTTCCTCCACTGTGACCATCATTTTGCGGGCAACCACCAGCTCGCCATCCTTCCCACTTAACCCGACCGCCCGCCCTCCTTGGCGGTTAATGAGAGTCACCACTTGTTGATTGATCTTCCCCAACACCATCTCCACCACTTCCATGGTGGCCGCGTCGGTGACGCGCATCCCGCGCACAAAGCGAGACCCGATCCCCAACTTCTTTAGCATCTCGCCGATCTGCGGTCCGCCGCCGTGGACGACCACGGGGTTCATACCGACAAACTTGAGTAACACGATGTCCTGCGCGAAGCGCTGCTGGAGCTCTTCATCCTCCATAGCGTGCCCGCCATATTTGATGACGAACGTCTTGCCGGAGAACCGCTGAATGTAGGGCAGCGCCTCAAGTAGGGTATCTGCCTTCTGGATCAGTGCATCCACTTCTCGCCGTCCACACGCAAGGAAATAGGAGCTTTATGCCCTGTCGCCCAGGAGGGGTCAATATGGTACTGCTACTCTTGGTTTACCACCGCCAGAGTTATAAAAGAGGAGACATGGGTAAACTCATCCTCACGTGGAGCGTGCTGCTATGGTGCCTACCTGCGGCGCGGGCAGACTTATATCAGTGGACGGATACCGATGGCGTGATCCATGTGGTCGACGACGCCACCGCAGTCCCGCAGGTGTATCGGGACCGTGTCAAGGTGTATCGGGCGAGGACACCGTCAACCTCAGTGTCCCCCCCAGGTACCCTACTCTCCCCCAGCAGAACTTATACGGCCAGCAGCCAAGGGATGTTCGCCCAGAAACTTGCCGTCGATTTAGGGCTGATCAAGAACAGTAGCGAAGATGCTCTCGGCCCGCTGAGTGGCGTGGGAATTCAACCTGCCAGCGGCTGGCGGGTCAATGAGCCGCTTACGCCGGAAGCCCTCGACGAGGTTGCCGCAGCAGCCCGGCGTGCCGCAGATGCGAAACGAGTGCCGCTCTCTCCCGATGGCGCGGAAGCAGTGGTCCGCCAAGCCGCGGCACCGTTTCTTCCTCCTCCTCTGCCTCGGTCCTCCCTGCTCTCAGAAGAATATTATGCTGATGACTATGCGTATGAAGAGGAGCCAGACGTGATCGTAGTTGAGCAGCCTCCGCAGATCATTGAGGTCATCCGCGAGCCCTCGTACCTCCCGCCCGTTATCGTGGGGGTCCCTATCTTTCCCCACCACCACCGGCCTCGTCATAAACGAGAGGATCAGCCTTTTACCCTCCCCTCCCCAACCGGACCGCACACGACCCATCCCGGACCAACCCACCTGCCGCCACGAGCGACCCATCTGCCGTCTGGCTCCCTCCACCCAAGCCCGTTTCCCAGTCCCTCGCTTCGCCGATAATCACCTGCGGGGCAGGCAAATTCACAAAAGGAGCAGCGCCATGAAGATCATCGTGTTCAGCGACTACATCTGTCCGTTCTGTTACATTGGCTTGGAGACCCTGCGCAAAGTCCGGTCTGAGGTTCCACCGTTCACGCTCGAATGGAAAGGGTTTCAGATTCACCCCGAGTATCCTGCTACGGGGGTCCCGATGGAGCAGCGTATGGCGCAATACGGCAAAGAGCGGTACGAAGCTCTCTGGAGTAAGATTCAGGCGCTGGCGGCAGACATCGATCTGGATATGCGCCAGCCGCCGCTTCTGACCAATTCTCTCCTGGCGCTTGAGGCGACCGAGTATGCAAAGGAGCACGGCAAGGACAGTGAGTTCTGGCGCGCCGTGTATCGCGCCTATTTCCAGGAGGGCAAAAACATTGGCGATATCGACATCGTTCTGACTATCGCCACGGCGGTAGGACTGGATGGGCAGAAACTGCGGGAGCACCTGCAGGCAGGCACATACTTGCCGCGGATGCGCTCGTTTCAGCAGGAAGCCCAGACCCTGGGCGTCTCTGGGGTACCGACGTTTATTGTCGGGCCGGCACAGATCGTTGGCGCGCAAACGCCAGACGTATTCGTCAGCGTGCTCAGACGAGTTGCGGAGCGAGGGCTCGCGTAATACCTCAAGCCGAACGGCGCACTCGGCATGGCCCGTTATCAGCGCTCAGGCAGGAGTTCTACAGCCGAGCGAAGTGGTGAGAGTGCCGCCTTGCAACGTCACCTTGCCGCCTGGTGCAGGGCAGTAAGTGACTCCTTGCCGTACGGTATGGTCGCTCGCCTGCTGGGAGAACGTGTACGGCTACGGTTGGGCAGTAAGGATGATCGGTATCGCTGCCAGCAAAGTGGCTCAAGGGTTTTCTACGGCCAGCGCGCTCTCTGTCCCTCCCTCCCGCGGCCAGAGCACTCCCACTGGCAGAGCGACTAGGTATGTGGAATCGTTATGCCGGGAGCGAGACTCGAACTCGCACGCCCTTGAGGGGCGGTGGATTTTGAGTCCACTGCGTCTGCCTATTCCGCCATCCCGGCATAGAAGGAAAATCACGGACTGCGGTGGGGTGCTTCTGTAGGGCAAGAGTGATTTTTGGCATCATTTGGCCAGACAAGCGTGCCTTCAGGTTATGGGCGGCTTTTCTCGGATCCCTCCCGCTCACGATGCTGTAACGGTCGAAGACGCCACAGGTTCTAGTCACCTTCACCGTTACGGGTTCGGGGACACCTGCTCTCGCCATATTGCTGATTGCCGTCCGTCTGAAATCGTGAGGAATCCTACCTGAGAGTCCGGCCTCTCGGCAAGCCCGTGCCCATGATCTGTGCATATCCTTGAAGAAGAGTCATAACCCAACCACCCTTGTCCTTGCTCCTACTCTCCCCCAGCTTCTCGTCTATCTGTCATACACTCCACAGCGCCCTTGCTTTTGACAGGAGCTCGACAACGAACAAGGCAACAAGGTCTCTTTACTGATCCACGGTGAGGCGATACATTTGGTCGCCCGGCGCAGGAATGGAGGAAGCCCAACCCGACGACGTACCGGAGATAGCTACCGAGGGTCTGGGATGAGAGTAAGCCTTGCGGTGATTTCTCAGCTCGCGCAGTCAAGCAGAAGGCGCAATGGCGCAACAAAGGCGATACCCGTTCGACAGAGGAGAGACCGCAGACATGGTGCAGGCTCGCCGACTCACCGTCCACCTTATCCGCCACGGTGAGACGACATGGAGCCGCGAGGGACGTTGCCAAGGGGTCACAGACGTTCCGTTGACGGGAAAGGGCTACCGTCAAGCGCAGGCGCTTGCTGAGGTGTTCAGGGAGGAAGCGTTAAGTTTGATTCTCTCCAGTCCTCTCGCCCGGGCACGTGAAACGGCAGAGCTCATCGCGCGTCCGCACGGACTCTCCGTCACACTTATGGACGAACTGCAGGAGTGGAACCAAGGCGACACAGAAGGCCTCACTGGCCCACAACTCCTGCGGCAACACCGGCTGTTCTTTGAGCGCTGGTTGCAGGACCCAGCGGGCACGGTCCCGCCCGGCGGGGAACCGTTACAGGCGGTGCAAGATCGGGCATGGCCGGTGATCAACAATTTACGAGAGCGCGCGCTTAGCGGACCGGTCGTGGTCGTGAGCCATACCATGACGATCGGCACGATCCTCTGCGCGGCGCTCGGGCTTGACCTTGCTTTTATCCACCGTCTCAGGATCGACCTCGCCTCCCGCAGCACCCTGACGTTCATGCCTCTTCGGCTCTTCTCTGCGTGGGTCCTTACCGCCCTTAATGATCGCCATCACCTCACGGTGGACCTCCAGTAAGGGAGCTTAGAACAACCTTTCATCACCTCCCCTCTTTCTGGTACAGTGCCCGACAGACCTAACAGGGGAGGCCTCAATATGAGCGGTATCAAAATCGGAATCGGCTTTGGCTTGTGGCGACTCGGCATGCCGAGCCCGGACACGATTTGTGCTTATGCTGAGCGGGCCGAGGCCGTCGGCATCGATTCTATCTGGCTGTCCGATCATATTGTCTCGCGTCATCCGGAGCTAGAAATCTCCTGTATCATGGCGATGTTCGCGGCGCGGACAAAAAAGATCAAAATGGGGCCGAGCGTGTTGACCCTCCCGGCCCGCGATCCGGTGCAGGTCGCGAAAACCTACGCCACCCTCGATTATCTCACCGGCAGTTGTGGGCGGGTAATTATGGCGGTCGGGCTTGGCAGTGACCCGCGTGACTGCCAAGCCTGTGGGATTCCCCCAGAAGAACGGGCCAAACGCATGGAAGAAGGGGTACAGGTGCTACGCAAGCTCTGGGCTGGTCCACACGTCACCCATGAGGGGCGGTTTTACAAGTTTACTGACGTGACGATCGAACCGCGCCCGGCCAAGGGCACGCTCGATATTTGGATTGGCGGCAAGAGCGATCTCGCCATCAAACGGGCCGCGAAATATGGCGATGGATGGTTTCCCTCTTTCGTGACGCCCGAAGAGTTCCAGACTGGCATGGAAAAGCTGCGGGCCTATGGCGCGCAGTACGGTCGCACTATTAATCCGCGCGAAGCCGGGGTGTTGATCCTGACCCATGTCAGTCACAACCGCACCCGCGCCCAGGAGGTTGCCCAGCGGTTTTTCCAGGGGTTCCCCATACCACCGGAATCTTTACCCGCCCGCTGTGCTATCGGTACCCCTGAGGAGTGTATTGACAAAATTCAATCGTACGTCGATATGGGGTGCAGTAAGTTCGTCCTCTGGCCGGTCGCTCCGCCTGACGAACTCGTGTCACAGATTGAAACGTACGGGCGCGTTATCATACCACACTTCTCCTAATTCCCAGCGCCCTGAGACAATGGACAGTCCTTCCCGACAGTTCATCGTGTGAGAGGCCTGGCGTATGGAAGTCTTTGACTGCATTCGCACCCGCCCCGCGGTGCGCAGCTTTCGCCCACATCCGCTGCCAGATGAGGTGGTGAAAAAGATCCTCGAAGCTGGCCGCCAGGCCCATTCGCAGCGCAACCGCCAACCCTGGCGCTTCATCGTGATTCAGAACCGCGATACCCTCAAGCAGATCGGCGCCCTCGCCACGACAGGGCCCTACATCGCTGACGCTCCGCTGGCGATTGCCCTTGTCATGGAAGGGGTCAAGAACCCGCAGCTCGATGCTGCCCGTGCCGCTGAATGTCTGATGCTCGCCGCTTGGGGAGAAGGCGTCGGCTCTTGCTGGGTCGGGGGTCTGGACCGGCCGAAGATCAAAGAACTTCTTGGTATCCCTGCAGCAGCCGACCTGATCACTGTGATCCCCTTCGGTTACCCGACCGCAGAAGAGGCGGCGAAGAAGAAAGTGAGGAAACGGCGCAGCACCATCGCCTATCGTGAGCGGTATGGGGAGCCATATTGGTAAGGCCACCCGCTAACCTGCCGTGTACACACAACGCAGCGGTTTTTTCCGACTCTCGTTCGTGCTTCTCCTATATGGTGTTCTTGGCGACTTAGGTATACAGCAAAAAGACTGACTGCAGGAGCTCACGCTGACCACGGCAGCAAGAAAGGGGCGTTAATGGAGCGCATTCAGAGCAAAATTCGCACGAACTCTCCGGAGTTTCAGGCCAATGCCGCCCACATGACCACCTTGGTCAACCGCCTCAAAGAGGAGCTGGCCAAGGTGCGGCTTGGCGGTCCAGAAGAATTCCGCGTCCGGCATAAGGCACGTGGCAAGCTCCTAGCACGGGAGCGGATAGAAGCGTTGCTCGATCCGCATACACCATTTCTCGAACTCTCTCCGCTCGCCGCATACAATATGTATGATAACCCGCCTTCCGCAGGTATCATCACTGGCATCGGCCTCATCCACGGGCGGGAAGCAGTGATCGTCTCTAACGATGCCACTGTGAAAGGCGGCAGTTACTACCCCATCACTGTGAAGAAACACTTACGGGCGCAAGAAATCGCCCAGGATAACCACCTACCCTGTGTCTATTTGGTCGATTCCGGCGGCGCGAACCTCCCGTACCAGGCCGAGATCTTTCCGGACCGCGACCACTTTGGCCGCATCTTCTACAACGAGGCGCGTATGTCAGCGATGGGCATCCCCCAAATCGCCGTGGTGATGGGGTCCTGTACGGCAGGCGGAGCATACGTCCCAGCGATGGCGGACGAAAATATCATCGTCAAGGAGCGGGGAACCATCTTCCTTGGTGGCCCGCCTTTAGTTAAGGCTGCTACTGGTGAAGAGGTTACCGCTGAAGAACTCGGTGGTGGCGATGTGCACACCCGTATTTCTGGGGTCTCTGACTACCTCGCTGAGAATGATGAGCACGCGCTGGAGATCACTCGGGCAATCTTTGCGCATCTCCCTCGCCCACAAAAGTTTCCCCTTGACTATGAAGAGCCGGAAGCCCCGGCCTACGATCCGGTGGAGCTGTACGGTATCATCCCGCAAGACACGCGCGTCCCCTACGACGTGCACGAAGTGATCGCCCGTCTCGTCGATGGGAGCCGCTTCCACGAATTCAAGGCGCGCTACGGTCCAACGCTCGTCACGGGATTTGCCCGTATTCACGGTTACCTTGTGGGTATCTTGGCCAATAACGGGGTTCTGTTTTCGGAATCCGCCCTGAAGGGAACACATTTCATCGAGCTCTGCTGCCAACGGAAAATTCCACTCGTGTTTCTGCAGAACATCACCGGCTTCATGGTAGGGAAAAAATATGAACAAGGGGGGATCGCGAAAGACGGGGCGAAGATGGTCCACGCCGTGGCGAACGCCCAAGTGCCGAAATTCACCGTCATCATCGGCGCCTCCAACGGGGCGGGCAACTACGGTATGTGCGGCCGGGCGTATGCACCACGGCTGCTCTTCATGTGGCCGAACTCGCGTATCTCCGTGATGGGAGGCGAACAGGCCGCCAATGTGCTGCTCACGGTCAAGCTCCAGCAGCTACGGGAAAAAGGTCAGACCATGAGTCCGGAAGAACAGCAGGCCTTTATGGCGCCGACGCTGGCGAAGTACGAGGAGGAGGGAAACCCGTACTACTCCACTGCGCGGCTGTGGGATGACGGGATCCTCGACCCACGCGAGACTCGCGATGTCCTTGGTTTAGGGATTGCGATGTCCTTAAATGCCCCTATTCCCGACTATCGGGTCGGGGTGTTCCGCATGTAGAGGGACCCCAGCAGCCCGCCAATCTCGCTTTCATGAGGTTGTCAGACGATGAGGCAAACGCTTTTGCGGAATACGACGAAACAAGGCAACAACAAACGCTCAGGTCGGAGCAAGAACCACAACGGGCCGCTTGGCGCCGCGCCTGATCGTGCGCATCTGAACAGCGGCATCGAGGCCCACGTCCGCCAGATCCTCCTATATATGGGGGAAGACCCTGACCGTGAGGGGCTGGTGAAGACACCAGCGCGTGTTGCTCGCTCCTTCGCCTATCTCACGCAAGGGTACACTCAGGACCCAAAAGAGGTTATCGGCCGAGCCATGTTCACCGAGGAAGACTACCAAGAGATGGTGCTCGTCAAGGACATCGACTTTTTCTCCCTCTGCGAGCACCATCTGTTGCCGTTTTTCGGCCGTGCCCACGTCGCCTACATCCCGAAACACCGCATCGTCGGGCTCAGCAAAATCCCCCGTCTGGTTGAGGTCTTCGCCCGGCGTCTGCAGGTGCAAGAGCGGCTCACCACGCAGATCGCCAACACTCTGATGGAAGAACTCGACCCCTTGGGGGTCGGAGTCATCATCAGAGCAGAACACCTGTGCATGCGCATGCGTGGTGTGGAGAAACAGAACTCGATTGTGACGACAAGCGCAATGCTCGGCGCGTTTCGCACGCATCAGGAAACGCGCGAGGAGTTTATCATCCTGGTGAACGGCGGTCAGCGCTGAGGGAGGTAGTCCTGAGCAAAAACCCCGACTGCCCGCTCAAGCCCTAAAAGGGCAATCTGATACGCATAGGTCTGATCGATGAGCTGGGTGCGCACTTGGTTGAGGGCGTTCAAAGAGGTATCGACATCCAAGCTCGTCGCGAGGCCAACGCGATACTGTTTAGAAGTGATCTCGTAGTTTTCCTGGGCCAAGCCCACCTCTTTCTTCAGCGTTGCCAAGGTTGCCTCTAACGTTTCAATGTTTAAGAGCGCGGTTTTGAGCTCGACGCCGATGTCCTTGCGTAGCCGATCCACCTGCAGCTGCGCCTGGAGCACGTTTTCGTTCTGCTCCTGCAGATCAATCTCTCGGGTCCCGCCATCGAAGAGGGGGACCTGGAAGTTGAGCGTAAGGGTCCAAAATTCATCCCGGGTGGCAAAGGTTTCAGGGTTCAGGCGAGGGAATTGCCACTGGGCGTACACCTGAGGGAAGTAACGCGCCACGACCTGGTTCTTGCGCTGCCGTGCGAGATCAACC
>Ga0308420_1000136_pt1 | contig 31255 bp, 25 predicted proteins | sample HotsprSampleMS55_FD_203802 | JGI IMG/M metagenome (GOLD analysis project Ga0308420, IMG submission 203802) | Hot spring phototrophic mat microbial communities from Mushroom Spring, Yellowstone National Park, Wyoming, United States - 20090730_MS55 ... | reverse complement strand
GATACGGTTGAACGGCAGACCGGTGGAAATCCGTTCCCCTAGGGATGCAATCAGGCTGGGAATAGGTCTCGTTCCGGAGGATCGGAAGGCTCTTGGTTTGATATTAGCTATGGTCGTGCGGGAGAACATCAGCCTTGCGAATCTCGATTCGCTTACTAGCTTGGGCTTCATCAGGCGAAGAGAAGAGAGATCAGTTGCAACGCGCTTCATAGAGGATCTCATGATCAAGACTCCTTCCGCTGAGCAACAGGTTCAGAACCTGAGCGGTGGTAATCAACAGAAGGTTGTTCTTGCGAAATGGCTTTTCACCAAATCAAGAGTTCTCATTTTCGATGAACCAACCCGCGGCATAGACGTTGGCTCTAAGGTCGAGATTTACCACTTGATGAACCGCCTAGCAGCGAATGGTGTTGCAATCATCATGATTTCATCCGAACTTCCCGAAATCTTGGGGATGAGCGACCGCATCCTTGTAATGCACGAGGGACGTATCGCCGGTGAGCTGAACCGCGAAGAGGCTACCCAGGAAAAAATCATGTGGCTTGCTACTGGGGGAGAATAGCCAGTGGGTAGGCGAGTACGAGCCGTAGGTGTGCTGTCCCAATACGGGATATCGGTTTTTCTTGTTCTTCTATGTATCTTCTTCGCATGGGCCACTCAAAACCACGTTTTTGCCACTGCTGAGAATCTTGCAAACGTGGCACGTCAAACTGCTATCAATACAATACTCGCAGTAGGACTCACGTTTGTAATCATTACTGGTGGAATAGATCTGTCTGTAGGTTCAGTGCTTGCTCTCGCAGGCGTAATATCCATGACTTTCGTACTGCAAGGGCTTTCAATCGGGTCCCAGGTTCTTGTTCCACAACTGCCCATGTTGATCGCAATTCCTGTGTCAGCCCTAATAGCGGCTGTCGTAGGTGGGGGGCTGGGTGCCTTTAGTGGATTGGTGATCACTCGATTCAAAGTGGCTCCGTTTGTGGCGACTCTCGCAGTCATGACAATAGCTCGGGGACTGGCTTACGTATTCTGCAATGGCCAGCCAGTTGGTCCCTTGCCAGAAGCGGTTGTGGAATTTGGTGCATTTGACATTCCTTACTTCGGAATCCCTATCCTAGTCTTCATCGCGCTTCTTGTAGCCGCAGTTGGTCACATAGTTCTGTCCCGTACCAACTTCGGAAGACATGTCTACGCAATTGGCGGAAACGAAGAGGCGGCTAGGCTGTCAGGTATTAACGTCAGCAAAGTGAAATTGCGGGTCTATACTTTGTGTGGCTTTCTTGCAGGGCTCAGTGGAATGCTTCTTGCGACTCGCGTAGGTTCTGGTGATCCAAAATCTGGTATGATGTTCGAGTTGAACGCGATCGCTGCCGTCGTGTTAGGCGGCACAAGCCTTTCTGGGGGGCGTGGCACTATCTTCGGGACGATCGTCGGTGCTCTCGTAATCGGAGTCCTGGATAACGGATTGAGTTTACTTCACGTGTCTTCTTTCTATCAAATGGTTGCCAAAGGTATTGTCATTCTTGCCGCCGTTATTCTGGATCAACTGACGCGGTGGGAATAATCCAACCGTCCGCAGTTTGCAGCCACAGTCTCATGTCAACCAACCATATTAAGCTACCGGCGTACTAATACAGTTCGCTTCTTCCTTGGAGCTTCATTATTTGGTCGAACCCACGCGTCTCAGGCGGTTGACTATATCCCAGCTCCTGGGTATAATCAGCTCGCATGCGCCTTTCATTGGAGAATCAAGATGGAAAGAGTCTTAGTCACTGGCGGTGCAGGTTTTCTCGGATCTCATTTGTGCGACCTTCTTCTCGAAAAAGGCTATGCCGTCACTGCCATGGACAACCTGATTACGGGCAGCACTAGTAACATAGTGCACAACCTTGGAAAGGGAAATTTCTCGTTCGTCTACTATGATGTCACAGAGTATTTGTATCTGAAAGATAAGGTAGACATCGTTTTTCATTTTGCGTCACCTGCAAGTCCGGTAGATTACATGAACTTTCCAATTCAGACGCTCAAGGTCGGCTCTCTAGGTACTCATAAAACCCTAGGTCTAGCGCGGTCTCAGGGTGCAGTTTACGTCTTGGCTTCCACGTCCGAGGTATACGGGGACCCACTTGTTCATCCACAGAGAGAGGATTACTGGGGCAACGTGAACCCAGTGGGCCCTCGTGGGGTCTACGATGAGGCAAAGCGGTTTGCTGAGGCAATGGTCATGGCTTATCACAAAACACATAACATGGATACGAAAATTGCGCGCATATTCAATACTTATGGCCCTCGAATGCGCATCAATGACGGGCGAATAGTTCCCACTTTGATTATGCAGGCTTTGCGAAACGAACCTCTTACAATTTATGGCGATGGTATGCAGACGCGGAGTTTCTGTTATGTTTCTGATCTCATTGATGGAGTATATCGACTTGCCCTCAGCGAGGAACATGAGCCTGTAAACCTTGGAAACCCTGACGAATATACTGTCCTGGAGTTAGCACAGATGGTACTTCGTATCTCGGGAAGCAAGAGCGAGATAACGTTTCATGCGCTTCCAGAAGATGACCCGAGGCGCCGCCGACCGGACGTCTCCAGGGCGAAAGATTTGCTCGGTTGGGAGCCAGCCATATCGCTTGAGGAAGGTCTAACTCGGACAATCGAGTGGTTTAAGAGTAGAATGACCTAACTACTTGTCCACGGCAACAAGCTTCTCGAACACCCCTTGAAGGTTCCTGTAAGCCTTTTGCTGGCAGAGTCACGAGGTAAAAAGAGATTTCTAATAAATTACTATAAGATAAGGAGTTCTTGGCGTAGGTAGATGAAACCGGGCATCGGAAAAATCAAAATTTGCAGATTCGGATTTACACTGATTGAATTGCTTGTGGTAATAGCTATCATCGCGATTCTGGCGGCTGTACTAATGCCAGTTTTTGTGCAGGCACGCGAGAAAGCCCGTGCCGCTTCATGCACAAGCAATTTGCGCCAACTCGGCGTTGCTTTTCAGATGTATGTAAACGATCATGATGGGTTCATGCCAGTGCTTTGGACATTGAATGATCCGCCCGAACCGTCCAAAAAACCACCATACCGCTCGATAGACAGATACGTAAAAAACGACAAGGTTTTTTATTGTCCGTCCGACTTGATAAAGAACAAGTACATGTATTCTAGCTATGGTCACAACTGGCAAAACGTCTTCAAAAACCCTCCTGCCCAGTTGGCTAAGATTCCAGCCCGTCCGATTTCTGGCGATCCTACCTGGGGAACGTGGAACAAAACATACGTACTGGACGAATGGAGTGGGTACTCTGGGACAATGCCCGTATCAGGTAGGCCTACACCTGATGACCGGAATGGCGATGGCATTTTCGATTGCTACCAAAGGCATATCAAGGGCTGCAACATTCTTTGCTCCGATGGAAGCGTGGTTTTCGTCAAGGGCTATGTGTTCCAGACAGGTGCTGGAATCTAGTGTTAAGGATTAAAAATTGGCACCAAATGTTGCGATCACGAAAATAAGTAGGCCTATCAGCGATCAAGCGGTACTTGACGCAGTTTGGGAAGCGGTGTCATTAGCTTCCGGACGTCAACTACCGATCCGCCAGGGCGATGTAGTCGTCATCAAACCAAACATATTTGCACCCAGTCGTGCCCCAACCACCACAGACCCGAGAGTTGTTGGCGCTTTGGTTCGATTGGCTTGGGATGCTGGTGCCAAGGATGTCATAGTTGCCGAAGGACGCAGTATTTCGACGGCCAAGTTTCGCAATTCCCATAATACTACTCGAGAATGTGCGGAACTGGTTGGCATAGTCTTCGCGGTCGAAGCAGCAAAGGGCAGGATGGTCTATCTCGAAGAGGATGAGTTCGTGACACTTGACGTTTCCGGCGGCTTGGTCCTCAAGAAAGCTCGTGTCCCTCGCACCATATTGGATGCCGATGTTCTTATCAACAATCCAGTTCTTAAAGTCCACAGTCTAACCATGGTCACCCTAGGCATCAAGAATCTCCACGGCCTGCTATCAGACGAAGACAAACTGTTTGGCCACAGCTATCGCGAACTGCCTACGAAGTTGACGGATTTCCTCCGAATTCGAAAGCCTGACTTGACGGTCATTGATGGTATTGTTGGTCAAGAGGGTGATCATGCAGAAGAAGGAAATCCTGTTGATATGGGGATCATTATTGCTGGCGAAGATGTTGTCGCTGTCGATGCCGTAGCATCGGCTGTGATTGGCTTTCATCCAATGGAAATAGATACTACCAAGCTGGCGGACGAGCATGGGTTAGGGGAAGGTGATATGGATAGCATACAAGTACTCGGCGAATCTGTAGGGACTGTATGCCGTCCGTTTGCTAGACCTGATATCAGTCTCAGCACTGACTTGTTCCCTGGGTTAACGGTCATAGCTGGCGATTATTGCCGTGCGTGTGAGTATTACACTCGTAGAGGCTTAGACAAGCTTTCAGCCGCTGGCTTTTTCGGAAGCGGCGAGCAATTAGCTGTAATCCTTGGTAAGGAACCCATAGTCCCCGATAAGCTTCCCGACAAGGTGATAATTCTCGGCGACTGTGCTCTCAGGTCCAACTCTGTGCGGCGGTTGCGCGACCATCTATTGCTCGAAGGTCGGCTGCGAATTGTTTACGCCTGCCCGCCTATGGAGTTCAGAATTAGAGCAATAGACATGTTGAAATAGCTTCTGTTACCGCAGGATATCCGAGGTCTATTGAGCATTTTTCATATTGTGAGTGTCGATAGTTGCGCAGAAAAGAGAGGGTGTCACTGTCGAAAAGTGCCCTGGGCACTGTTGGCCTATGTCGCTATGAAATGTACGACTGCATAGCACGCTGCACCCAGACCTGCTGACACCGGTAGAGTCATAAACCACGCAAGCACAATCTGCCCCACAATGCCCCAGCGTACCGATGACAGACGTTTTGCGGCTCCAACTCCCATGATCGACGAAGATATAACATGTGTCGTACTTACAGGCGCATGGAGTAATGTTGCGCCGAGTACAACCACTGCTGCTGTCTCGGATGCGAACCCATGAACTGGTTGCAGTCCCGCTATCTTCCGTCCAACTGTCCTTATTATTCTCCATCCTCCGGCGTCGGTGCCGAGGGCCATTGCCGGCGCACACGAGATCTTCACCTAATCTGGAACCACAAAGGTCGCGTCGTGAGTTCGGCTTGCTACAACCAATGCCATTGTGATGATACCCATGGATTTCTGAGCATCATTCGACCCATGAGAAAACGCCATGGACATTGCCGAGAAAACCTGTAGTATCTTGAATTTCTGTTCAACTTGGATGGCGAGTGCTCTGCAAGAATGTGCATAATCAAGACCATGAATACAAGGCCAGCAGCAAACCCTAACATGGGCGAAGTGATCAGCACAAGAAATATCTTAGCTAGTCCATGCCCATTCAAACGCTCAATATCACCGGATGCGATTACCGCACCTATCAATGCACCAATGATGGCATGGGACGAACTGCTTGGAAGACCTAACTACCACGTGATAAGGTTCCACACGATCGCACCGACGAGAGCAGCTAAAACAATGAACTGTCCAGATCGCCCCATAACAGTAGCAGGGTCAACTATTCCCTTGCCTATGGTGTTCGCTACGCCAGTCCAGATCACGGCTCCTACAAAGTTCAGCGCGGCAGCCATCAAGACAGCATTTCGCATTGAAAGTGCTCGGGTCAAGACCGACGTTGCAATTGCATTTGCTGAATCATGAAATCCGTTTATAAAATCAAAAATCAGGGCCAGTGTTGTGACGGTAATGACCAGTAAAAGTGTCGTATCAAGCATGCTTCACCACTATGCTCTCAAGTGCATTTGCTACGTCTTCGCATCGGTCGGTGGCGATCTCCAGTCTGTCGAATATCTCTTGCCACTTCGCGATTTCGAGAGGCTTCGTTTCTTCTTTCATCAGTCTCTTCAGCGCTTTGCGGAGTATTTCGTCACATTTGTGCTCTATATCATTGACGGCTATACACGGTCCCAGTATGCAGTCAATGTCACGATAATGTGACAGTGCGGATATCCCGGTCTGAATTGTCTTAGTCGCCTCAACGAGCAGAGCTGACAGTTCAACCGTTTCTTCACGAGGTTTCTCTACTCCGTAAAGACGCATTCTATCGGCTGATGCCTCAATGTAATCAAGTACGTCATCTATGGTGGACGCCAGAAGGCGAATGTCCTCGCGGTCCAGGGGCGTAACAAAACTAACATTCAGCCGTTGACAGATATGGTTTGTGGCTATGTCTACGCGCTTCTCCATATCCCTCAGCACATGACACTTGTGCTCTATATCCTGATAATTTGTTACCAAATCATGGAGACAGACCGCAGCATCCACCAATGCTTGAGCAATTTCGTCAAATAGCTCAAAGAAATTCTCTTCGGTTGGCATGAAACGAAATCGTTTCATGTGGACTCCTTATGCGTTCTTTAGAACAGTGGCTTCTAGAATATCCGCTACGTCTTCACATTTATCCAGGGCAGTCTCGATGTTATTGTATATCTCACGCCACTTCAGTGCCTCGATAGGCTTATCGTCCATCTGAAACAGCTTTGCGATGGCTGCCCGGTTGGTCTGATCTCCTCTGTTTTCCAAGCGGTTTATTGCTACGCAGGCTTCTCTAATGGCTTCCGTCTGCCGTAGATTGCGCAATGATCCTACTGCCTCCACCATGAGCCAGGTTGCCCCAACCAGTATCCTTGTTAGTTTTACAGCCGACTCAGTTGGCTCTTGTATCTCATATAGAACCATTCTGTCTGATGCTGCTTCGATGGCTTCAAGAATGTCGTCAAGCGCACTCGCTAATGCGTGAATATCTTTACGGTCAAGTGGCATGACAAAGGTCGTGTTTAACTTGCGAATGATTTCGTGTACAACTTCATCGGCATCGTGTTCAGTTACCTTAAGCCTAAATGCTAAGTCCTCAAGGTGGTCGAACTCTTCCATGATTTGCATGAGATATTTCGCACCCTCGTCAAGAAGTCGGGCTTGTTTCTCGAAGAGTTCGAAAAAGGATTCTTGTCTAGGCACCAGTCTCAGCATGATCTTGTCTCCCAACCATGGCAGCACTAACAGGCCAAAATAAAAGGCCAGCGTTCATTCTTCAGCTGACCCAGGCAGTTTTCAACCTGAATAACTCAGACTGTAACACGTTCTCGGTAAATGTATCCACGCAAGCACAAAAATTATAGCAATTCTTAACGCACGACGTTAATCTTCACCTTTGTGTTCCGACTCCTGTTTAATAAGCAACATCAGCGTGTATGGATCCACTATTTCGATATCAGTCCCCTTTTGCGAGGTCGTAATGAGTTCGTATAAAGCTCTTATGTCCGTTGGCTTCCAGAGAATGGTTCGGAAAACATAGAACTCTGGTTTCTGTCCCCCAATTCTATCAAGTATAATCTTCGCGGCAGACTCCGGGGATCCATAGACTCCGACGTCGGCTGACAACCGTGCATACGGTACACCATGACTAACGCCCCACGGCCGCGGCAACTTAATAGCCACAAAACCATTCGGCGAGAAGGTCTTGTAAGCTTGGATGACCTCACTTGACATCGCTGGAGAGTTTCCTTCGATAATGAATCCAGTCAGGCTGATATCCCACTGGCGATAGTACTTACTACAATGTTCCCGCCAAACCTCCAAGCCTGACGGGAGCCCGGAATGCGGCCGCTGAACAAGATACTGCGGGTTGAGATAGCCTGCTCCGTTATCCCCAGTCACGAAGTAATCCATTGGCGATTTTGTCTTTCGTGTGTATGCCAGGCCTGGTGCGAACCGATCTGCTAGATTGGGGTTGAAAGCCCAGCCCATTGGAATCGTACCACGCGCAGGGTCATTCCAGAACTCCGGAAGATGTCGGTACAGCCATGCTGCTGAATCATAATCGCCGATGTAAATGTAGATATAGGTTTTCGGCGCAACCCTTCCGTCAGGCAATACATATCCTTTTGCTTTCAGGTCCCCCAGACTTGGCAATTTCTGTGGATAATTCCTAGCTAGCGGAAAGTGTTGATAGACTGAGGCGTTTGCCATGTGAGCAGGACTGAGCGCGTCTGCATCCAGATATGCGTTGAAACACGATACTATTTCTACATAACGCCACTCACTTTCGACATCCTGGTGCTTTCCGCCAACATGGTAGGTGTATTTCTTATCCCAAGGTACAAAACCTCCTATATGTATGAGGGATTTTCCTTTGAACTGCTCATACGCAGCTCGAAGGATGGTCTTAAGTGTACGTACATCTGCGCCTAACGGTTGCCCCAGGTCATCATTTGGCGTTTCATCATCCCATGGTGATAAGTCGAAAAAGAATGCTCGATTCGCAATGAAATAGTCGTGGTTTGACAGCGTATGATTCGGAATTTCTCCCGTCGGGTTTCGCAACCAGTAAGCGTCCATGTAATAAGCCATCTTGGTTGGATTGCATCTCCCAGTGTCCAGTAGTCTTTCCTTTGCCCAAATATAAGCGTCGCATTTCGCACTGCCGGTAGACGGCGTATTCGAACCGGGAATCTTGCCTATTCCTGTGAACATACTAGTTCCATCTTTGTTTACAAGCCATGCTTTCACAGGGATTTTAGGCCCTGTTGGATCCACAACAAGTCGATAGTATAAAGAATCTGATGATTGGTCGAAACGAATGCAGGCGAAGTCATTCACTCCGGCAATTGTAGAAGCAACATTGGAGGTAGCTGGAACGTTCTCGTCATACACGACTAGACCTTTTATGTCCGCTCGGAATGTTCGGACCACCGAGTCTACGTCAGGCAGTGGCTGAAGTTTATAGTCTGATAGCCATCCACCTCGCTCACGAAGTTTAGCTAGCCAGTATCGATCCACGTAGCCGTCCTTACCGACTAGATAGATATACAGTCTAGGTGACTTTCGGTTGACTATTCCCTGAACCGAGGTAATGAAGTGAGTCTCATCCCATATCTTTCGGCATTGTTTTGGGTCATTTCTGTCTAGCCGAAGAGTGTAAGTCAAGTCATACACGTACAAACATTTCTTATCAATCTGTTCACCACTGCATTGGTAAGTGACAAGAAGAAACACAGCTAATATGAAGCCGAATGCGGTAGACAAAGCAGACCTCCTTGCAATACATGGCATATCCTACTTGTACCACGGGGCTAACAGTCTTGACAAGAGTACATATGTCCAACAGATTGAATGTCGCCGACGCTTCCATCAGCATACCGCTGTATACTGCCTATGCTAGTATCGTTCGCATATGGTGTCCCTGTCGTCCGTTGACAAAGAGGCTCGATAATCAGTACTGTATTGAAGTTGCACTTATCTAGCTGGCATGACCTACTGTTCCTTTAGAAAGGACTAGTATGAAAGAGTCTGTTCTCCGTATCGGAAGATATCGCCTTGTCTACGGATATCTAATCGCTGTATTGTGCATAGCTTTTTCGCGGCAGGGGCTATTCTGGCCAGGCGTCCTGCTGGCACTTCTGGGCATAGCTCTGCGCATCTGGGCAGCAGGGTGCATCGAGAAGGATAGTCGACTGGCAATGAACGGCCCATATGCTTTGACAAGAAATCCGTTGTACCTTGGCAGTTTCATCATGGGTCTGGGGATGATTGTCGCCATACGACTGTGGTGGATGCTTCCAGTCTATAGCTTAGGATTTGCAATTTTCTATGGGCCTACCATCCTTTCCGAAGAAACAAAGCTGACAAAACTGTTCGGCGAGGAGTATCTGACTTACCGCAGACAGGTACCAGCGTTCTTCCCGTGGAAGCCACGAATGTGGGGTGGGGGATTTCAGATTTCAAATGTCATTCGGAATCGAGAGCATCGGTACGCATTGGTCTCACTGTCAGTGCTCGCACTCTTGGAGATTGTTGGGCTGCTAAGGTCAGCTATGTCTTAACTAAACAGTCGCATTACAGTCCTGTCTTATCAGGGGAGAAGTTCTGACCTACATGTGTCCAGTGCCTGCGACCCGAAACCTCAGGAATTATAGACTCTAGCTGTCCGTGTCTGCCTCAATTCACGATGGAGTTTGCCTTTGTGGTGGCCGAGTTTCCCGCTTGATCTATTGCTTTGATTTCGATTGTGTAAGCCCCCTTTGACATTGGCTCAGTGAGAATTACAAATGGTTCAGTCGGTGTGTCGAATATACCGTCTGATGCTCCGGCGGGCATCCAATCCCCGGACGCTCCCACGCGATATTGGACACCAGCAATGCCTACCAAGTCTTGATAAGCAATTCCTTCTATTCTTATGCGCTTGTCTGTTTGAACAACTATACTCTTCTTAAACACGGTAACCCTCGGCGACTTGTTACACACGATTATTGGGTCTGAGATCGCTTCGGCCGACAGCGCATCAGCTGCATTGCTTGCTCTATCGGAAGCAATTACCTTCAAAATATATATTCCATCTTTCACTTGTGTGGTGTCCCAAGTGTATGTTGTTTGTCTAGTCGAATTGTTGCCGTTCTTTGTGGGTGATATCTCCTTCGCTGGACTATCCTCAGAGCGTGACTGAGAATCTTTTGACATGTCCGGCGACATATTTACCGCGTTTTTCATAATCTGTTCATGTATATGGCTGGGTATTTCAACGTACTTATCTAGTTCTGCAGCTGTTTCGGTAATCACTTCCACCTTATCCGCAGAGTTAGCGTCGTTCTCTTCAGGCTCGGTCGTTGTCTCTTCCTCCATCGGCTCCTCTTCGCTTGCCTCTTCTTCGGTACTAGTCGTCGGAACAGATGTGATTTTTTCGTTCAATGGTTGCCACGTAGCTCCACCATCTGGGGAATAGAACAACTCATACATGAGAGTATCCTTGTCTGGATCACTGCCAGTCCACTTGATTGTCTTCTTTCTTGCCCACTTCTCGCCTCCTTTCGGGCTGGAGAAACTGACCTGTGGCGGCTGATTCTTTGGCAGATACACAATGCTTACATCCTTGACCATCACATTGGCGTTTGCAGGTCCAGGCTTGAGTGTCAGTAGGTACTGAATATGCCTGGCAGGCGGACTGATGATCTTTTCGCCAGATTTCGTGTAAGGAGGCGACCATGGACTCCAAGTTGAATCAGGTTGAGCTGAGTTTCCCGTGCGAGTCTGTACCCTAAGTTCAGCACCGTCAGGAACATTCGCCGTCCATTCTATGATGCCCCAACTTGATATTTGCCCACAATCATGTGTCGGAGATTCATATGTCGCTTCCGAGATGCCAGACGTCGGTACCTCGCAAATCTCTGCCATATTTCCAGTCGAAGCATACAATTTGCTGTCGGTCAGCGCCAGCGAAATAAATTGCACGTCTCGGTCGTTCGCGAGTGTGCATATAGTGTCGTCCGGCAGAATCTTGAACACAGAAGTGGAGTTCACCGCATAGACGTTGCCGTTTGCGTCGGTGCATATAGCTGTGATGCCTTGTCCAGCTTTATCATAAATGACTTTGGGCGTGGAGCCTGGAACTAGTTTGTAGATAACTCCTTTGGGGGACGTTCCTGCGTACAGTATTCCTTTCTCATCAATGGCCAGAGCGGTAACAGACTCTTCTGATGCGTCATACCATGCACTTAGAGATCCGTCCGGTGTTACCTTGTAAATAAGACCATTCAGGCCAGTTCCAACATACAAGTTATCTTGAGTGTCCACGGCTAGGGACAAAGCATGCATTTCCGATGTATTTAGTATTACCTCCGCTTTGCCGTCTGGGGTAATCCTGTAGACCTTACACCTATCTCCTGTAGCCGCGTACACATTGCCTTTGCTGTCCAAAGTTAGGGCTGTGATGTATTTCTCGTCCGCATCATAAAATAGCGAGGGCGCGCAGTTTGCGGAGATCTTATAAATAACACCGTTCGGCGAAGTACCTGCGTACAAATTTCCTGCGCTGTCAACAGCGAGACTATTTACCTCTAATTCAGGGGAGTCGTACACGACCGATATGTCACCATTCGCAGAAATTCTGTATATAATGCCTCGATGCCCCGTTCCGACGAAGAGTCCGCCCTTGCCATCAGGAATCACCGACCAAGCAAGTGTCTCCTCTAAATCACACAGGTGCTTCAACGAGCCAGCAACTGTCAACAAGTCGCCCGTCGTAGCCGCTACATTCCTCATTTTGCCTGTCAAGAACTCCGACCTGGTGGTCTGCCTCCAGATCTTGGGCGTTCTTCCAACGGGTTTCTCATCCACTGTTGATGTGGTGGAAGATTTTGCAGGCTTGGACTGATTTAGCGTTGAACTAGAGGGTGACTTTGGTGTTCCTTTCTCACTGCTGTTTCCATCATCAGATCTGACAGTCATCGTTGTTGATGCAGGCACGCTATCATATCGAATGCTAAGGGCGTTCATGTATAGACTTTCCGATTGGCCCTCGGAAGTGCCGGTTCCCTTTTCGCCAGTATCTTCCTCGCCTGTCTCCGACTCTTCTTCGGAGGGTTGAGAGACCGCTGTGGGTGACGTCGTCTTCTTTTCTCTCCTATCCTCGGCTTGTACAGTGATAGTTAGTCTCTGATTGCCTGATATAACCCATTCCGTAGGCGATGCAACTTTGATCTCGTTTCTTTCACTGGCTAAGCCCGTCGCTTTCGTTGTCTTCATCACTGCCGCTACCGATGGTGGCAAGTCTGGGAACTTCTCACCAGAGATAGTGGGAATCGGTTTTGGCAAAATAATCTTCGCGACTAAATCGTTATTCTTGTCTCGCTCGAGGTACTTCTTGATAAGTTGCTGCAAGTTTTCCACACTTGGGCTGGCCATCGTGGGCGGTTCGGCCATGGGCGACATCATGCTAATGCCAGGCTCTGATTCCATGTCTGCCATTGAACCACCTGACATGGCCGCTGACATGGCCCCGCCGGATATCTGAATGGTAGCTGACCCGTTTGGCATATTGTCGGGAAGATTGATCTTGATACTCTTTGTAATCCTTTCACCTTTGAACGGTCGCAGGACAGCTCCTATCTCAACTGTATCTCCTGGTTTGTACTTGCTTTGTCGGACGAAGACACGTTCCAATTTGGCCGTCTGATGATTTGGTGTCAGTTCTACCCACATTTCAACCTGCTTGACGCCAACCGGATAGAAGGGGTTGAACTGCAGCATCCGCATTATCTGGCTCAATTCGGTTGTTGCCGTAGATTCGATTGCCATGGAATCGAAAAACACATTCTCGCGCATAATTGCTCCGACTTCTTCCGCAACTACGCATGTCTTGACCCTGGCCGTTGTGTCTGCAGGACTTCCTATCACTTCCAATATACCTTGCGAGACAGCTAGGGGTGCGAAGAGGGTGGTAATCATCGGGTGGCTCATTACCTTAACCCTGAAAGTTCTCTCTTGTCTTGGCGATTCAGATCGGATGTGTACTACGACGGGAATCATCTCAGGGAGTTTGCCAATCTCCCCGCCGACCGACCAAGGCCTGTCCTGACCGATACGACCCACGAGCGTCAGCGGCCCCGCAATCTTGCTTGAAACCATATAGCTAGGAAACACGTCGTAGACGTATGCAGTGGTTAGCCCAGCGTCAATTGCACCCAGACCAAACATCGGATGCCCGAAGGCAAGAACCTTATTTCCTCGCCGGTAGGTAAGCGTGCCCACACCGGTTAAGTCAAGATCGCCAGTGATAAAAGAGACCCCAACGGCTGCGCCAGGTTCGAGGTTTACTTTAGGGTTGGCTTGGTTCGCTGGCTTACCCGGCCCGGCAATTGCCCGCATATTGAATGGCTTCACGGCTTCTTCCAGCTTTGCTAGAATCCTGGGAGACATACCGCTTACCATTAGAGGAGTAGCAAGTGGCCGCATGACCAGCGTGTTGCCATCGTTGACGTTTATTTGTCCTGAGCCATCGTCTATTATGGCCTTGGTGAGAGTCTTACCGTTCACTACAACTGGTTCGCTGAGATTCATCACAGAAAATGGGTAGAAGGTCGAGGGCTTTGTTGGTAATGAGGAATCCCAAGCGTCAAGCATGTATTCGATCGGCGTTACCATTCCGATGGGCTCCTTGCCGAATATTCCACCGTACGCGAAGGCACCGATGATCTTGCCGTTTATGTAAATGGGGCTTCCACTCATGCCTTCTATGAGGTTTGCACCACGTTCCGTTATTGGACCTCCTGACAGCCTGACTAGTATAAGATCAGTGCCCATGTTAACCTTCTTCATGATGCCGAGAACTTCGGCCTGGAAGGTCTCGATCTTTGTTCCCCGGAAGACGGTCTTGCCATATCCCTTCATGCCTGGCTTTATGTACTTCACCAGCATGATGTTTTTCAAATCTGCTGGGTCTATGTTTCTGGAGGGGGAGCTTCCGGGCGCAAGAGAAGTGAATGTTGAGGTGAGGAGTACAGCAGTAAGTGCTGATATAAGAAATCGCCGGAACGTCATGGCTTAGCCCCTTTCATAAACTGAAAAGCGACGGTGTGCGAACCCCAGCCGCCGGGTCATTTATAGCATTCAACAATTGCGCATGTCAACAACCAAGTTATACCCTTAAGCCACTTAAGGGTCGCGGCAAACACAACAATTGTAGTGGAGACGGCTGTTGGTCTCAGTAGAACATTGCTTTGGTTTCCCAGTGCCATCTCGAGACTATTGTGATGCGTAGTCAACTATGAAATGGAGCGATTTAGTCTGGAAGGTCTTGTCAAGTGAAAATCTACTAGGTATCGTTCTCCCATATAAACGCAGCCCTTCTCAAAGGGAAGGGCTGCACGTACACTCGTCCGATATCCGGCTGGCGGGCAGACGACTATGCTGCTTGTCGGGGTTTCTTGGCTTTGCTTACCTCGGTTGGATCAACGTGAGCTACCAATCTGGCCTGCGATTCTGCTTCCTTCGCCTTCTTCATATCGCACGATTCTTCCCACCCATGACAATGGCATTCGTTTCCTTGCATGTCACACCACTGAGTGTCTCCTGCACGCCACCAGAAATGGCATTCGGACATTGTGACCTCCTGAACTAATGCTTGTCCTGGGACGTTATGCGCACCAGCATTAGGATTATCGGTTTGTGTAAGTTGTCTCTATAGGCGAAGATTGACATGCTTCGATATGAGTTGCTTGTCAATTCCACGAGTCAACGACAGTGGGCCTGTTGACAATCGGATGCACAAAATAGAGTAGCCGGATCTGCTATGGTGGCATCCCGGCTACCCTCCGTGTTGCCTTTATTGTCCTGCCACTATTGTCAGAGTGTCACCAGCATGTAAGCTTACGGGCGAGGAGAAGATTAGCTGAGCATCCTTAACGCGTGCTTCAATTCTTCCCGAGGGGCCTTCTACCACCACGTTTGCCCATGGTATATTTGGAATATGCAGTGCTCGCAGTGTGATAGCGCCGTAATCCACTGCCAGCGCAAGAATGCCCATCTCCAGGTCTTGTGAGTATGTTCCCCAACCGGTGTCTGTAGACCAGAATGTCTTATAGTTGCGTGTGTTTATCTTGGGTGCGAACCCCAAGCGCTGCTCGACAAGGCTGTATTCGAAACCATCTAACGCAAGCTTAACGGCCCAGGACGCCATCGCTCTCGCATAATGATGGCCGCACTCAACGTGGTTCCAAGGATTTCTGTTGTCTCCGCGATAACGTTCAGTCACTGCTTTGACGATTGTCAATCCTTCCTCAATCCATCCTTCATAGATAAGGTGTGCTGCCACCTGAAACTCAATACCCGTCCATACCTCATCTGAATACACAAAGGGCAATGTTGGACGGTTGCCCTTGGGCCAGGAACAAAGCAATAGACCTGCTTCATCATTCAGCGCGTATACCCGCTGAACGTTGCTAAAACTATCTATCGGCGAGCGGAAGTTATTATCGAATATGGCTTTAACAGCAGATCTTACGTGATCAGGGTTAAGAATGTAACCAAGCCCTGCTACGTGCGCAGATAACTGTCCGAGCAGTTGATCTGAAAGACATCCTTCTCCGTACTGATACTTGGGCATGACATCGTTCTCACTAATGGCCGGTGCACTGCCACCTGGCGCGTTCTTGCACTTACAAGTAACTGCTGGGGGACTTTTCAGAACGTCAGGTACTGTAACCTCAGGTATTACCTTCACTTTCTGGATGTAGTACTCTCCATTCCACAGATCCGCCTCGACCTTTGCCCTACCGCTTTCGTAAATAGACCTATACTCCTCTGCTTTGTCATGCTCGCCCAGATATTTGGCCATTTCCTCAGCCGCTCTCAGCGCCCCCAGATACATGGCCGTGCACATCGTATTTGGACCGAAGAACTCGATGTCATAGGTATTGTGCTGTTCGCCTTCCATAACCCCGTCTTTGTCAGGATCCCAGAAGGAATCATAACTGCGCTTCTTCTGGACCTCGGGTGTGTTCAAAGCCCCCATCCCTGTAGGCGGTGACATGGTTTCAGGTTGCATCTTCCAGGCATACTCCAGCGCTGCCTTGACCTTAGGCCAGATTGCCTTTAAGAATTCATCACTTCCTGAGAGTTGCCAGTCACGGTAGGCTTGTATGATAGTGCCCATCTGTCCGTCCGCACACGGTTTGAACTCCCAAATTGAGGAACCCAAAGGAAGATGCGTTCGGAAGCCCATGTGTCCGGTATCCCGAGTGTTATACAGAAACTCAGTTCGCCGCATGGAACGCTCAAGCTCCGGGAAGAGAAATGCAAGTGTCTGCTCGTAGTTCCAGACATGCGTACATGACCCATGGCAGCACCCGCTCTTGTCACCACATCCTTCCCACGCAAAGAAGTTGCCGTCCTTCAGCAAGAAGCATGTACAGGTTCTGATGATACTAGCCTGCGAGGTGATGGCTTCGATTACATAGCTGGGCAATGTGTTGGCAAAAACATCCTCCAGCCATCGAGATGTGGCATCCCAGAGAGTGTCTCGGTTTTGCACCACGTATTCAGCTACCTGCCAAGCGTTTGCGAAGTGCTTTCCCACATAAGTTTCCAATACCTTGGGATGTTCTTCTGGCGGCGGCCATGGATTCTCCATTTTGGGGAAATGCCAGGTGATGTAAACCGGGATAGTAACAGTATCACCGGGTCCTACCACTGCCCGCATCGCAAGCGAGGCGACATCTCCGTCCCAAGGCGCAGGATCTATTTCTTTTACCTCGTTCAGTCTTCCATCATCAGCGAAGTCATCCCAGAATACATGGCACTTATCCCACCATCCACCACGATACCAATGTGTTTGCACATCCGTATCTTTCCATGATGTCGCAAGTGCTAGGCTTCCAGTATGAGGACTATCCTCGTCAGCTTCGGGATGGAACATGAAAATACCATGTAGCCCTTCCGACTTTCGATACAAATTAACGGAGCCTTGAGACAGATGTTTTCCGTCTTCATCAACCTTCATTACTGGGTTTGACATGCTGGCAGCGAGGGATAGTTCAACAGATTTGCTGCCGTGGTTGACGAAAGTCCACTCAAAAATTGCAATGGGTAGGGCGCTATCTTTCACGTTAAGGGGAATAAATGGATTCCAAGCAGTTAGGACAGCTTCAACCGGTATGTCAGGGTCAGTCAGCCAGACGTTGGCCACAGGATACTTGCCTTGAAACTGAGCTTTCGAAAACCTGGCAACCCCTTGCAGTTGTTGCTGAGGCTCACCAAAGCCTTGCCGATACGGTGGTGGAATTTTACCCTCCAGTATCTTGGCGACAGATGGCATTCCTTCGGCTTTGGCCCAGAGCGCGAAAAAAGTAAAAGGGATCACATATCCCTTATTTGGTTTGTTGAAGATCTCAAAATCTCTCAAGTTGCCCCGTCCACCAAGGCTGATTGTTCCAGTCCCAATTCCTCCCAATGGGAATGCAATCTCGCTTAAGTATTTGTCTGTAAACCTTCGCTGTTCGCTCATCGAGAACAGCTCTTCTTTTGTATAAGGTATTCGAGCTCGATAAGTCATTGATAATCCCTCTTTCCACCGAAGTTCTAACGAAGCTATAACCAGCAGGTAATTCAACTTTCAAAGTATGGTCTCCTGCACGAATTTAGGAGTAGAATAAATACTTGGCAAAAGGCTCGATATCAGTCCATCTCGTCGGTAACGTAGCGCTCTCTGTAATGCGATTACTTGCTATACAAATTCTGTTAGTCCATTATTCTTGCATTATATTGCTTGGCCGTATGCTTGTAGCCGGTGGGGGGATCTTGAATAAGCGGTCGACTGCCGTATATAAAGACCTCAGTGGCATAGGGGTCGTAAAGGACTATTGATTCTCTGCCGCTCTTGTCCAGTTCTGCCGCGATGCAGTGCATGAATCCCATGAAACCATATCTCGATTCTCTAGATATTCTAGGCAGGACAACAGCTTTCCGGCCGTGGCCATCCCATAGGGCAGTTGGCGCATACAAGAGTGCTGGTTTGTTTCTGCCGTCCCAGAGCACCGACTCAATCCCGATGTATCTGTACGAAGGATCCACATCGAACCTGGCAAAGATCTCTCCAGCACGGTTGGCCATAAGTATTCGTCCATTATGTCCATCATATCTGATAGCCATTTGAAGCCCCGCCATATCCGACCTAAATCTTCCTACTCTAAGCTCTTGCCCATGCGGGACCATCTTTTCTCCCAGTATGCTGAGAACCTCACCTTTGCTGTTGACTACCTGACCATAGCCAGAAAGGATGATTTCATTGCTGTTTGCCGGTACTCCATCCCAATCGGCGATTGCAACCGAATCGTTGTTTCTGGCCATAAAACGCTCCCACAGCACTTTACCGTCGTGATCTATAAGGAAATTGCCGCCGCAGACCTCGTCATGGCCATCTGCGTCTACATCACCTACCGCCGGAACATAGCATGAATGTTGCCCATATTCAGAGAACTTGTTCTTATAGACCCATAACTCTTCCAATCGGTCATTCAAAGCTATAATCGAGTCGCCAATCTTAATAACGAGGTCGCGAGGCTTGCCCAACCCCCTTAGGTCACAAGCAAGTATCCGCTGGTGAACATAGTTGGAAGGTTCGATATCGCCACGGCTGTTGTAGGCATTGGCGGTCTGAAGCGACTTCGGCGAGGCACGCCGCTTAACTTTCCCTGTCGTGCCGTCAAGGATGACGAACTCTTCGTCACTCGTGTTCCAGAAGCTGGTTTCCTTTACGTCGGATTTCAAAACCAGCGCGATGACTTCGGTCCTGCGGTCTCCGTCTATATCTGCGATAAGTAAAGGACCTGGCCGTGTGGGTGTTTCAGCTATATATCTGCCGCCCGCTCTGTCACTGCTGGCGACCTGCCGGTATTTATCACCCCATACCCACAGAACCTTTCCTTGCCAGTCGAAAGCACCAATGAAACAGCCCTTGATTCCACCTACCGACTTGAGAAGCACGAAATCCACAGTGCCGTCGCCATTAAGATCACCAATACGAAGGTCTCCTCCATATCGGACCAATCCCCTGGGTCTATCTGTCCCAGACGACGTTGGCCCTACTGAGACTAGCTCATGAGGTATCTCAATTCGGCGTTGCAGACATGCTGTCCTAGGTGCTTCGAAGTCGGCGAGACAGACTGCCACTGTAGTAAACATTACAATTGCAATCCAGACGCTTGAAGTAGTCATCTGGCGCCTCCTTCTGAAAACAGGCCTATCCCCTTCGTGGCTATGATAGATACGCAGAAAAGCTATGTCAATCCACATGCGCCTCATTACCTAGAAGGTAGAAACGAAGAATTTGTCGAAGTCAGTGTGTAAACCGCAGCCGAATTCTTTCTCATAGCAGGAGATGGTTGAGTTGATAATCAAAGTAATTGAAGAGTTAAAGGTATTCCCAATAGCCATTGTGATTTGTGCATTGTGCTTTGGAAGGGGTATGGCAGTGTCTGATGATGTCAAATGGAACGTCTATAAAGGTGAATTGATCACATATCCAGGACCGTGGGCTTTTCAGATAGGTAAGTCAGCAGTGATACTCGTGAGCGATCTGGAATTGGAGACCATGGCGTCGAATCCAGATGCCATTTTGAATCTTAGCCTCACTTACGAACCCTTCAACACGAGTCTCCGCCAGATATGCGAACATGCTCAGGCAGCAGGACAACGAACCTTGATTATCGCTTTTGATCATTTCTTTAGCCAATACCGTCCTGGTCAGGCGGGTCCTAGGCGCTGGACACCAGACATGGATGAATATGTTCAGCGAATCAAGAAAATCAGCGACTTTGCTGGCAAATTCGGCCTTGGTTTGGAGTTATCACTCCTCAGCCCTTTAGAGATAGGTCCTGCCTATCGAAAAGCAACAGGCGAATCCGGGGCGTGGATGCATTATCGTAAAGGATTGCGCGATCCCAAGACGGGGAAATTCAGCGTCCAACTTTGGCAGCAGAAACGTTGGGCAAACAATAAGGGCGTTGTAGAACTTGAGGATGCGGGTGTTCGAGTGTTTGCGTTCAAGGAACAGGTAATTCCAGGTACACCTTATCGCGTTGTGGCTCCCGAATCTATTGTAGAAATTACCGATGTCGCAAAGGTCGAACGGTGGGACGGCATGATTTCGCGAGGAGCAAGTGACTATGGAGCACAGCGGATACGAGTCTATGGAGAGGGACGGACTGAGATCGGTGATTTGGATCGCGTACTTGTTGTCCAGCAATACAGGACACCGGAAATGGATTACTTCTCAACCAAGGCCCTGCCATTCTTGAAAGCATTGATTGACAAATACGCTGAGGCTGGTGTAAAGCTGCACGGGCTTTATGCTGATGAAATGCACATTCAGCAAGACTGGGACTATTTCAACCATCACGAAAACGGTGAATTTGCAATGCGATACGTGAGCCCTGGCCTAGCTAAAGAGTACGCGAAGCAGTTCGGTTCAGAGTATGAGGATTTTGCCAAGTACTTAGTCTATTTTGTGTACGGTCAGGAAGACTTTTCGAACGATGTCATGGCAAAACAGGGAACGATGTGTGTGTTTGGTTCCTCTCCGGAAGAGATTCGCCGCACTGCTCTCTTCCGAGCTAGATACTATCGCCTCCTACAGAACGGAGTAGTTGACCTCTTTACTCAGGCTAAGCAGTACGCCGAGCAGAAAATGGGGCACAAGCTAGAAGCACGTGCCCATGCCACCTGGGCTGAGAGTCCCACGATAGATAAATGGGATAGCGGTCAGTCACCCATGTTTCCGAGTGCCTACGAGTATACTTCTAACTTTGTCTGGTCTAACACGGTGCATCAGTCAGCAGCAGCATGCTCTGATTACTTCAAATGGGGCGACTTTCTCACAGGCAACGGAAACGACCACGCAGAAGGGGGCTATGCTGATCGTAATTACTACGCCCTGGCACTAGCCTGTTCCACCGGAATTTTAAACGACGTGCCGTATTCGTATGCTGCACACTGGGGCATGCCATCGGAAATTTCACATCGACGAAGTCAACTGGAAAGCACCTTTGGCACTGGTGGCTCTCCCCTATTTGGACTAGTACAAGATATGGAGCATCGCGATGTAGAGGTACTAATGCTGTATCCCATAGATCTTGTGGCTGTCGAAGAACGGTTTGGCAGTTGGATGACTCAATATGGTTACGCCAACTACGTGACGGCAAGCAAACTGCTTGAAGCGGGCAGACTGGATGGTCCTGCCATACGCCTAGGTGGCCGAAGATTCACCACTCTGGTTGTGACATTCGAGCCGTTTCCTTCCGCGCAATTGCTGAATATGATGAAGCAGTTTGTCGAGGCTGGCGGTCGGCTCGTTTGGTCTGGTCCACCACCGGTTTTAACACAGGAAGGCGACGATGCCTTGTCCGTTTGGCGGGAAATCTTTGGGGTAGAGTATACTCCAGGTCAGAGTGATGGTATTGCCGCACCCGGTCGGAAGGTAATGTTTGAAGGACGGCTGAAGGATGTCCAACCCCAGATAATCCTAACGGATTTTCTTGTTGACCGGGTTTACCCAGTCAAACCGAATGAGCATACGTCAGTCGTGGCAAGAATTAAGGATATGACCGTAGGGACAGTACGCCAGGTCGGAGACACGGGTCTGGCCGTCTTCCTTGGCTACCGTCCACGGGATGATCAGTCTGCCAGTCTGGGGTATGAGACGCGAAACTGGTTTGAAGTTCTGTGTGCTATTGGTGCTTATGCTCCGACAGGCCGCTTTCCAGACGTTAATGACAACACGGAGTATATTTCTCGCACAAGTCCATACTTGACATGTCGTTTCCCTAATGGAGCAGTGTCAATTGCTCCACATTTCAAGGAGATGGAAGAAACCTGGCCGGGAGGGTTCGCCCGCAAACAGGATGAAGATAAGGCATACATGGAACGGCACCCCCTTCCTCCAAACGACCTCAAGCTGAAGGATTTCAAGGTAAATGGTCACTCCGTCACCTTCAACGGGCAGGGCGCCATGGCATTCCGGGTGAATGAGGCTGGGGACCTGATCGCATTCGCTGGAAGCCAGTGTGCGAAAATAGTGGTCGACGGCCGGGAGTTCGTCTTCGCGGACCAGGAACAGCCTATCGAACATCTTGCCTGGGCGCCGGTTCCCCAAGGACGCCGAGTCCGGGGCGGCGCAGTGATGCAGATCATGGTGTATGGCACAGCGAAGGTGCGCATTCCTGTGTCCGGTGTGTCTTCTGACGTGGAGTTGGTCATGGAAGGATCAAAGCCAGGGAGTAGGGGTACCGTCATTCCCAGCCGACTCGAGAACGGTTTCCTCTCGTTCGAAGTTACGGACCAGACCTCAGGGAAGTGGATGTATGTTGTAAACAAGGAGATTTCCAGCAAATGAGAGCTATAGATATTTCCGAGCATTTTCTTTCACAGGCACACTGGGTTGATCCTGTTCGGACCGTGGACGGAGTCATCGTAGGCCGGCCGGATAAAGAAGTAAAGACAATCCTTGTTACCTGGATCAGCAGCCTGAAGGTGTTAAATGAGGCCATAGTGCAGGGATTCGACGCAGTCATGACTCACGAGCCGACCTTCTATGACCATGCTCATGAGCGCGAAGCAATGGATCACTGGGAGATCAGCCGTGTAAAGAAGCGTCTCGTGGAAGAAAACGACCTAGTAGTTATACGAAACCACGACTGTTGGGACAAATGGCCTCGAATTGGCATTCCCTGGGCATGGGGCCATTACCTCGGACTAGGGGAGGAGCCGGCTGTGGTGTCCACGAACGGCGAGCAGCTTCGCTATGACATTGAGCCAGTCACACTGGACTTACTGGCAGCACGCGTTGCGGCGAAGACTGCCCTGATGGGTGAGCCTTTCGTCCAAGTGGCTGGAGACGGTGAGCGGAAGGTCTCGAAGGTCGGTATCGGCACGGGATGCGGCTGTCGGATAGACCTCTACCGAGAGATGGACTGCGATGTCTCGATCGTCTGCGATGACGGGACTTGTTGGTGGGGAGAGCTTCAGAGGGCAGTGGACATGGACATGCCCGTGATCCGCGTCAACCATGGTTCGTCCGAAGACCCGGGGATGGCGACACTCACCGAGTATATTAACGAGAACTTGCATGGGGTTACGGCTGTCCACCGTCCGCATCAAGGATACTACCGTCTTATCCCCGGACGGCATGTAGGATGAGTGAGACGCGTAGTAGGTTTAACAGCAGGAATAGGACTGGCCTGGACAGTCTGACGGTTCAACGGTTTAGTATCAAAGATGGAAACTTTACTTGGTATTTCATGTCTAATGATCCTGGCAATCGTTGTGTTGTGGGATAGTCAGCCTGAGGGGAAGCAGACCCAGAGAGCGACCATCTGTCATGGAGACCTAAAAGTTACATTCCGTGACAACTCGGAGTCGCCGAGAGTGCTGAGTGGCATCGGGTCGCTTTTCAATATGAAGGATGCCCCTTTCTTCGATGCTTATGATACCAATAGCGAAGGGGCCTCAGGTGGTATGAATCTGGAACACATAATTTGCGGCCATGCAGATCCACATAACGCATTCAGCCCTCGCCATGGTGAATACGCTATGTATGTGCCGCCCAACGAAAAATCGGTCTTGTGGCATCGTAAAGCAGAGGACGATCCATGGGGCATAGAGAGCTTAACGAAGATAACCGTGACACCACCTCATTATCTGGATATAGAGTTTGCATGCGAAGTTACGAATCCTCGAAGATTCGGTCAGAAAGGGTACGCCATTCTATTCTGGTGCAACTATATGAACGATGTCGAGAAGATTCCGATTTACTTTGGAGGAAAGAATAGATCAGATAGCGAAGAATCATGGGTGGATGCAGATGCTTTGCAGGTCACCCGAGATTGGGACAATGGTGGCACATACAGGCATATTGCGGCGTCGGATTTACCGTATGACGATAACCACAACTTCAAACTGAATATCTGGAGCTATGAGTACCCTCGCTATACAAGACCTTTTTACTACGGTTTGCTGCGACATGGGATGGTTTACATGCTTATGTTTGACAGGGCTTGGACGCCAGAGGACGAAATTCGATTCAGTATATTCAAGTTCAAGCTTAAGCAGTTCCCTCGCCCGGCTTGGGACTATCAGTACGTAATTCGACTGCCACAGCCAGCCAAGGTATACGGGTACCGCGCGAGGGTTGTTTGGAAAAAGTTCATCAGCCCCGAGGACTGTATGGCAGAGTACGATCACTGGGTGAGCGAAATGGGCTTTAATAGCAGACACTGGCGCCCATGCCCTTAAACGAACCAATTGTTGCCAGCAGTGATCGGGGTCTGTGCAGATCCTATCGTAGGGTGAGAAAGCTAATTGTACGCTAAAAGGAGGAACGAATGAGTAGGGACATCAAAGTAGGTGTGGTTGGTGCGGCAGGCAGAGGACGAGGATTCTTCAGCGCTTTTGTCCATAATCCACAAACCTCTATCACAGCATTATGTGATTTGAACGAAGAAGGACTCAGGCAGACCGCCGTTGAGAGCGGCTTGAATAACGTTACCCTTTATACCGATTATGAGGAGATGCTCGACAAAGCAGGGATTGATGCCGTGGTCGTCGGGACGCCCATGCACTTGCATGTACCACAGGCAATTATGGCGCTCGAGCGAAACATCCACGTCATGAGTGAGGTGCCTGCTGGTGTTAGCATAGAAGAGTGCAGAAGATTGGTTGAGACCAAGAAGAAGTCAAAAGCCACGTACATGATGGCTGAGAACTACTGCTACATGCGAGACAATGTGCTCGTAAAATACATCGCTCAGGCCGGCCTTTTCGGAGAGCTATACTACGGGGAAGGTGCTTACATCCATGAACTTAAGGGTCTTAATGAAATAACCAAGTGGCGGCGAAAATGGCAGACCGGTATCAACGGAAATACCTACCCGACTCACAGCCTAGGCCCAGTTTACCAGTGGTTTGGCAATGAGCGAGTAGTCAAGGTGTGCTGCTATGGTAGCGGACATCGTTACCGGGATCCTAGGGGTGACTATTACGAACAGGAGGATACGACCACGATGGCATGCCGCATGGCACGTGGTGGCTTGGTTGAAATCCGGTTGGATATGCTGTCGAACCGCCCGCATAACATGACATACTATGCTCTTCAGGGGACGAGAGGTGCCTACGAATCGGCCCGGGGCTTTGGCGATAAACCAAAGATCTACGTCATGGATAGACACGAAGACCCGGTGGAGTGGCATGACCTTCAAGAGTTTGCAGAGGAATTCCTACCTGATGAATGGCTGAATCAGACTGAGGAAGCAAAGCGGGCTGGTCATGGCGGTGGGGACTACATGGAGGTTCTCGATTTTGTTGATGCTATGGTTAATGGGACAGAGCCGCCTATTGGTATCCACGAGGCTATGGATATGACACTTCCAGGTTTGGTAAGCCAGCAGTCAATTGCACAAGGCAGTATTTGGCTTGATGTACCCAATTCAAGAGATTGGTAAGGGATTTCTAGATGAGATGTTTTTCGCGGAAAGCGTGCTCAAAGAACTGCTGAACAGCCGACAATTCAGACACAATGTATTCTGACCAATACTGAGCAGGGGGCTTAACGAACATGAATACACGGTCTAGCACACGAACCCATATTTCAAGGAGGGATTTCCTTAAAGAAACCGGAGCTGCTATTGCCGGGCTTACCTTAATGCCAAATACGCTTTACGCAAGGGGAGGAGAGTTGAGTACTGATAAGAAGATTAGAATTGGTGTAGTAGGAGGCAACTTTGGATGCTCATTTCAATGGCACGAGCACCCAAATTGTGTTGTGGAGGCGGTCAGTGATCTCAGACCCGAACGCCTGCAAAACCTGAAGAACGTTTACAAGTGTAGCAAGGGATATGAATCGCTGGAAAAGCTCATTCTCGACAAGGATGTGGATGCCGTTGCAGTTTTTACAGGCGCTCCAGATCACGTAAAGCACGCAGTTGCATGTCTCAAGGCAGGTAAGCATGTGATCAGCGCTGTTCCGGCCGGGATGACAATCGAGGAGTGCGAAGAACTGTTGGAAACGGTGAAGAAAACGGGGCTAACATACATGATGGCTGAGACAAGTTGGTATCATCAGTCCGTTATCTCAGCCAGGAAATGGTTTTCAGAAGGAAAGTTCGGGGAGATTTTCTACACCGAGGCGGAGTACCACCACCCTGGGCTGGAAGTGCTCTACTTCGAGAATGGTAAGCCTACGTGGAGACACGGACTGCCTCCAATGAACTACCCGACGCATTGCACTGCCTATTTGGTAGGCGTCACTGGTGAGCAGATGACCACTGTTACATGCACCGGGTGGGGCGATGATGATCCGAAACTTAAGGGAAATCGCTATAAGAATCCTTTCTGGAACGAGACTGCCTTTTTCACTACGAACAAAGGTCACTCCTTCCGTGTGGGCATCTACTGGAAGGCGCCCGTAGGTGGCTGTGAGAGAGGACAATGGTTTGGAGAAAAAATGTCGTTCTACGATCCGCATCCCAACGGCTTAGGCCACATTATTAGAAGGCCATCAGAGGTTATCGAGAAAGACGATGCGGGATTCGAACGAAAACTCGCTGCCTTCGAACAGTACCAACAGCCGGATTGGTGGAAAACTGACATGTTACCTGAGCCTTTGAGGCATGGCAGTGGCCACGATGGATCGCATACTTTTCTTACACATGAGTTCGTCGACGCACTGATAAACGAGCGGAAGCCAGCTATTGGTATCTACGAGGCTTTAGCGATGACTGTACCAGGAATCGTTGCACACCAGTCTGCCCTACAAGGCGGGAAGACCCTAAAGATTCCTCAGTATAGTCCAAAGGGCTAGAGGAGTAGATGCAGTATGTGCTCTAGGATTCACACCAGGTTCCACGCAACCCTGGTGGATCTGGGAGTTGTACTTCTTATAGGCATTATTGCTGGACGTTTGTGGGGCTCCGATTGCACAATTCCAAAGCCGACGATGGTCGTAGACCCGCCCGTGAAAGGTATGCTTCAAGCGCCCGATGGTTCGTGCACGGCTGATGGCGGCTACTCGGTCGAGATGCCTCTGTCAGTCTTTCATGAGCGTGGTACTCTTGCAATGTGGATACGCCTGCGGAAAACATTGCGCGCCGGATGATTGGGCTTTGCCGCGAGGTAGAGCAGCTTGCAATGTGGATACGCCTGCGGAAAACATTGCGCGACCAGAAACTGCCCGATATTCCCTTGCTTTCTAGCGATGCATTGGGAATTCGCATTATGCCACGAGGGGATAGTGTATATATTCTAACTGACTTTGGCCCCAGAATGACTGGTTCTGATTCGGATGGAAAGCAGAAGCCTTACGCTTTTCAATCACTTCTGACGCATCTCAAAGCCAATACCTGGTATCATGTCGCTTGGTCATGGGATAGCAAGGATTGGCGCAGGAATAATTTCTATCTGGATGGCATTGCGCAAGATGGTCCAGGACCCTACAACTATCCCGGGCAAATAGTCTCTACAGCAAGCAAGATCAAAGTACGAGTAGGATCCATAGGGGTGATTACCAGTGCCATTGCCTTTCATCAGGAACCGTTGACCGAGAAGAGTTTGCAGGCTATTGTCAGGTCCAGTGGACACCAAGGCTACCAAGATGAAGGCGTTCGCTTCACAGGAGAGAAGTTTTGTCCGACCGGTGTAGATTGGTCACACCCTATTTATGAATGTACGTTCGATGATCCTTCATCGTTGCGTGACTGGCAATTAGAGGGCGGCTACCGGATGAACGTTGAAGATGGTAGCTTGGTTTTGGAGAATGGCTCTGGCGAATCTGCGAGTCATCTTGTTTGCTGGCTCAAAAACGAAGTCCCTTCAGATTTTCTGTTGGAGTTTACCTTCCAGCCGCGCGACAGAAAGAAAGGATTGGCTATTGTCTTTTTTAACGCTAGTGGCATCAATGGGGAACCTATATTCGACTCCTCCTTATCTCCCAGAAATGGCGATTTTACACAATATCACAGCGGAGATATCAACTGCTATCACGTGTCCTATTGGGCTGGCGGACGTGGGACTGCTAATATCCGTAAGAATAAGGGGTTTCACTTGGTAGCAGTTGGCAAGGACCTTGTGACTCCCAGTTCAAAAGACGGTTTTCAAATGATCTGCGTGTATAAGCGGGGTGGCAAGATCCGGCTCATGGTAGACGATGTCGTTGCAGTGTCCTACGATGACGACGGGAAGACTTACGGTCGGATCTGGGATCACCCCGGATGGATAGGCCTGCGGCAGATGAGTCATACGGGATGGTGTAAGTACGGCCACGTCAAGGTGTATCCGCTCAAGAGTGAAGATTGACACACTTGAATGGACTGGTGAGGACAGTACGTTTGACACAGCTTTTATGGAGGTGCTTGGATGGGTGATCAGACCGGTATGAACATGGGGCGACGAGAAATGCTCCGTAAAATGGGACAGGCGGCAGCAGGTGCGATGGCTTTCTCGCTGGCTGATAGCCTTGGAGTTGCCGCTGCAGAAGACAGACGAAAGCCGAATATCATCTTCATGTTAGCTGATGACCTAGGTTATGGCGACTTGAGTTGTTACGGCAGCGAGATCGTTGATACCCCAAACATTGACAGGCTTGCTGCCCAGGGCGTGCTGTTGTCGCAATTCTACGTTTCAACACCGCTTTGCGCTCCGACTAGGGTGAGCTTCTTGACCGGCAAGTATCCTCAGCGCACAAGCCTTGCCTGGAATCCGAATTTCAAGAACATGGAGGATGGCTTGTCGCCAGATGAGGTGACGATTGCTGAGCTGCTTGGCAAGGCTGGATACAAGACCGGTCTAGTTGGTAAATGGCATCTAGGGTACGGAGAGAAGTTCCGGCCGCGTAAGGAGGGCTTTCAGGAGTTCTATGGTTTCCTTTCCGGTTGGTCAGATTACTATACACATACCTACAACGAAGGGAGTAAGTGGTGGTTCAAGGATGATGAACCTTTCGATGAACCTGGCTATGCTACGGATTTGTTCACCCGTGAGGCGATTTCATTTATAGATAGACACAAAGACGAACCATTTTTCCTTTATCTTGCCTACAATGCTCCACACTCCCCGCAGCAGGCTCCCAGGAAATGGTTGGAACGCTGAAAGCATGGAGTGTTTGGTGCAATGGTAGGGGCCCTGGACGATAGTGTTGGTAAGATAATACAACACTTGGATGCACTTGGTCTTAGCAGAGATACCCTCGTCGTTTTCGCCGGCGACAACGGAGATGATGGCCGTGGAAGCAACGGTCCTCTCAGTGGCGGAAAAGGGAATCTTTGGGAGGGCGGTATACGCGTGCCGTTCATAGCACGTTGGCCAGGGCGTATACCCGCTGGAAAGGTAGTGGACGCACCGGTAATCAGTATGGATATTTTTACAACTTTTGCCAAGGTAGCTGGGGCTAGTATCCCCAAGTCTCTAAACATTGACGGCGCCGATGCTCTTGCCACTCTCAGAGGTGACGGCAGTGCAACACATCGATTCTTCTTCTGGCAGTATGGAAAACAAGCCGCAGCTCGTCATAGCAACATGAAACTCCTGCGTGAACAGGGCAAAGCTGACAGGTTGTTTGATGTGGTAAATGACCCCGGAGAGCAAACCGACCTTGCCGCCAAGCATCCGGAGCTCGTACAAACACTCGGAGCCAAACTTGAGGAGTGGTTAGCAGGTTTGAAGACCCGATCTTAAGCGAACGCCAATACTTCCCAGACTAGAACGCCGAGTAGTGACCTGTTGATCTGAACAGATTATTGCTCGGCGTTCTGCATCAAATGACGACAAACTCCGTGACGCTCCGTAGTATTCCTCTAGTAAAACGCTTCATCCTCCGAAATATAAATATGGAGGATGGGGTAATTATGGCGGAGCTTCCAGCTATCGACGTCAAGCATCTCACCGTCGAATACAAGACAGGATGGAAAAAAAGATGTCTTGCAGTGAGCGACGTATCGTTTTCAGTCAAGCAAGGGGAGATAGTAGGCTTTATAGGTCCTAACGGGGCCGGAAAGACATCCGTTATCAAAGCACTTCTTGGTTTCACTCCAACCCCTCTGGGCAACTGCTATATACTTGGCATCCCCTGTTCCAACCCTAAATCACGCGAACGGGTAGGGTATATGCCGGAGATTTCATACTACCCGAAGTACCTTACACTTTCAGAGTTCTTGCATACGTGCGCCGCAGTGTCCGGCGTGCCTTCGCGTGTTCGTCGGAACGCGGTTGCGGCAGTTGCAAGTCGAGTCGGTATGGAAAGTCATCTTCGCTCGCGTTTGTCGAGTTTTTCAAAGGGCATGCTTCAACAAGCCGGTTGTGCTCAGGCACTGATTCACAACCCGGATATTTTGGTCCTGGATGAACCGATGTCCGGATTAGACCCGATCGCCCGCATGAGAATGAGACAGCTTCTCGCCGACCTGCGTGACGAAGGAAAAACCATCCTGTTTTCTTCACATGAACTTAGCGAGATTGAGTTAGTCGCAGACAGAATCATTCTAATGAGCCAGGGACGATTGCTCTACGAGGGAGTCGTGGCTGAAATCGTGCAGGCAGATATCAATCTCGAAAAAGCATTCCTAAGACTGCTGGGAGAGGAACTACCATGCGCAGCCTAGCGATAGCACGTCTGTCGGTTATAGAAACTCTCAGACGCAAGGAGTTCTATGTAGTCCTAACCCTTACCATAGGATTGGCACTATGGATTTCTTTCCTCAATATCGGAAACTCCAGTGCGGCACGGTTTGCGAAAGATATCTTGATGCAGGTTACATGGCTCGCGTCGTTCGGACTAGCCGCACCTTTGGCAGCACGCCAGATTACTTCTGACGTAGAACAAAAAACTGTATA